>Ga0209710_1003245_pt1 | contig 11034 bp, 12 predicted proteins | sample ArcticOcean_MG_C_5_FD_187436 | JGI IMG/M metagenome (GOLD analysis project Ga0209710, IMG submission 187436) | Marine microbial communities from western Arctic Ocean - ArcticOcean_MG_CB4_138 (SPAdes) (version 2) | ecosystem: Environmental > Aquatic > Marine > Oceanic | place: Arctic Ocean...
ATTAAATGCTTTTCCAGCTGCTCTCATTACTTGACCTTTTGCATCACTAGGTTTTCTAATACATTTTGTTTTTGAGACAAAACCACCACCTAACCAAGCATCAGATAAAACAACTACACCTGCATCATTAATAATTTTTTTAATCTCAGTCATCATTGGAGATTTATTAAATCTTAATGCATGGTCATGATTTTTAACCGTACCTGGCATTAAAGTTGCACTGAACTCTGGGTGAAACTTTGATGCATATCCTAATGGAAAAGCAGATATATCCAACTGACCAGTAGTCATTGGTTTCCACTGTTCTTTAGGTTTGTATAAAGATTTTGCAGGGTAAATTCTAATGTCAATATCAACATTAGCTTTTTTAACTTCGTCTGCAATAATTTGGACCATTTCGTGACGTGGGTCAAAAGATCCATCAGCTCTAGGAGTACCGGGCCATTGGTGACTTGCTTTTAACGTTACCGCATAAGCAGAACCAACTGTTGATAAAACTAAAACTAATGCCGTAAAATATAAAGATATTTTTTTAAACATTATTATTCCTCTCGTTTGTTATTTAAGGGATGCATTAAATTAAAGTTATTGATAAGAGTCAACATAACATAACAAATCAACTGTAAAAAATATGAACGGTCCTTTAAAAAACCTGTTAGTTCTTGATTTAACTAGAGTGTTAGTTGGTCCTTATTGCACAATGATGCTCTCAGATTTAGGTGCACGTGTAATAAAAGTCGAGGCACCAGAGGTTGGAGACGACTCTAGAAAATTTGGTCCCTTTATTAAAGATTATTCTGCATATTTTATGTCTCTTAATAGAGGTAAAGAAAGTATTGCTCTTAATTTAAAAAACTCTGATGATAAACAAATCTTTAATAAAATTTTAGCTAAAGCAGATATCTTGGTTGAAAATTTTAAACCAGGTACATTAGAAAAGTGGGGATATGGTTGGAAAGATATTTGTAAAAAATATCCAAGATTAATTTATGCATCAGCTTCTGGATTTGGACAAACAGGTCCATTAAAGGAATTGCCAGCTTACGATATGGTTGTTCAGGGAATGGGTGGGCTTATGAGTGTAACTGGTCAACCTGATTCAGAACCAACAAGAGTTGGTACATCCATAGGAGATATCACAGCAGGATTATTTACTACCATTGGAATTAATGCTGCACTTTATGATAGAGAAAAAACTGGCAAGGGAACATTTATTGATGTTTCAATGTTGGATTGTCAAATTGCAATATTAGAAAACGCTATAGCAAGATACCTTGCAAAAAATGAAATACCAAAACCAATGGGATCTCGTCATCCATCAATTGCACCATTTGAGGCTTTTAAAACTAAAGATAGTCACATCATTATAGCAGCTGGTAATGAAAAACTTTTTGAAAAATTATGCAGTGTTTTAAATATTCCTGAAATTTATAAAAATCCAAAATTTAATACAAACTCTTTACGATCAGAAAATATGGATGACCTAAAAAAAATCTTAGAAGATAAACTTATAGTTAAGAATACTAGTGACTGGGTAAATGATATGCAAAAAGAAAAAATTCCTTGCGGTCCAATATTTAATATTAAAGAAGCAGTTGAAAACCCTCAGATAGAAGCTAGAAATATGATTGTAAAAGCACATCACAAGGTTATTGGTGACTTTAAGTTAGCAGGCAATCCAATAAAGATGTCATCTTATAAAGATGAGAAAACACGTGGAGATATTCCTGACTTAGACGAGCATAGGGAAAAAATTTTAAAGGAATTTAATAATTAACTATTGGCCTCAGTATCTTCTGGAGCAACTTCACTTGTCTCAATCGTTGTCTCAACTTCTGTTACCACACTTTCCTCAGCTTCTGATTTTTGATCCGACGAAACTTCAGAGTTATCCACGGTAACTTCTAACTCAGGGTTAACCTCAACTTCAGGTTCAGGCTCAGGAGTTAATTCCTCTAAATCCTCTTTAGACACTTGAATTTTTTCGGGTGTTTTTCTAGCTCTTTTTGATGGTAATATCGGAGAACCACTTTTAGAAATTTCTCCTTTATACATACTTTCAAAATCATCACCCACTACTTCATCATCATCAGAACCATCATCGATTTGCTCAACATGTTTTCTAAGTTTATAAATAGCACTTTCTTCTAAATTCGGAACTTTAATAGTTTCTTCCGCAATCTCTCTTAGTGCAATTACGGTATTTTTATCATTATCTCTATCCAGAGTTGGCTCCATACCAGAATTTAATTGTGTTGCTCTTTCTTTTGCAACTAAAACTAATTCGTATGGGCTTTCTACTTTGTCTATACAATCTTCAACAGTTACTCTAGCCATGCGCAGTATCTATACAGTGCTTAAAAAGAAATCAAGGTTAATTTCATAAATAATCAGGATTAAGCTTATTCTTTATTAGGAATAGCAAAAATATTGCTATTAATATGTAAGAAGCTGAAACTAAGGCAATTTGTTCAATCGAGAAGCCCTTATCGATAAGAATTCCAAAAAGGGCAGTACCAAAAGCAGTTGAAAATACCATCAAAGCTGTTGTTAATGCTTTAATAGAACCGATGTATTTTACTCCATAAATCTCAGCCCAAGTAGCAGAACCTAAAACATTCGCTAACCCATTTGATATGCCTATTAATCCAAGAAATATAAAAGATGAAACTGGTGAGCTAAAATAAAAAAGTATAAGTGCAGAAATAAACAAAGGAATGTTCATGTATATTAATAACTTCCTACTACTGAATTTATCAATTAAAAAACCAGTTAAGAATAAAGTGATCACTGATAAAACTGAATAAACCATAAATGATTGCGCAATTACATAAGGGCCCCAGTCTTTAGAGGAAACTATAAATGACTGGTAAACAAAAGTGCCTGTTGCAATCCATGGCATTGCTAACATATTCAAGCAGATTACATAAAATCTATAATCTTTTAAAACTTCTATTCTTGTCCATTGTTTTATTTCTTTTATTTTTGTATCATTGTTGCTTGAAGTCTCTCTTGAATCTAATTTAATATTTCTTACCAGTGAAAAAGTGGCTATTGGAAGTATCATAATAACTAAAAATGAAATCGATATCCAAATATTTCTCCAATCAAGAAAAGTTAGTAAAAAAACAATTAATAACGGTAAAATAAATTCAGCTAAAGACAAGCCCAACCAAGTGGTACTTAAGGCTCTACCTCTGCTTTTTTCAAAAAACCTTGATATTGTTGTGCTAGCAGTATGAGACATTAATCCTTGCCCAGAAAGTCTCATTAAAAAAATAGATAAAAATAAAAAGATTATTGACGAGATTCTAGAAAATAAAAAACAAGAAATAGCTAGTAACACAACCACATAAGATGCAAACTTTAAAATATTGATATCGTCAATTTTTTTTCCAATCCAAACAAGTATAAAGCTGCTCAATAAAGTTGCTGATGCATAAATTGATCCAAACTGCCCATGAGTAATAGAAAGAGCCTCTCTTATACTTGGGTTAAATAAACCTAAAAAAAAACTCTGTCCAAAACTTGAAAAAAATGTAAATATAAATCCAAATAAAATTATTTTAAAATTCAAACTTTTAAACATAGGAAATATAATTTATGAGCAATGTTGCATTTATAGGTTTAGGTGTCATGGGTTATCCGATGGCAGGATATATATCAAAAGCAGGACACAATGTAACTGTTTATAATCGAACAGGCGCAAAAGCTGACAAATGGGTTGCTGAATTTAAAGGTTCAAAAGCAGACACACCCGCAAAAGCTACTGAAAGTGCCGATTTTGTATTCACATGCGTTGGTAATGATAACGATCTAAGAGAAGTTACTTTTGGAGACAATGGAGTTTTCAAAACAATTAAAAAAGGTGCTGTCTATATCGATAACACTACAGCTTCAGCAACGATTGCTAGAGAAATTTACGATCACTCTTTAAAAAATGAATTTGGTTTCTTAGATGCACCTGTATCAGGTGGTCAGGCAGGTGCAGAAAATGGTGCACTAACTGTTATGATTGGTGGAGATCAATTAAACTTTGATAAGGCAAAAGACATTATTGATTGTTACAGTAAAAAAATGAAATTGTTAGGTGGTGCAGGTAATGGTCAATTAGCAAAAATGGTTAATCAAATTTGTATTGCAGGTTTAGTTCAGGGTTTGTCTGAAGCCATTAATTTTGGAGTGAAATCTGGGCTGAATATGGAAGATGTTATTGAAGTAATATCTAAAGGTGCTGCACAATCTTGGCAGATGGAAAACAGATATAAAACAATGCTTGCAGATAAATTCGAGCATGGCTTTGCAGTTGATTGGATGAGAAAAGATTTGAAAATAGCAATGGAAGAAGCTAAAAATAATGGATCTCTATTACCTGTAACTGAAATAGTTGACAAATATTACAGTGAAGTTCAGGAAATGGGTGGAAATCGTTGGGATACCTCTAGCCTTATCAGAAGATTAAGCAAGTAAATTCAAAATGCAACCATCATACTATGAAGACTTCAATGGTATCAAAGCTAAAATCTGGTCCATGCTAGATAACGCTATTAAAGATAGAAGTTCTCAATTTAGAATTCCTGTATTTATCTGTGGTAGTCAAGATGATTTTGATGGAAGAATTGTAGTTCTTAGAAAGTCAGATCAATCGAATAACTTAATCCAATATCATAGTGATATTAGATCAAATAAAATTGCTAAATTAAGAAATAATAAAAATGCTTCAATGTTATTTTATGACAAAGATGAAAAGATCCAAGTAAGATTAAAAGTAGAATGCACTGTTAATCATGACAATGAAATAACAAAAGAATCCTGGTTAAAAACAGGTCATATGAGTAGGAAATGTTATCTAGTTGATAATGGACCCGGAACAAAGTCCCCTTCCCCAACTTCTGGATTAAAACCTGAATTAGATAATTTTGAATTTTCTATGGAGCAAAGTGAGGCTGGATATAAAAACTTTACTGTTGTCCAGTGTAAAATTCAAAATATGGAATGGCTATATTTAGCAGCCAAAGGTCACCGAAGAGCTAAGTTTGATTTAGAAAATAATAAAGAACATTGGTTAGTTCCTTAAAAAATAGATTTAGAATATTTCTTCCAATTTTCTTGGTAATGAATAGCATTTTCAGTAATTGATTTTGTTTCTTCACCTGTAACTTGACGTACAATTTTACCCGGTGATCCAATAACTAAAGAATTGTCAGGTATTACTTTCTGTTCTGTAACAAGTGCGTTTGCTCCAATGATACAATTTTTGCCAACCTTAGCACCATTTAAGATGACAGCACCAATACCAATTAATGAATTATCTCCAACAGTGCATCCATGAAGCATTACTAAGTGACCTATGGTTACATCTTTGCCAATTTTTAATGGATATCCAGGATCTGTATGCAAAACACTTCCGTCTTGAATGTTTGATCCTTCACCAATGTAAATATTCTCAACATCGCCTCTTAATGTAACATTAAACCAAATGCTCGTATTTTTTTCTAAAGTAACATCTCCGATAATGGACGCATTAGATGCAGACCAGTTTTCACCTAAATTTTTTACTTTTTTATCTTCCAAATTATAAAACATAACTTATATATTATTATAACATGTCAATAAAAACTCCAATATGTGATTTTGGAAAAGCAGCTAAAAGCTTTGAATTAAAATCAACTAACAATGAAATTATCAAATTAAATGACGTTAAGGGAGATAATGGAACACTGGTAATGTTTATATGTAATCATTGTCCCTACGTTTTAGCAGTTATTGAGGATATTGTAGAGGATTGTATGAATTTAGAAACTCTAGGTGTTAATGCAATAGCTATATGTTCAAATGACTCAATTAATTATCCAGAAGACTCTTTTGACAAAATGATTAAATTTCATAAAGATTATAATTTTAATTTCCCTTATCTTTTAGATGAAACGCAGGAAGTGGCCAAAAATTATGGTGCTGTATGTACTCCAGATTTTTTTGGTTATAATAAAAATTTAGAACTTCAATACAGGGGAAGAATTAGAGAGTTGAAAAATTTAAAATCAGTAAAATCTGATGAAAGTGATTTATTTAAAGCTATGAAACAAATTATAAAAACAAATACAGGTCCTAAAGAGCAAATACCAAGTATGGGCTGCAGTATTAAATGGTTGGATAATTAATGTATTTAATAGTTACAAGGTCTTTTCCACCAGAAATAGGTGGGATGCAAAACTTGATGTGGGGTTTAACTAAAGAATTATCTAAAGACTACATGATTAAAGTTTTTGCTGATTATCAAAAAGACTATAAATTTTTTGATGAGCAGGTTTCTTTTTCAATTGAAAGGGTTGCTGGGATTAAATTTCTTAGGAAATATAGAAAAGCTCAACTCATTAATGAATTTATAAAAGGAAATAAAATCAAAGGAATAATTGCAGATCACTGGAAAAGTCTTGAATTAATTAAAACAAAAAAAAGAAAAATATGTTTAATTCATGGTAAAGAAATTAACCATGAAAAAGGAACTAGTCTTAACAAGAGAGTTCTGGAGGTATTAAAGAACGTAGAGGTAATTGTTGCTAATTCTAAATATACAAGAGACTTAGCAATACAGCGAGGTGTCGAAGAAGAAAAAATTGTTGTTATCAATCCAGGTGTGAATCCTGTCCAAGAATTAAATAAAAAGATGTTAGATAGGGTAGAAATTTTGTTAAAATATAATTCACCTAGATTAATTACTATCTCTAGATTTGATAAAAGAAAAAATCATGAAAAAATAATTATGGCATTGCGTAATTTAAAACAAATTTACCCTAACATTATTTATATTTGTATTGGGTATGGTGATGAAGAGAAAAATATAAAAAAACTTGTTGAAGAATTAGATTTAAAAGAACATGTCATGTTTTTTAAAGATATCACAGATGAACTTAAGAATTCTCTTTTAGCTAAATCAAATGTTTTTGTTATGCCTTCTATAATATATAAAAAATCAGTCGAAGGATTTGGTATTGCTTATGTTGAGGCGGCGCAGTATGGAGTCCCTTCTATTGGTGGTAAAAATGGTGGTGCATCAGATGCTATAGATCATGAAAAAACAGGATTAATTTGTGATGGTAACAATTTAGATGAAATTTATACCTCTATAAATTTAATTTTAGAAAATGATAAATATCTAGAATATGGTAAGGCTGCTAAAGAAAATGCTGTAAAATTTAGATGGATTAATATAATTGAAGATTATAAAAAAATTCTATCTTAAAACTAAATTATATTTTTAATTTGTTCTTCTGCCTGTTTGATGGATTTTTCATAATCTATAGCCATTTGATCTGCAGATATAATGTTAATATTTTTTATCCCAAAAAAATTTAAAACATGTATTAACCAAGGAGTTAAAAAATCTTCTTTGCTGTTAATCTTTGTCCCACCAGAAGTAATAATAAGATAAACTTGCTTGTCCTCTAATAATCCAACTCTACTTCCGTCTTCATTATATTTAAAAGTTTCCTTAACTCTTGCAGCTAAGTCTGCCCAAGCTTTTAATGTTGCTGGTGGACCAAAATTATAAATCGGTACTGAAATTATTATTTTATCACTTTCTTTTAATTCTAAAACTAATTGATCAGATAATTCAAACATTTTTTTATGTTGATCAGACTGCTCTCCCTCTGGAATTTTCATGCCTGACTCAGTCAAATTAGATATAAAAATCATCTCATCATTAAGATCTCTATATACAACTACGTCCTCTGGTTTTTTAATTTTGTCTAACAACTTTTTAGCTAACGCTCTTGAAGTAGAACCTTCTTTTCTAGCACTAGTATCGATTTGATAAATTTTCATAAATATAGATAGTTATTATCCTATTAACCAAAATTTTGCAAAAATGGTAAGTAATTTAAAATGTAATAGCCTAAAATTTGTAATTGGTTTGTTAAAATTAGAATTCCTGTAATTAAAAGTATTATCCCACCAATTTTAGATACTAGATTAATATTTTTCTTAAAATTTTTAGAAAATATCAAAAATCTTTGCATTAAATATCCTGATAAGACAAATGGGATAGCTAAACCTAATGAATAAAAGCTTAGTAAAATTATTGCTTTAAATATTGTTTCTTCTGTTGATGCTAATGCAAGTATTGAGCCTAAAATTGGACCTATACATGGTGTCCAACCAAAACCAAAAGCCATACCCACTATAAAAGAAAACCAAATATTGTTATTTCTTTTTGTATAAACCTTTTTTTCAAAATTTAAAAAGCTTATATTTACAATTCCAATTAATTGAAGAGAGAATATTATAATGACTAGTCCCGCAATAACTCTCAATGTTTGTGAATTTTGTAAAAGCACTTGACCTAAATAAGATGCTGCAGCACCAAACATAATAAAAACAAATGAGAAACCTAAAGTAAATAATATTAAAGGAACTAAATTTATTTTTTTTTTTTCAAGTAATTCATTTAAAGATGTTCCTGAAATAAAGGAAATATAACCTGGTATTAAAGGTAAAACACAGGGTGATAAAAAACTAATTAGACCTGCTCCAAAAGCAATAAATAATTCGATCATATAAAGTTACTCTGCAACCACTTTTGTGTTTTGATTTCCAAGATTATCAACTGCTAGATCCATTTTATCTCCATCTTTTAAAAAAACTGGGGGATTCATGCCAAGACCCACTCCCGGAGGAGTGCCTGTTGTAATTATATCACCAGGCATTAATGTTATAAAACTTGTAATATGAGCTATTAAAAAATTAAAATTAAAAATCATTTGATTTGTATTTCCCGTTTGGTGTCTATTACCATTAACATCAAGAGTTAGATTTAAACTATTTATATCTTTAATTTCATCTTTTGTAACAAGATAAGGTCCTAGTGGTCCAAATGTATCACCAGATTTTCCTTTAACCCACTGACCTCCTTTTTCTTTCTGCCACTCGCGCTCACTAACATCGTTGCAAATACAGTATCCAAAAATGTAATCTTGGGCATCTTTTTCTAAAACTCTTTTAGCTTTTTTTCCAACAACAAAAGCAATTTCAACTTCATGATCTAATTTTTTTGCCCCTTTTGGTATTATAACATTATCGTTTGGTCCAACTATAGAGTGAACTGACTTGTTAAATAAAACTGGATTTTCTGGAGTTTTTGCTCCTGTTTCTTTTGCGTGCTCAATATAATTTAATCCAATTGCAAAAAAGTTTCCTGGTTGAGTAATACAAGGGCCTATTCTTTCATTTTTATCTATCTCTTCTAAACTTTCTAAATCAATTTTTTTTAACTTTTCAAGGTTTTCAAAGTTAATTGTTCCAGGATTATAATCTTTCAGATGAGAGGAAAGATTTCTATATTTTCCATTTTTGTCTATAGCTGCTGGAATTTCCTGACCAACATTTCCCAGTCTTAATAATTTCACTTAATTAACCTTTAATACCCATGTGAGTATATTTAACATTAAGGTAATCTTTAATTGCCATAGATCCACCTTCTCTACCATATCCACTTTGTTTAATTCCACCAAATGGTGCTTCTGCCATTGCAACAGCTCCAGTATTAACTGCTACAGATCCTGTTTCTAACTGCTCTGATGCTAAATGAGCTGTTTCCATTGAATTAGTACAAACATAACTACATAAGCCAAGGTCATGATCATTGGCTCTTTCAATAACTTCATCAAAAGATTTAAAAGATAGCATTGGTACCAACGGGCCAAATGGTTCTTGTTTCATGATCGTAAAGTCATCTTTTACATCATCAAAAACTGTTGGCTCATAATAAAAACCTTTGTTAAAGCCTGCTGGTCTTTTTCCACCCAATAAAACTTTAGCTCCTTCTTGTTTGGTTTTTTCAACCAACTCCTCAATTTCTTCTAATCTTTTTTGAGTTGTTAATGGACCCAATTGAGTGTCTGGCTCCATTCCATTTCCAATTTTTAACTTTTTAGTTTTTTCTATGAATAAGTTTATGAATTCTTTTTTCTTTGATTCATGAATATAAAATCTATTAGGTGAGATACAAACTTGACCATTATTTCTAAATTTTGCAGCAATAGCCATATCGGCTGCTTTTTTAATATCAGCATCTTCAAAAACTATAAAGGGAGAGTGGCCACTTAATTCCATTGTTACTCTTTGAACTTTATCTGCAGCTTGTTTTAAAATTAATTTTCCAACTCTTACAGATCCAGTGATTGAAATCTTTTTAATTATATCTGATTGAATTAATTGAGAGGCAATACTTGGTGGATCACCTGATAAAAGATTAACTGCTCCAGGAGGAACACCACACTCATTACAAATATCAACTAATTCCATTACTACACCTGGCGTAATTGTATCTGGTTTAATAATCACTGAACAACCAGCCGCGAGTGCAGTTGATATTTTTCTAGCTGCTAAAATAAGTGGAAAGTTCCAAGGGGATAACGCAGCAACAACTCCGACTGGCTGATAATACACATGTACTCTAGTGTCTTCAAATCTACTTTCTATAGTTTGACCAAAAATTCTTTTTGTTTCTTCAGCATTCCATTCAAAAATATCAGCTGCTCCATTTGTTTCACCAATACCTTCTGCTAAGGGCTTTCCATTTTCTAAAGTCATCCATTTAGCTAATACATCTTTTTTTTCTCGCAGTTTATCTGCTATACGTCTCAAAATATAAGATCTTTCCCACGGTGTTATTTTTTTCCAAACTTTTAATCCTTTTTCAGCAGATTTTAATGCTCTATCAACATCAGCAGGTGTTGCTTTAGATGCATGACCTAAAACCTCTTCTGTTGCAGGATTAATTACTTCATAAGTTTCTTTATTTTCTGAAGGTGACCATTTACCGTCAATGAATTGCCCAAATTTTTCGTACATAATTTGCTAAACCTTAAGTTGATTTTAAAAAAAATATTTTGTTCAAATTTTTAACAAATATGTTTTAATGTTTCAAATTAATAAAGGAGATAACAATGGCTAAATTTATAGTTATGGGATGTTATACGGCTAAAGGTCTCGGTGGATTTGTAAGTAATCCAGACACTGACCGAAGAGTTG
>Ga0209710_1003250_pt1 | contig 11022 bp, 14 predicted proteins | sample ArcticOcean_MG_C_5_FD_187436 | JGI IMG/M metagenome (GOLD analysis project Ga0209710, IMG submission 187436) | Marine microbial communities from western Arctic Ocean - ArcticOcean_MG_CB4_138 (SPAdes) (version 2) | ecosystem: Environmental > Aquatic > Marine > Oceanic | place: Arctic Ocean...
CGCTAGCGGCATCAGGTTGGGGTATATTTTTATTAGTATTTTTTGCAATTCTTCGGGAAGGTTTCGAAACAGCCTTATTCCTTCTTGGAAGTTTTTCTATGTCAGGATCTTTTTCATATATCGGATTTTTTGCAGGCTTAATTCTTGCTCTTTTAATTGGTTATGGAATCGTTATTCAAGGTAGAAAGATAAATTTACGTTTATTTTTTCAAGGAACTACTCTCATGTTAGCAATATTCGCTTCAGGTATGGTTGCTTTTGGAACTCATGAGGTTGAAGAATTTATGGTCAAGGGTAATCATTTGGAATTAGTTGGGTTGCAGGAAGAGAAACAAATTACAAGAGCATGGGATATATTAAAACCAACTTCAAAATTACCAGTAGATGCTAACTATAGTTTTTACTCTTATAATATAAATAATAAAAATATGTATACTCATATTCTGCATGACAAAGGCAGAATAGGTGTCTTTTTAAAAGGTTTTATCGGTTACAACAGCAATCCTAATTGGGTGGAAGTATTTCTTTGGCTCTTATCTTTGTTTTTTGGGATAAGGATGTGGCGAAAATTTTATTTCAAAAGAACATAAATATTTATTGAGGTTTAAGTATGCTTAAAAAATTATTAGTTATTGCATTATTTTTTCTGGCTGGATGCTCACATGAAGGCCATGATTATTCCTCATCAAAAGTTCTTAAAGATGATCAATATTTAACTCACATTGGCTTAGTAAAGGGACATCTTTTCGTAGGGGTTGAGCTATACAAAAAAGAATACTTTGAAAATGCTAAAAGACATATGAAGCATCCTAAAAGTGAGCTATATGCTGGCTTAATACCTACCTTTAAAGCTAAAAATGCAAATGGTTTCGCCAATGAGTTAGAGACCCTAGCTCTATCAGTTGAAAATAATGAATCATTAAGCATAGTTTCCAAGAACTATAAAAGCTTATTGGAAGCAATTGGTCAAAATGAAAATTATGTAGATAGCAAAAGTAACACATTTGAAAATAAGGTTTTATTAGTAAAATCATTGTTAGAAATTGCTGCTGAAGAATATGGAATTGGTATTGTAGATGGAAATATCGAGAATAAATTTGAATATCAAGATGCTTTGGGATTTACAACTGTTGCAAAAAATATTCTTAAGGATTCTGACGCATTAAGCTCATCAGAAGAAGTAAAGAGAAATAAAATAATAGAAATAGTAGAAAGCCTTTCTCCATTATGGCCATCGCTTGTGCCAACCGAAAAGATTAGTGGCGACGCAGCTAAAATTTTAAGTGCAATTAGTGAAATTGATTCACTCTAAATAAGTATCAATTCTCTTTTTTAATGTCTGCAGTTAGTCTTAAGTTGTCGAGATATTTTTTTAATTTTGATTTTTGAAGCATGATTTTTATATCATCAATTTTTTCGTCTAAAGATGGGGCTAGGCTCGGTTTGATTTCATTTAGCTTAATAATGTGCCATCCAAATTGGCTCTGGACTGGATAATCCGTTACCTCACTAGTAGTCATTTTTTTTATAGCATTAGAGAAAGATTCAACCATATCATCTGCAGCAAACCAACCTAAATCACCACCATTATTTTTTGATTCCTTATCAGTTGAATTTAATTTTGCTAATTCATTAAAATCACCGCCCTTTTTTAAGCTTTTAATTATGCTCTTTGCTTCCTCCTTGGTGCTTACTAAAATGTGACTCGCTTTATAGTCATTTTTATTAAAATTATTTACAAGGCCCTCGTAAGATTTTTTTATTTCTTCTTTGGTAATTTTATTTTTTTTAATAAAATTTTGAAGGTAAGTAGTGTAGATTAGTTCTTTAAATGCTAGTTCAGATTTTGAAAGAAATTCTGTTTGACTAGTTAAACCTTCTTTTTTAGCTTGTTGATATATTAATTCGAGATCAATAAGTCGTTTTATGATATTTTTTTCCATATCATTAGTTATTTCAATACCTTCTTTCATAACTTCATTTTTTATGAAATGAATAAGGTTTTTATTAATTAGCTCATCATTTACTCGAACTTCTTTTTCTTCAGAAAATGCTAAATTTGCAAAACTTAAAATATATAAAAAATAAAGTATCTTCATCATCATTCTTTCTCTTCCTCTTTGGTAATAGCTTTAATACTTAAAGCATGAATTGTATTTGGAAATAAATCACCTAAGGCTGCATATATCATTCTGTGTCTTTCCATTCTTGATTTGCCAGAAAATTTCTCGCTAACTATTTTGACATTAAAATGACTGCCACCATTATTCCCAGAATGACCTCTATGCAATTCACTTTCATCATTTAAAATAAATGATGTTGAATTTAAAAAGGCTAGTCGTTTTTTTATTTCTTCTTTTATCATTTAAGCCAAGCTTTTTTAAATGGTTTCACTTCAATCTTTTCATAAACGCCACATTGAACAAAAGGATCATTATCAGCCCAGTTTTTTGCATCAATCAAGGAGTCAAATTCTGCCACAATCAAGCTGCCTGAATATCCATTAGGCCCTGGATCAATTGAGTCAATTGCTGGCAGCGGACCTGCTAATAAAAGCCTGCCCTCATCCTGTAAAAATTTGAGCCTTTTTAAGTGTTGAGGTCGATTAGCTAATCTTTTGTCTAAACTATTCTTAAAATCTGTTGCATATATTGAGTACCACATATTAGCCCTTATTCACTTTAGCAATATATATAGTGATTGAGATTATATAAAGAAAGAGTAGTGCAGTCATTCCGAACAATTTAAAATTGACCCAGCTATCTTCGCTGAAATTTTGAGCAATATAAATATTAAGAAAGCCAAGAAAAATAAAAAATAATGCTGTTAACCATGATAAATTATTCCAATATTTTTTTTCAAGTTTAACTTGCGAACCCAGTGACATTTCTATTAAATTTTTATTGTAGAATTTATCAGCAACTAAGATAGTCAAACCAAAAGCCCAATAAATAATTGATGGTTTCCACATAATAAAAACGTTACTTTGAAAAAAAAGGGTCATACCTCCAAATACGGTGATAACGATTGCTGTAAAAACAATCATTTTCTCAATCTTTTTTTTAAATAGATACAAAAGTATTATTTGAATGTAGGTGCTAGCCATTAAGGCTGCTGTAGCAATATAAATATCATATATTTTATAAAAAATAAAAAATAGCACAACCGGAAATAAATCAAATAAAAATTTCATATTTAAAAGTTTACCTATACCCATTAAAGAATTACTAATATAATCTATGTTAGCTAATGATTACTCCAAACATAGATCTTCATTCACATTCTACTATATCTGATGGACTTTTGACGCCATCAGAATTAGTTTCTTATGCCTCAGAAAGAGATGTTCAGGTTTTAGCATTAACTGATCATGATGACATTGCTGGGTTAAAGGAAGCTAGGCTAATGGCTCAAAAATTAAATATAATTTTTATTAATGGAGTTGAGATTTCAGTAACTTGGAGAAAAAAAACTCTTCATATTATTGGTCTTAATTTTGATGAATCTAATACAAACCTCATCAATGGATTAAAAAAGATACGCATTGGACGTGAAAAAAGAGCTGAAGGGATGGCTCATAGTTTGGGTATGGCATCTATATTTAATGCATTAGAAGGCGCTAAGAAATTTACTAAACACAGCACTATAGGTAGGCTACATTTTGCGCAGTTTCTAGTTTCTCAAGGCCATGCGAAAGATATTAAACATGTGTTTAAGAAATTTTTAACTCCCGGTAAGCCTGGTTATATTGATCATGAATGGGCTTCATTAGAGGATGCAGTTTCATGGATTACTAACGCAGGAGGTGATGCAGTAATTGCTCACCCTGGAAGGTATGACATGGGCAATAAACTATACCCATCACTTTTGGCTGATTTTAAATCATTTGGAGGAACCGGGATTGAGGTAATGTCTGGCAGTCAAGATCCTTCTCAATCGCAATATTTTGCTGAATTAGCAAAAGAATACGATTTATTTTCCTCATGCGGCTCTGATTTTCATGGCCCTGGTATTTCTCACAGAGCAATTGGGTTCGCTAGAGATTTGCCAGAGCAATGCAAGCCTATTTGGTCGAAATGGCCACATATAGTAAAAAATATTCACTAGATGCGAGCATAGTATTTTAATAATTTTAGAATGGGAATGAATGGAAGAATTAACAATTATTCAGAAAATAGCCGCATATGCATTACCTATTATTTTTGCAATCACGGTTCATGAAGCTGCCCATGGCTATGCAGCAAGATATTTTGGCGATATGACAGCCCACTACTTAGGGCGAATCAGCTTAAATCCATTAAAACATATCGACCCAGTTGGAACAATTATACTTCCAGCATTAACGGTTATGTTGGGAGGTATTTTGTTTGGCTGGGCAAAGCCTGTTCCGGTAAATTTTTCTAATTTACGAAACCCCAAAAAAAATATGCTGTGGGTAGCTTTGGCAGGACCATTCTCTAATTTATTAATGGCTATTTTTTGGACATTTTTATTTGCAAGATTACAATTTTTCCCTGATAGCTCCATATTCTTTCTATCAGCTATGGCTTTAGCTGGAATTCAAATTAACCTTATTTTGATGGTATTAAATATGCTTCCTATTCCACCTTTGGATGGTGGAAGGGTTGCGGCAAGCTTATTGCCTTACCCGTGGTCAAGTTATGTGGAAAATCTAGAGCGATATGGATTATTTATAATAATATTTTTACTTTTTTCTGGCGTACTGGGTAATATATTATTTCCGTTGATAAATAGCAGTAAAAGTATTATTTTTAGTGTATTTGGTTAAAAAAAGGATAAAGATTAAAAATGGCAATTGATAGAGTTGTATCAGGAATGCGTCCTACTGGGAGCCTTCATTTGGGCCATTATAATGGCGTACTTAAAAATTGGATTGAGATGCAACATGAGCAAGATTGCTTATTTTTTGTTGCGGACTGGCATGCGCTTACTACGCATTATGATACACCAGAAATTATTGAAGCGAATGTATGGGAAATGATTATTGATTGGTTGGCAGCAGGTGTTGATCCTGCTCAAGCCACAATTTTCATTCAGTCAAAAGTTCCGGAGCATGCAGAACTACATACATTACTTTCAATGATTACTCCATTGGGTTGGCTTGAAAGAGTCCCAACCTACAAAGACCAACAAGAAAAATTGTCATCAAAAGATTTATCAACTTATGGCTTCTTGGGCTATCCATTACTCCAAAGTGCTGATATTTTAATATACAAAGGTACGCATGTTCCAGTAGGTGAAGACCAAATTCCTCATATAGAATTTACTCGAGAAGTAGCAAGAAGGTTTAACCATTTGTACGGAAAAGAATTAGGCTATGAGACTAAAGCTGAAGAAGCTATTAAAAAACTAGGGTCGAAAAAAGGGCAGTTATATAGAGAATTAAGGGTTGCATACCAAGAAGAGGGAGATGATCAGGCTCTTGAGGCGGCTCAAGCATTAATTGAAGAACAGCAGAGCTTAAGCTTAGGCGACAAAGAAAGATTATTAGGGTTTTTAGAGGGTGGGGGTAAAATAATCTTAATAGAGCCAGAATATAAACTAACTTCAGCCCCTAAAATGGTTGGTTTAGACGGTCAAAAAATGTCTAAGTCATATAACAATATTATCTCCCTAAGAGATACCGAAGACCAAATAGAAAAAAAGATTAAAACCATGACTACTGATCCAGCAAGGATTAGAAGAAACGATCCTGGAAATCCAGATGTATGTCCAGTATGGTCGTTACATGAAATATATTCTGACGAGAAAACGCAGCAGTGGGTAAGGTCAGGATGCACTCAGGCAGATATTGGTTGCATTGAATGTAAGCAGCCAGTGATTGATAGCATCTCAAAAGAACTTAAACCTATTCAAGAGAGAGCAAAGCATTATTTGGAAAACCCAGACATTGTTAAAAGTGTTGTAGCTGAAGGCTGTGAAAAAGCTAGGAAGTTAGCTCGAGATACTATGAGAGAAGTACGCGAAGTTATGGGCCTTAATTTATAATGGCTGAATTAATTTACACTGAAAAATCTGTGCCAAAAATATATGGTGAAAATATAGAAGTACTTCCTCAAGATTTGTACATACCACCTGATGCTTTAGAAGTTTATCTTGATTCATTTGAAGGCCCTTTAGATTTATTAATATATTTAATTAGAAAAAATAATATTGATATATTAGATATTCCTATGGCAAATTTAACTTTGCAATATATCAATTACGTAGAAAAAATGAAAGTTATTAAGTTGGAACTTGCAGCAGATTATCTTTTAATGTCGGCAATGTTAATTGAGATTAAATCAAGAATGCTTCTTCCGAAGCTATCACTGGAAGATGAGGAAGATGATCCAAGGGCGGAATTAGTTAAAAAGCTTATTGAGTATGAGTTAATGAAAGATGCAGCTGAAAACTTAAATGAAATGCCGCAAGTTGGAAAAAATATTTTGATCGCGCAATCATACTTTGAAAGAGTGACCGAGGTTGAATATCCAGATGTGTCTATTGATGACTTATTCGAAGCATGGAAAAATGTACTTAAAAGAGCTAAACAATTTGAGCAGCATCAAATTAATCGATCTGAGCTATCAGTTAGGGAGTATATGACAATTATTTTAAGAAGATTGAATGAGAAAAGTTTATTAGAATTCTCGACTTTTTTTGATTCTGAAAGAGACCCCATTCCGAAATTAGTCGTTTGTTTTTTAGCAATTCTTGAGCTAACAAAAGAAGGTGTAATTAAAATTAATCAACAGTCCTCTTCGTCATCAATATTTATTCAATTAGGCGAGGCGTAAATGACTCAAGCAGATAAATTAAAGGAAGTTCTTGAAGTAGCTTTATTAACAAGTAGTCAACCATTATCAATTGATGATCTTACAAAATTATTTATCGATAAAACAGATAGGTCAACAATTAGAATGCTATTAGATGAAATAAAAAATGATTGGCAAAAAAAATCAATGAGCCTTGTCCAGGTAGCATCAGGATATCGATTCCAAGCAAAAGCAGATTTTACAGAATTCTTAATGCGATTAAGCCCAGATAGAGCTCCTAATTATTCAAGAGCCGTAATGGAAATATTATCGATTATTGCCTACCGCCAACCTGTGACAAGAGCAGACATCGAAAAGATTAGAGGAGTTTCGTTAAACTCAAATACATTAAGACAGCTTATAGAAAGAGAGTGGGTTGATGTAATTGGGCAAAAAGAAGTCCCAGGAAGACCATCTTTATATGCCACAACAAAACATTTCCTTAATGATTTTGCTCTAAAGTCACTTTCAGAATTGCCAGAATTAAATAGCTCATTAACAAAAGAATTATCAGATTTCAAGATAGATGAGAATAGAGAAGAAATTCAAGAGAGTTAAATTAAGTGTCCAAAAGTCCTGTAAAAAAAAATAAAGTTACAATTTCAAAAGAGAGTAATTCAGGTATAAGAATTCAAAAGCTGCTCGCTCAGATTGGCGTTGCTTCTCGAAGAGAGGTTGAAAAAGCAATTATTGAAAAACGAATTTCTGTGAATAGTGTATTGGCCGAAATAGGCCAATCAGTATCAGATAAAGATATAATTATTTTCGATGGAAAATTAATTAATTTAAATTCTGATAAAGTTTTACCTAGAATTTTAATATACAACAAACCGGAAGGTGAGATAGTTTCTGAAAGTGACCCAAAGGGAAGGGCAACAGTTTTTGACCACCTCCCACAAATTCAAAATGCAAAATGGATTTCTATAGGAAGGTTAGATTTTAATACTTCCGGACTATTAATTTTTACTTCTTACGGTGAATTTGCTAATAGATTGATGCACCCAAGATATGAGATTGAGCGAGAATATTCTGTTAGAGTTCTTGGAAAATTAACTGATAATCAAATTTCTCAGTTAAGAGCTGGGATTAAATTAGAAGATGGAATAGCAAAATTTGAAACGATATCTTTTGGGGGGGGTGAAGGCTCAAATCACTGGTACCAAGTCACCTTAAAGGAAGGAAGAAATAGAGAAGTAAGAAGACTTTTTGAGTTTTTTAACATTACAGTAAGCCGCTTGATGCGAATTAGATTTGGAGGGATTATACTACCTTCCAACTTAAAGAAAGGTAACTATATTGAGCTGAGCGAAAAAGAAGTGCTTAATATTTTATCTAAATTTAATATGAATGATGTTAAATTTAATAAGAATCGAACAACTAATGTTAAGAAAGGTAGGAGGTAAATTTATTTTAAAATTTTTGAGATGGTTGATTTGTAGATGTCTTTTAATATTTCTATATCATCAATAATTACGTTCTCATTAATTTTATGTATTGATTCATTAATGGGGCCAAATTCAACAACTTGATCACATAGTTTTGAAATAAAACGACCATCTGAAGTTCCGCCAGTAGTAGATATAGTTGGCTTAGTCCCACTTATCTCCTCTACAGAATCTGAAATTATATTAACCAAAGATCCTTTTTCTGTAAGATACGGCTCACCTGAATGTTCCCAGTCGATATCATAATCTAGTTGATGTTTGTTCAATATTTCTATTAATCGGGACTTGAGCATATCTGCTGTACTTGCTGATGAATATCTAAAGTTAAATAAGATTTCAATGTCTCCCGGAACGACGTTGGTTGCTCCGGTTCCACCATTAATATTTGAAATTTGCCAGGAGGTCTTTGGAAAATATTCATTTCCTTCATCCCAAATTGTTTTCACTAGGTCGTCAATTGCTGGAGCTACTTCATGAATAGGATTCTTAATTAATTCAGGGTAAGCTATATGTCCTTGGATGCCTTTAACTTTTAGTTTTGCAGATAATGAACCTCTTCTTCCATTTTTAACTGTATCACCAAGTTTAGAAACACAAGTAGGCTCACCAACAATACAGAAATCAATTTTTTCTTTTCTATTTTTTAACGCCTCTATAACTTTAACTGTTCCATCTACTGCGATACCTTCTTCGTCAGAGGTTATTAATAAACCAATAGAGCCTTTGTGATCTTTATTTTCAGCCAAAAATTCTTCAATGCTTACTATAAAAGCAGCAAGAGACGCTTTCATGTCAGCCGCTCCGCGGCCATACAATCTATCATTTTTAATTGTAGGTTCAAATGGAGGCGATGACCATTTTTCTTCTGGACCTGAAGGTACTACGTCAGTATGTCCAGCAAAAACTAAAAGAGGAGCTTCATGACCTTTTCTAGCGTAAAAATTACTTACATTACCGTAAGCCATTTTTTCAATTTTAAATCCTAATAACTCCAAATGGTTTATAAGTAAATCTTGGCAGCCCTCATCTAAAGGGGTGATAGATTTTTTAGATATTAATTTTTTAGTTAGATCGAGTGTTTTACTCATAAAATTTTTGCCTTAAATTCAAGTTCATCAAAACCAATAGTTAAGATTTTTTTATTTTTTAAAATGATTGGCCTTTTCATTATGGATGCATTCTCCATGATCAGTTTAATTGCTTGTTTTTTATCTAACTCCATATTTTTTTCGAAATCAGGGAGTTTTCTCCAGGTCATTCCTGATTTATTAATAAGATTTTCCCATGTGTAAGGCTTTGGGATATTGTTCATCCATACTCCAAGCAAAGATTCACTTAATACTGATTTTTTTACATCTAAAAACTCATAAGAAATTTTCTTTTCTTCAAGCCAGGTAAGGCTTTTTTTAACAGTATTACAATTTTTAATTCCAAAAACTTCAAGCATTTAAATACCCCTCAGTAACTCATTGATTCCAACTTTACTCCGGGTTTTTGCATCAACTTTTTTAACTATGACTGCACAATAAAGACTATAAGTCCCATCTTTTGACGGTAGGTTTCCTGAAACTACAACAGATCCCTCAGGTATTCTTCCGTAACTAACTTCCCCAGTTTCTCTATCAAATATTTTTGTAGATTGCCCGATATACACACCCATTGATATAACTGCATTATCTTCAACAACAACACCTTCAACAACCTCTGATCTGGCTCCAATAAAACAATTATCCCCAATGATTGTCGGTCCGGCTTGGATTGGTTCTAGAACTCCTCCAATACCAACACCTCCTGATAGGTGAACATTTTTTCCAATTTGCGCACATGAACCAACTGTAGCCCATGTATCAACCATGGTACCTTCATCTACATATGCACCAATATTGACATAAGAAGGCATCAATACTACATTCTTTCCAATAAAACTTCCCTGCCTAACCATTGCATTAGGAACTACTCTATAACCACCCTCAGCAAAATCTTTTTCTTTGAAGTGAGCAAATTTCGACCCCACTTTGTCAAAGTAGTTTGTATAGTTTCCTTCCATTATTGAGTTATCCTTGATTCTAAACGAAAGTAGAACTGCTTTTTTTAACCATTGGTGAGTTTCCCAATTTTGAGTTGAACCTTCTCTTGAGGCGACTCTTAACGAGCCATTATTAAGACCGTCCATAGCCTCGTTAATTGCCCCTTTAATTTCGTTAGTTACAGATTTTGGAGTTATTGAAGCGCGACTTTCAAAAGCATCTTCAATAATTGATTGTATGTTTGACATAATTTGAATTTCTTTCGTGAAAAAAAATATATTTTACATTAAATGCATGTGCGAAAGGGAGAGATTATTTATTTTTATTCGCTTCATATAAAGCATTTATTTTTTTTGCGTGCTCGGATAAATCTTTAATCCTATTTTTATTTGAGGGATGAGTGCTAAGAAATTCAGGCATATCCACTTCTGATAATGCACTCATTTTTCTCCACAAACTGACTGCTGCCATTGGATGATAGCCTGCACGTGCAGTTAACTCTAAGCCAATTTTATCAGCCTCTCTTTCTTGCTCTCTGCTATTAGGTAGCGCAAAAAATAGAGTTGTTCCAAGTGCTACCGCCTGAACTGCTGCATTTGTATAAATACCTTTCTCTGCAATATATGAAGCAAAACCTATAATTCCAACTTGCTGAAGTAAGGCTGTCGACATTCTTTCGCGTCCATGCTCTCTCAGTGCATGAGAAATTTCATGGCCAATAACAGCAGCAAG
>Ga0209710_1003254_pt1 | contig 11015 bp, 3 predicted proteins | sample ArcticOcean_MG_C_5_FD_187436 | JGI IMG/M metagenome (GOLD analysis project Ga0209710, IMG submission 187436) | Marine microbial communities from western Arctic Ocean - ArcticOcean_MG_CB4_138 (SPAdes) (version 2) | ecosystem: Environmental > Aquatic > Marine > Oceanic | place: Arctic Ocean: Canada...
TGATGACACTGATGGAACGGAAGAATTTGGTGATGACGGTATCGCTCAGTTCCCCGCACTTACTAAGAAAATGGCTGCAATGGGCCGCGAGGGGGATGACAATCTTGCTCACGTCCAAACAGGCGAATTAATTATACCTGCAAAATTAATTGAGAATGACGAAGAGTTAAAAGAGTTACTTTTTGAAAAGTTACGAGAAATGGGTATTGAAGACCCCGAGCGTTACGTTGTTGGGTCTGACGAGAACAGCATCCACCCTGAAACCGGCGCTTACGAGTTTTTCTTTAAAAAACTTTTCCGCGGCATTAAGAAGATTTTTAAGGGTATTGTTAAAGTAATTAAAAAAATTGCTCCAATTGTATTGCCTATCGTGGGCACGATGTTTTTGGGACCTATTTACGGCGCTGCTTTGGGGTCTGGTATCGCAACGTTGCTTAACGGCGGCAGTATAAAGGATGCGTTTAAATCGGGTTTAACAAGTGCGGTAATGGGCGGTTTCAGTGCTGGTGTTAGTGGCGCAATGGGTGCGGCTAAAACTGGCGGAAATCTTTTTAGCGGGTTTGGCCAAGGTGTTAGCAACGCGGCTTCGTTTGGAAACATAAGCGCGGGCGTTAGTAGCATGGGCAAGGCTCTTGGGGGAGATTTCTCGGGAGCGACTTTTAAAAACATGGCGCAGGGCCCAACGGCTGAAGGCGGATCGGCTTTTACCGGTTCGGTAGAAGCTGTAGGCGAAGGTTTAAAAACACTAACCCCTGAAGCGGCCCAAAAGCTTGCTATAGATCAAGCAAAAGCGGGGGTCTATGAGGCACCCGGATTTGGTGAAAGCATTATGAAGGGTGATTTTAAAACCGCGTTTATGCCGGGAAGCGCGGCACCTAACGCTACAGAAATTATGGCTTCGGGGATTACCGACCCCGCGATGGCTGCAAAAATGGCTGCGGACGCTGCTCCCGGAATGTTGCGGTCTTACTTGCCCGCAGTGGGCGCGGCCACAGGCGCGTTAGCCTTGTCCGGAGGATTTGATGTCCCCGAGCAAGAAGACCCCGGCTTGATTGATAAAGATGAAGACGGAAACGCAATTACTGGAAGTGACCTAATAGCGTCTGATCCGGGTAAATACCTCGTGAAAGACCTTGGTCAGGTTGCTTTAAACGAAGAAACTGGCGAGTACGAAACAAAATCTATGTACGAACCCTCCGAAATGGCGGCTTATGACCCAACATCCTATCAACTTCCCGAATACAGTAGTTCTTCAAACCCTCTTGGTTCAGGAATTGGCTCAGTAAGCACTGCCACCGGACCTTTTGCCAGACCTTATGTAGTACAGAACGTAGCTCAAGGCGGCCAAATATTCCCTCGACGTAACGGCGGAATAATGCCTGATGAGGGCACTCCGGGGAAAGACAGTGTTCGCGCTATGTTAATGCCGGGTGAATTTGTAATGACCACTGATGCTGTAAAAGGCATGGGCGGCGGTGACATGAAACAAGGTATAAATAATATGTATTCCGTCATGCGGAACCTTGAGAGCAGAGGAAGGCAGACAGCGTAATGGCAGTCACTAAATCAGAACAGGTCGTCCGCGAAGCCGCCGATATTGAAGCCTACAAGTTAGGCTTACTGGCCTCTGCAAAAGAACTAGCGGACCAAGGTATTGACCTTCCACCGCAAATGGTTGCGGAGATGTCCACCCTTCAGCTTAAAGCTGGAGAACTAGCCGAGGCGGGCATTGGTCAGTACCAACCTTACTTAGATGCGGCAGCGGGAACGTTGGGCGATGCTCAAAACGTTATCGGTGGAGCTTTAACAGGCGCTCAAGCTTTACAAGACGAAGGTGCAGGCTTGATGCGTCAAGGCGCGGCAGGCATTCCCGGACAAGTAAACACGGCTCAAACTGGAATTGCCAACGCAATAGATTATGGTCAACAGGCTACTGAAAACTCGCTCTCGGCCCTCGGAACTGCGGCGCAGAATACTAGGGGCATTGCAAGTCAATCAATGGCTGACCAATTAGCCGCTTATGACGCTATACCGGGTCAAGTAGGTGCTGCTCAAACAGGAATGGCGGGTGCAGCAACCACAGCACAAGGTGTTGCAGACGCTGCGGCACTGGGCGGAGCAGATGTTGAAGCAACTCTTGCAAGCAATCTTGCTGGTGCAACAAAAGGTGCCCGCACTTATGGCCAACAAGGCATTGGCTCTTATCAAGACGCCATGGCGGGAAGCGGACAAGCCGTACAAGGCGCACGAGACATAACTTCTGAGGCAGCCGCCGCTTTACAGAAGGCAGGCGCATTTGGTCAGGACACCGCGGAAGCCGGTATTGCTGGTTTGGCAGGCACTACTGGAGCGTATGACCCCGCCAGTACAGGCGCGTTTATGAACCAGTACGAAGATGCTGCGGTGCAGCAAGCTCTTGCCGACGTTCAACGTGCCGGAGACATTCAACAGCAAGGCGCTGCCGCTCAAGCGGTGGGCGCAGGCGCGTTTGGCGGATCACGGGCCGCGGTCCAAGAGGCCGAAATAGGTAGAAATATTCTTGAACAACAAGGCCGGACTGCCGCAGGAATGCGTCAAGCAGGGTTTGAAAGCGCGGCTAACCGGTCGCAGCAAGCTTTTGAGGCCCAGCAAGGTCGTACACAGGGTGCCGCACAGTTAACCGGGGCCCTCGGCGCTCAAGGTTCTAGCGCAGCAATGAACGCGGCCCAAAGTGCGGGTCAGCTTGGACTTTCTGCGGAACAATTAGCTGCGGGTCAGGCCGGGCAAATTGGTCAATTAGGTATTGCAGCGTCTACAGCGGGCATGCAGAGCGAAGGTATGGCCGCGGCTAACGCACAGTCCTTGGCTCAAACGGGCATGAGCTTAGAACAGTTGGCGTCCAGCACTGGAATGTCCGCGGCACAGCTAACGGGTCAATTGGCCCAACAGTCTGGTCAACTAGGTTTACAGGGCGCACAAGCTCAATCCGGTATTGCAGCACAAGCAGGACAAATGGGTATGGCGGGCGAACAGTTTGCCGGTCAAATGGCGGGTCAAGCAGGGCAGCTTGGTCAAGGTCAGGCTCAAATGACTATGCAGGGCGCTCAAGCTGGAGGTCAACTTGGCCTACAAGGCACCGAAATGGCTGGTCGTATGGGCGAAGGTATTGCCGGAATTGGCGCAACTCAAGGTCAAATGGGTCTACAACAAGGCACTGCTCTTAGAGACGTTGCTATGGCTCAAGGCCAGATGGGCGAAGCAAATCAAGCTCTGGCACAGAAAGAACAGGGCTTCTTGTTCGACATGGGCAAACAGTACCAAGCGCAAGATCAAGCTACTATCGAAGCCGCACGTCAAACCGAACTTCAGCAGGCTTACGAGCCTTATCAACGTGTCGGGTTCTTATCTGACATTTACAAAGGCGCTCCGTCGTCTCAATCAACTATCACAGCGACCACCACACCGAACGTCTCGACCGCACAAAGTATTTTGGGTCTTGGCGTAGCTGGCTTATCAGCGGCGGCGGGTGCAAACAGAGCGGGGTTATTTTAATGAATAGAGATGTTATGGGACGGCAGATGTTCGCACGAGGCGGACAGGTCCAGTATATGCAAGAAGGCGGTATGCCCATGGCACCCCCGATGGCTCCACCCGGCGGCATGATGGCACCTCCGATGGCTCCTCCTCCCGGAGGTCCCGGAGAAATGATGGCACCTCCACCCGGCGCTCCCGGAGAAGAGTTTGACCCCGCGGCCCTTCAAAGCATGCTTGAAACAGCACAAACCCAATTTCAAGGCATAGACGCTGCGGCAGAAAACGAAGATTTTGGCGCAATGATGAACGCCATTCGAGGTGACGAGGCTCCGATTGAGGCGCGTTACGAGGAACTAGCCAGTATGGTTGGTCCCGAGGATGCTCAACAAACACCAGAGTCGGTTTTGACTTTGTTGCAGCCGGTTATGCAAATGGCGGCGGTTGACCAAGGTATTGGCGGTTTAGCGCAAGACGAAATGATGGCACCAGTAGAGGGTCCGATGGCCGAGGGCATTATGTCCACGGTTAATATGGCTCCTCCTCCCGGCGCTCCAGCCCCTGCTCCGGCGGGCGTTGATCCAATGGCTATGGCTGCTCCGGGAGGGGCGGCTCCAGTAAATTTTAGACAAGGCGGCGCGGTACAGTATTTTAATCCTGAAAATGAAGAGCGCGTCGTCCAAGCTGAACCAAATCGTCTTAACGAGCTTTATGACCAAAACTTGGCGTTACGCCAATCAATCATGGGTTCTGGCGACCAAGCGTCTGAGTATGAGGATCAAAAAAGGATCACTCAGTCTCAAATGTTGTTTGACATTGCCCAAGGCGCTTTAGCTTTTGCAACTCCGGGTGAGACCCAGATGAGCGCTGCGGAGCGTTTGGCACAAGTAGCACAACCTGTTCTGGGCAATATTGGCGCTCGCACTGGCGATTTGCAGAAGTTTAAGCAATCTCAGACAAAAGATGCACGGGCCTTGAAGCTTGACGCTTTAGGATCGGCAGAGACTATGCTTGATAAAGAGCAAACCGAAGCGGCTAGAACGGCATTAGCTCAACAAGAGATTGACGCCACAACAGCGCGAGACGTTTTTGCTCAAGCAAAAGATTTATTAATTCTTAGCAAGCAACAATCGTTTGCCAAAGGCGAAGGCGAGACTGACCGGAAACACGGGCTTCGTTTAGCTGATCGTAAGATTGCGGCCCAAAACGCACTACAACAGCTTCAAGGTTCGCAACAAATAGGTGTGGAGACACTTAGGGGACAACTCCGGGCAGAATTAGCTGGAATTAACAATACGTTTATGGAAAACCAACAGGGTCGCGAGTTTAGCTTTAAGACTAAATCGACACTTTCCGCTCAAGCGTATCAAACATCAGCTAATGCCAAGTTGTTTGAAAACCAAAAAGCAATTCAAGCAATTGGAAACACTAACAACGTGGCAGAGATTGCTTTGCGTGATAAGCTTATTAAAGAAAACAACGTGCTTGCTGCCGGGGTGGATGCCGCACAACGAGCCGTTGATTTTGAAAACGTCTTAAAACGTGACGGAATTAAAACTGCTTCTCAAATTACAGTTATGAAAGCTGGTACAGAACAAGAAAAAGCTTTGGCTACTCACCGGGGGGCTATTCAAACTGAAGCCGCCAACGCTCTCGCCATTCGTTCTTCGGCGGAAAGAGTCTTGGATCGGTTGCAGCAAGATAAGGTTCAATTTAGCACACAAGCGTTTCAACAGTTTATGCAAGAAGAACTGCAAGATTTCCAAGGGGATCAAAAAGATATTGATCGGGAAATTGCAAAAGTTAATTCGGCGTTTCAACAGTATATGTCAAATCGTAGTGCTGACCAAGTGGACGTTCAACTTGATCAAAGCGAACGTAAAATTGTTCTTGACGAGTTGTACAAGAAGGGGATGTTAGGCATTGAAGAGGCTGCGGCAAACGCTATCTCGGTGGGAAGTAAATCAAAAACTGCAACACTAACCTACATAACGGACCCGAAACGTCTTGAACGGTACAAAAAAGGCATTTTACCAAAAAGCGGGGACACTAAAGCATTGTTTGAGCAGAGACTTCTTGATTACGCTACTTCAAAGGATGTTTGGGACGCGGAACAAGGTGTTTGGATAGATGGTGGCGTACAATTAACCGATGACATTGAAAACGCTATTAAACAAGTAAATCCAGAACTGTACGAAAGAATTACGGGAAGTGTTGTTCCCGCAAAAATAACGGGAGACGGAGATACCACCGAAGTCGATGGTAAACCTTTGACATTAGGAAGCGCCACCGTTGAAATAATGAACAGGGATGGAACGGTTAACTTAGACTCAGCGGCTTGGAACTCAACTCGGCCTAACCGGTACGACCCTACCTTAGATTATAAACAAATGATTGGCGCGTCTAGGATTTATCCCGGCTTTAAAAAAGCATGGGCTAGTGCCACTGCTCAGTTCTCGGGTACAGGAGATGTTGATCGGGCAAGCATAGATTACGCAAAAGCGGGCGCAAGTTTAGAAACTTTTGCAAATGATCTAGTAACCTTTTCTACCAATATGATTGATGGAAGGGTTATAAAATCTATTACTGATCTTATCGCCGCTGAAGTTGGAAACATACGCCCGGGGGGCTTTATTAACAGAAGTGACCTAGATGCTGCGGCAACTCTTTCTGCGCTACGAGACGGTTTTGCTCAATCAATAAGCATGGAAGCAAAATTACTCCCCGAATATGGCGGTTCTTCAGTAGGGTCTACACAAAAACAAGTTACTGGCGCTCGTAAAAATGTTGAAGATATGAAAGTGCTTTTAAACGAGGTACTAGCGTTCCAAAAAGGTTTTCAATATGATCAGGTAAACCTTACGGGGGTAGACGAGGGAGAGGATCAAAGCACCTCAACTGCTAAAAGTGAAATACAATTAATGGTCGAACAAAATAAAAAGAAACTCAAAGGCGAATAGGATCACCGCCGTAATGAAAGGCTTACTAAATGGCTGATGAAAGTCTTGTAACCCTTACTGCTCCTCAGTTTGAAAACTTAATGGAGACGCAGGGATTAAACAAAACCACCAAAGGTATTGTAGACATTGCCATTGAAGAATTAGGCGTGGATAGTGGTCTTACTTACAAAGGCTTGAGAGACGGATCGTGGCCGGGTTTTGATAGTATGAAACGTTACAAAAACTTGAGCCCCGAGCAACGGTCTATTGGCGACGAAGAAATTTTAACGTTGTTTACTAACGTAGATGACCACGGCAAATATGACCCCGAAGAAGGGACTTATTCCGGTTTAAAAGCCGGGACTTACTCCGCTGCAAGGATGCTCCCCGAAACAATAGGTGGAGGATATGGGTTTGCTAAAGGGGCGGCATTTGTCTCACCTTTGGCCGCAATGGTTCCTCCAATAGGGATTCCCGGGTTATTAATTAGAGGCGGTATTTATGTAGCTGGTGGCCTTGGGGGCATGATGTTGGGTGCGATAGCCGCAGGCGAAGCAGAAGACCTCATACTAGGTGAAAAAGCGCCTATTGTCCCATCCTTACAACCTTCCGCTAACGCGGGTGAAACCGCAATGATAGGTTTGTCTTTGTTAGCGGCTCCCGCTCAATTAAACCCTGCAAAGATAAAAAAAGTTGGGTCAGGCGCGTTACAGTTTTTAGACAGTTTTAAAAACGTTTCTAGCGGTAAATTTGCAGCGATAGCTGACGAGGCGTTTGAATTAACGGCTAAAAACGCAGGGTTATCTAACAATGCCTTTGCTAAAGCCAATGCCGCAAGAGAGGCCGCGACTGCCGGACCGGCTTTTGGTGGCCCATTAGGCGTAAATTTAGGTTTAACACGTTTTAATCCTGCGGGGTATCTTTTTGATCCTCGTAAAGGCCCCGCTGCGGCACGGGCGATAGCGGGAGTTGAGTCTGGAATAGGAAGATCAATGTCCGCCGCCCGCGAGAAGTATGGTCGGTTCTTGGGTATTGAAGCAGTATCCGCGCTGGGCGGCGGTGTTGGGGCGTATGTAGCACAAGACACGAACCCTTATAACGAGAGTGTTCGTTTTTGGTCTGAGTTTGCAGGCTCCGCTCTTGTACCGATGCCTATTCAATTAGCAACAGACGTTGCGCCTGATATACCCAATCTTGTAAAAAGGTGGTGGGGGAAATCCCAAGACATTAAGGGCCCCGAAGGCTTGTTGACCGGGAAGTTAAAAACCGATGGCGTGAAGCGCATCATGGCCGCTATTAAGAAATCAGAACAGTACGCAGACACCCGAGATGTTGATGGAAACCTTGTTGAGTCCGCAGATGAAAAGTTTGCTAGGTTTATAGAAGGAATAATTGAAAACAGCGTTGATGCCGATGGAAACATAGTATCTTTTACTACCGCAGATTTAGCAAAAACATCTGGGTTGCCGTTTTCTGAAACTATAAACGTTATTCAAAGCGAGCTTCAAAAATCTAGCAAGGACCTCGCAACAGCGACGGGTCGAGGCCGCGAAGAAATGCAAGCGGGTGCCATAAATGCTATTCGTACTTTAGTTGCAACCGGAGACCCTGTTGCGTTAGCCGCAGCGGCAAGAGTTCAACAGTCTTTGTTTGAGCAAAACATTGTTGATAATCTTGATACCTCCATCACAAAGTTATACGACGCCGCGGGTAAATTAGTTGGTGGAGATGCTGCGGGTGGCTCCAGACGAGTGGATTTATCTCAAAAATTGTATGACGTTCTTTCAAACCAAATAAAACTAAGCAAAGTCCGTGAAAGAAAGATTTGGGGACAAGTAGGTAGTTTTCCTATAACGCAGTTTATTTCTCCTAATGGAAAAGTTATAGATCAACCTAATATTTTACAATTATTAGATCGACCCTCTAATAAAAATGGTTTGAAATTTTCTTTAAAAGGGTCTCAAGGGGACTTTGAAGCTTCTTTAGGGAAATACAAAGACGACCTTGACGATTTTCGCACATACTTTCAAGACGGCAGTGGCAGAAACCCCTTTACTGCGGACAAAGTTTTTACAATGCGGTCGGCTCTTTTAAGTAAAGCTTCGGCGCTTAAAAAGAACGGCGACCTTATAGGCGCGGAACGTTTGAACAAAGTAAACGATGCGTTGCTTAGAGACCTTACCGGCCAAGCAGACGGGGCGTCCGCACCATACAACGCGGCTAGGGCGTACACTTTTGCTCGCAACAACGTGTTTACACGAACCTTCTTAAATAAGTTGCAAGTTACCACTAAAGAACGAGGATTAGTTCTTAGCCCGTCAACTTTGTTAGACGACGCGTTCACAGGCAGTAACTCTCAGGTGGCTAACCGATTTAAACAAATCCGGGCTGCGGGAACTTTTTTAGTAGACGAGGCAGGATTTACTCCAGAACAAGTTAAGATGATGGACACTGAAACCATTATCACAGAAGCTTTGCAAGATTCTTTGCGAAAAGTTGTAGATGAAAAGACTGTAAAAAATCCTGCCAAGCCGGGTGAAACCATAACTACGTTTGTAGTAAACCCCAATAAACTGGCTACTTTTAATAAAGCTCCGGGCACAAAAGAACTTTATGCTTTACTTCCAGACATGGAAAAAGATTTTGCAACAGTAGCCTCTGCAAAGAATGCTTTTGACAATATAGTTTTAGATGCGTCAGACCAAATGAGCCCTAGCCGCGCTAGAAAGTTAGGTTTTTCGGAAGAACAACTAACACAAATGTACGACACTAAAGCTTTCCAACATGTTTTAGAGTTTGAAGACCCCGGCGAAGCCGTGGCAAAAGCTCTAGCCGACCCAAAACCAACAATGGCGTTAAGGTCTTTAGCTAGAATGGCTAAAAATACTAATTTATCAACCACCGAATACACCAACGAACAAGCGTTAACCGGGTTAAAAACTGCAATAATTAACGAGGCGCTGACAGAAGCCAAGACTGCAAGCGGATCATTCTCCGGGGACATTTTGCAAAGAAAGTTATTTGGGCAGTTAGAAGGGTCTGACCCCACTATACCTTTTTCAATGGATGAGTTCTTGGTTCGTCAAAACATGATGGATCAAGGAGAAGTAGATGAGTTACAGAGAGCAATTAAAACACTTCGTGGTGTTGAAGAAGCTTTCGCTACGGGTGACATAGAAAACGTTTTGTTTAAGAACCCTAGTTTAGCAAAACTGTTTTATGTAAGAATTGCGGGTGCCACTGCGGGCGGTCAGGTGCAGAAAAAAATGATGCAAATGCTAGGATTACCTCCGATGAGTGGTGGCTTAGTTGCGGAACAAACAGGCTCAGAAGTTGTTCAAAAACTATTGCTTAAAGGTCCAGAGGCTCAAACTATAAAAATTATGGCCGAGTTGTTTGCTAACCCTAATGCTCTTGGCATTGCCATGAAAGAACTTAAAAATAAGTCTGATGCCGACGCCGCCATGAATGCTTTGGAAAAAGTATTAGCTCCGCTATTTAGACAAGTAGGTCGTCGGATTCCATACGGCGTTCGTGAAGAACTTGAAGAAGAGTATGTTGCGCCAGAGGTTGAACCGGTTATTGCGCCTGTTGTCGTTCCCGAAATCCCAGTACGTCCAGATAACACCCAACAAGGGTCACTAATGCCTACAGGGGCTCCCACCCCAGATGTGGGTTCTGCGCCTCTCTCAATTCAACAGGCTTCTGCGGCCCCCGGGCCAACTATTCAAAACTCTGGGCCTGTTGACAGAGAGAGGTTTGCAGCCTTATTTCCAAATGATAGCACGACACAGTTGATGAAAAGTGGTATCGGTAGTTTAGCATAGGGGAGCAATAAACATGTCAATTTTACAGTATGCTTCCCCTCAATATGAGTATGATTACAACGATAAGCAGATTTTGGACAACTATAGGAAAGACGCTGAAGCTTATAATAAGGCTATTGAAGAGTGGAACGCGGGCCCTCGAACTACCGAATTTACCGCTCCACCGCCTAGTTTTGATGGCGATATAGAAGCGTTTTCTCAAGAAGCCGCCGACAGGGCTCAAGCGGTGGGCGCAAGTCAAACAACGGCTCAAGCTGTTATGACCGACCCCACTCAAACCTACCGGACAAAAGCTGGGGATGTTAATCTGGGTGGAATGTCCGGGTTAAGTAGTGAATCAATAGCAGGTTTAGCCGGTTTAGCGGGGTTTGCGGACGGCGGAATAGTACAAAACTTTCAGGAAGGCGGCATGGCCATGGAATCACCTTTTGCTGATCCAATTTCACGAAGCAACCAAAGCTTAGACTTTGATAATTCAAATTTACAAAATATATCGAGTAACATGGTTTATACTCAAGCCATGGGTGAAGAAGGTAGCGCCATGCCGCCTCAACCCATGATTGCCGCGCGACCTGCCTATGAGGAAGTGCAACAATCCTTGCCGCAGCCGATGCCCACAATGGGAGAATTTGGGCCTTCCAATGGCATGACTAGCGGAATAGGAGAAATATTCGGTAATCTGCAACAAAGGCCCGCAGCCAGACTGCAAGGCGGTGGCGGTGGACTAGGCGGCATGGGA
>Ga0209710_1003255_pt1 | contig 11012 bp, 13 predicted proteins | sample ArcticOcean_MG_C_5_FD_187436 | JGI IMG/M metagenome (GOLD analysis project Ga0209710, IMG submission 187436) | Marine microbial communities from western Arctic Ocean - ArcticOcean_MG_CB4_138 (SPAdes) (version 2) | ecosystem: Environmental > Aquatic > Marine > Oceanic | place: Arctic Ocean...
ATAGGTCATATGGGGAAGAACTAGCTTTGTGTAAAAGGTATTTTCAAAATATATCAAATGGAGAATTGTGGGGTTCTACTAATACTACGGCTCGTATGCGAATTAATGCTAAACTTTCACCAGATATGAGAGTTGCTCCTACTATTGCACGGTTAGCTGACACTACAGTGACATTTCAAGGGTCTGCAGCAGGTAAGGCTTCAACAAGCACTACTGCAGCACAGGGGGCTACAACCAGCACAACGTCATTAGGTTTTGACTTAGGTGGATTCTCTTCACTAGGTGACAGAGCTTATGCAGGTGCAAACAGTGCTGTACTTGTATTTACAGCAGATTCGGAGTTATAAGATGAACCAAAAAAACAACACAGCATGGATAGTATCTTGTAAATCTAGTAAAGCTGGATACATAGTCAACGACACTATTTCAATACCTAATGACCCTGCTAATCGTCACTGTGCTGACGTACTCGCATGGATAGCAGAAGGTAACACTCCTGCCCCGGATTTCACTGATGCAGAGATAGCAGTTAATGCTCAAGCAGTCACTAACGCAACTAGCCAAGCCTACTTAGCATCAACAGATTGGTATGTAATTAGACATGCTGAAAAAGGTGTAGCAATACCTGACGATATCACGTCATCAAGACAGAAAGCAAGAGAAGCAATAGAGGAAGCTGATTAATGTTAGGTGCATCAACATTTTGTGAAAGAGCTATTTCTGATCAGAATATTCTATTAGCTGGAGTATCTGAGCAGTCTGCTATTGCTATTGCTATTAGTGTTGGTGTTGGAACTATGTCTGGTATTTCTACTTTGATACCAGCTTTTACTCAAACATCTACAGGTTTATATATTACTGGTAGCACAAATGCAGAGTTAGATTTTAATTATACAAAAACATCTATAGGTGTAAGATTAAGATTAGGTGATGCAACACTAGAGCCAGAGTTTACAGTAGACCCAGAATGTAATATCATAGGTTCAGGAAAGGCAACTAAAAATGTAATTTTTGACCAATCTTCTATTGGAGAGTTGCTGTTTGTTAATATTGCTCCAGCAGCAAACGAAACGTACACAACAATTAATCCATCTGGGAGTGAGTCTTGGGTAGAAATAGAAACATGAGGTAAAAATGGCAAGCACATATACAGGAAATACTGGGCTAGAAAAAATTGGAGTTGGAGAACAATCAGGAACATGGGGCACAACAACCAATGCAAACTTTGATATTATTGACAGAGCTTTAAATGGAGTTTTAACTTTAACGGTAAGTGGAGCTGTGACATTAACAACAAGTGACGGCACATTATCTAATGGCCAGTATAAAGTAATTATACTAACAGGCACTCCTAGTGGAGCATTTAATGTAACTATAGATCCTAACGATCAACAAAAATGGTATATATTTAAAAATAGCACAGGACAAACTGCTACAATTAAACAAGGTGGCGGTAGTGGGACAACAGTAGCTATAGCAAACGGAGCCAGTAATATTATTTTTGCAGATGGCACAGGAGGAAATGCTAATGTTGCTCTAGTTCCTACAGATTTAATTAACGATACCACACCTCAATTAGGAGGTAATTTAGATACAAATGGTAAGTCTATATTATTTGGTTCTAGTAAATGGAGCATAATACTAGATACAGGAGACAATGATCTTTTGTTTAAATATAACGGTACTACAGTATTTAAATTAGCATCTACAGGTGCGGTTACATCTGCAAATAACATAACAGCTTATGGAAGCCCATAATGACAATAACAGCTTCAGGAACAATAGCAGCATCAGATTTAAGAACTGAATTTGTAGGTGGCAGTAGTGCCATTGATATGGCTAGTTATTATCGTGGAGCAAATACTAATGTAAAATCTAATGCTGGCAATAACACAGCCACTAATTTATCTGCAGGCGTACCAACAAGTGGAGCTATTAGTTTTAGTGATTTTTATTCTCAAGCTAAAGGATGGAAGAAAACATTTTCATCAAACTCTACACAGCAATCAGGAACAAGTATATTTGGAGATGACTACGCTGTAGATTATCCTAAATTTATTGTAATAAACGCAGGGGTAACTGTTTACAGCACATCAACTAGTGCTGCTGCTATTGATATAGCTTCTGGTGGCGCTGGATCAATAACAGTTACAAACTCTGGTAATATATATGGGATGGGCGGAGCATCTGGGCAAGGAGGCGGTACAGCTTTGGCTGCTGCTGTTTCAACAACAGTAGTAAACAATAGTGGTGCTAATATTAAAGGTGGTGGCGGTGGTGGTGGTAATGGTGGTGTAGGTGGCGTAGGTAGTGCTGCTATATCTTCTCAAGCATCTAGTGTTACAGATAAAACAGGAGATAAGCCTGATTTTGTTAGTTATAGTCCTAATACTCAATTTGGACCAAGGGCTTGGTCAGGCATAGGTAGTGGTGAATGGGGGCTTAATGTTCAACAAGGAACTTCACTTAGATCTACTATTTCTCAAAAGGGTCCTGTTTGGTATACATTTCAAGTCAATACATCAGCAGAATATTCTTTATCTGCAAACATAAATAATGTTTTTCCAGAAAATAACTATGGAGGACATTATGGTAATCCTGTTATTAATATAAGCACTGCAGAAGACACAAAAAGCCAAGGTCAAGGTGGGGATGATTATGGAGCAGGTACATCTTGGACAGCAGCTGGATGGAGTGGTGTAAAGGCAAATTTAGCAGCAAATACAACGTATTATTTTTGTAATTATACTGAACCTCCTTATGGAAGCTCATCACCTAGTGGGAATTTTTTCTATAACAATATGACTGCAACTTTATCTCTTGCTGTTAGATCGCCAACTTCAGGCGGGGCAGCTGGTGCAGGCGGTGTTGGTCAAGGATTTGCTCAGTCAGCTGCAAGTGGTAGTAGTGGTGGTAGTGGAGGATCAAGTGCAGGTAGCGGTGGCGCAGGCGGGGCAGGTGGAGCATTAGGTGCTAATGGCACTGCAGGATCTGCTGGAGGCAACGGTTCAGGGACAACTATATCTTACCCATCAACAGCCCCAACAAATGGAGCAGCAGGGTCAAGCGCTGGCTCTTCAGGTTATTATATATTAGGCAATAGCAATGTGTCATTGACACAAAATGGAACGGTAGCAGGGAATTTAGCATAATGGCATTTGTACCTTTAAAATTTAAACCCGGTATTATTTCTGATGTTACTCCATACAGTAACGAAGGGGGATTTGTCGATTCAGATAAAGTAAGATTTAGATTAGGCACTCCTGAAAAAATAGGAGGCTGGTCTAAATATACAGAAAGCACAATAGAAGGAAATGCAAGAAGACTGCATAACTGGATTGCTTTAGATGGATCTGATTTTATGGGTATTGGAACAGAGTTAAAGTATTATATTGAAGAAGGTCAAACTCTTAGTGATATAACCCCTATTAGAAGCACAACTTCTGCTGGAGATATAACCTTTGCAGCGGCTAATGGATCAGCAATAATTACAGTAACAGACCCTGCTCATGGCGCTAATGTAAATGATTTTGTAACATTTTCAGGCTCTGCTAGTTTAGGTGGCAATTTTACAGCAGCAGTTATTAATAAAGAATACAAAATAACAGAACTTGTAAGTTCTAATACTTATACAGTTACAGCAAGTCTTGCGGCTAACGGATCTGATACAGCAAATGGTGGAAGCAGTGTAGTAGGAACCTATCAACTTAATACAGGATTAAATACAACAGTTGGTGGAACTGGTTGGGGTGCTGGACAATTTAGTGGAACAACAAGTAGCGCTTTGTCAACGACATTAAATGAAGCTTTAGATAATAGCGAAACTGCTATTGATGTTATTGATGAAACTGGGATGAATACTGCTGGAGATGTTATATTAGTTGACGAAGAATTAATGCTTATTACAGCTACGACAGATGACAATACTATGACCGTAACAAGAGGGCATTCAGGAACTACAGCTGTAGCACATGATAACGGAACGTTAGTTAGATTAGCTACAGGTAACACTTTGGGAACAGATGATTTTGTGCCTTGGGGTAGCGCATCTTCTATTACTGTTCCGGGTGCTCAGATAAGACTATGGTCACATGATAATTTTGGTGAAGATTTAATGTTAAATCCAAGAGATAATGGCATATTTTACTGGGACAGAACAAATGGTTTGGGCGCTCGTTGTGTAAAGTTAAACACATTAACAGGTACTAAAACAAGTGTGCCTCAAGTTGCAAAGCAAATAATTGTATCAGACTCAGATCGTCACGTTATTGCATTTGGGTGTGATGGATTAGGTGCAACTGTAGGAGCTGCAGATGGTAACGGTGTTCAAGATCCTTTGTTAATTAGATTTTCATCACAAGAAAATCCTATAGATTGGTTCCCAACTACTACAAATACAGCCGGAGACATTAGATTAGGTGGTGGATCTACTTTTGTGCAAGCAGTAGAAACAAAAGAACAAGTGCTTGTTTTTACCAATAAAAGTTTGCACTCAATGAAATTTATTGGGCCTCCATTTACATTTGGAATAAGAGAGTTGTCTAAAAATATAACTATTATGTGCCCTTCTGCTGCAATAGCTGTTGATGATTCTGTTTATTGGATGGGAGCTGATACATTTTATGTATATGCTGGAGGACAAACTCAACAATTATCTTGTCCCGTAAAAGATAAAGTTTTTTTAAACTTTAACTTTGAAGAAAAAGATAAAGTTCATGTGGGTATAAATTCAGAGTTTAGCGAGATTATGTGGTTTTACCCTACTTTAAACAGCACAGAAGTAGACTCTTATGTAGTTTATAATTACTTAGAGAGTGTTTGGTATTTTGGCACTATGGCTAGACAGGCATGGTTAGATAGAGGGATTAGGAATTTACCTATAGCAGCAGGAGGCAATTATTTATATAACCACGAAGTTGGTTATGATGATGATGGTTTAGCTATGACAGCATATGTTGAATCAGCACCAATGGGGTTTAGTAAAGAAGATAAGTTTTCATTTGTTAGTAGAATAGTTCCAGATATAAATTTTAATGGATCGACATCTATAAACCCAACTGTAGATTTTACTTTAAAAGCTAAAACGTTTTCTGGTTCTGGTATTACACAAACATCAGTAGGTACAGCCACAAGGTCAGCAACAAGCCCAGTAGAAGTTTATACAGAAAAATTAGACTTTAGAATTAGAGGCAGAACCTTTGCATTGCGTGTAGAGTCTAGTGCTTTAGGAACTAAATTTAAATTAGGAACTCCTCAAGCTAACGTTATTGAAGACGGACAACGATAATGTTTATAACAACAATCCCACAATATGTTGTAGGTATAACAAATGCTAAGTTAGACCTAACTGCAACAAGTGCAACTGTTCTTTATACAGCGCCTAGCGCAGCTGACTTTAATACATCTGTTGTAAGTTCTATATTAGTATCGGAAGATTCTGGAAATGCTGATACAATAACAGTAACGATTACGGATACGGCTAATGCAGTATTTAGTTTATTTAAAGTTAAAGCCGTAGCTGCAAATACTACTGTTGAGTTATTAACTAATAATTTGGTTTTACAAAGCGGAGAGATTATAAAGGTAACAGCAGCAACTGCAAATAGATTGCATGTTGTAGCCAGCATACAAGAGCTTGCAATACATAGAACACCACAAAGTTCTTTGTAAATGACAGCATTTATGTTGATATGTTACTTGGGATTGCAAGTAGAAGGAAGTATATATTTTAAAGATGTAAATGATTGTATGTCTTATAAAAAAAGATTACACAATCAGGTTATTAAAAAAGATGAAAAAGAAGAGCTTTATCAGTGTATGTGTAAACTAGTACCAACAGTAGATCCAAAGAAAGTGAAGGTGTACTAATGAAGGGTGTAAAACATTATTTAAAAAATGGAACTGAGTTTAAAGGCAAGACTCACAAGATGAAAGATGGAGCTTTGCATACTGGCGCAACTCATACAGCTAGTAGTAAAAAGCTTTTTCATTTTAAAGATATAAAGAAAACAAAGAAAAAAGGAACTTAAATGCTTACAGCTTTAATAGGGCCAGTTTCTAATCTTCTTGGAAAGTTTATAGAAGATAAGGACATGAAGAACAAGTTGGCACATGAGGTGGCAACAATGGCAGAAAATCATGCCGCAGAGCTTGCAAAAGGTCAAATAGAAATAAACAAAGCAGAAGCACAGCACAAATCCATCTTTGTAAGCGGGTGGCGCCCCTTTATCGGTTGGACATGCGGAATTGCTCTCTGCTGGCATTTTGTTTTAGCTCCTGTTACTATATTTATATGTGCTTATTTAAATGTTGTTATACCAGAACTGCCAACATTTGACATGGGTAGCCTTATGACGGTTTTGATGGGAATGCTCGGATTGGGTGGACTTAGAAGTTTTGAAAAGTACAAAGGATTAACTAAATAATGTGTGAAACTTGCAAAGCTTATGAGTGTGAAAAAAAAGAATGCAATTGTGATTGTCATAAAAACAAAAAGGATTAAAAAATGATGTGGATATACTTAAAGCTTTCTATTTATTTTGGCATAATAGAAAGATACTTTTACACTAAACATGTTAAATCAGTAAGAAAAAATAGAGGTAAAGATGGATATTAATAAACTTAGAGAAGAAATAGAAATAGATGAAGGTAACATTGAAGAAATATACCTTGATCATCTTTCTTTACCAACTTTTGGAATTGGGCACTTAGTAAAAAAGGCTGACCCAGAATACGGTATGGCAGTTGGAACACCAGTAACTAGAAAGCGTATTAACACTTGTTTTAATGAGGATATAATCGGAACAATAGAAGATTGCGAAAGGTTATATAAAGATTTTTTTAGTTTACCAGAAGAGGTAAAATTAATATTATGTAATATGATGTATAATTTAGGGTACACAAGACTGTCAAAGTTTAGTAAACTAAAATTAGCTGTAAATAAAGGTATGTGGGAAAAAGCATCATTAGAGATGACCGATTCAAAATGGTACAAACAAGTGCCTAATAGGGCTGAAAGATTAGTCCAAAGAATGAAAGCAGTAGGAGAATAAAATGTTACCAATGATCTTCGGAGCATTAGCTCCTTCACTACTTACAGGAATGGCCCCTTGGATGGCAGCTGCTATAGGATCTGGAGTAGGGTCTCTTATGCAAGGAGGTTCTGCAGAAGATGCTTTGAAGTCAGCAGCTATGGGTGGCATAGGAGCTGGTATAGGTAGCGGTTTTGGAGACGCAGCTGGGGCAGGAACTGCTGCAGGAGGTGTAAATCCAGCAAATCCAAATGCATTTTCTGGTATAGACGGAGTAGCAACCACAGCAAATGCTGGAATGGATTTTGGTGGGATTAATGCAACAAAGTTTGGATCTGGAGCAATGGGTCAATCGCCAATGCCTATAGCCCCTCCACAAGCAGGAGGAATGTTTGATATAAACCCTGACTTTAACGTTATGAGTGCATTAAAAAGTCCTGTAGGAATGGGAGCTGGATTAGGTGCTTCTATGTATACTCCAGAACAAAAAGCAAAAGAAGAAGAAGAAAAAGTATATCCAAGAGGAATGCCAATTAAAAACACATCTATTTTTCCTGAATATGGTTATGATGGGGGCAAAGAAGGTGAGTTTAATTACAATATAGCTAAAAACTATGCTGAAGGTGGAGAGCTAGAAGATCCAATGGCAATGGAAATGGGTCTTGGAGCTATGGATGGAGGTGCTCAAGAAGGTGGCATGAATGATAAGGAACTTATTAGTAGTGCTATAGATGTTATACAAGGTGAAGTACAAAACCCAGAACAACAACAGTTAATTCTTGGAAAGTTTGTAGCTCAATTTGGTCAAGAAGCTTTACAAGACTTAGTTCAAAAAGTTCAAAGTGGAGATATACCTAATGAACCAAGTCCAGCAGAAGGAAAGATAGAAGGCGCTGGAGATGGTATGTCAGATATGGTGCCAGCTTCTTTAGGAGAAGAGCAAGATGTTTTGTTAAGTGATGGAGAATTCGTTGTTCCCGCTGATGTTGTTAGTGGTATTGGTAATGGGTCCAGTGATGCAGGCTCAAACAAGTTAGAAGAAATGATGGATAGAGTTAGACAAATGAGAACTGGTGGAATGATGCAACCACCTGCAATACCTGACGAGATGATGCTTCCTGTATGATCTTTACAGCAATACCTAAAGATGCATTAGATATTGTTTGGCAGGATGTCTCAACAATGCTTGCAAAAGCAGTAGAGACGAGTGATGGTAAATATCATATTGATGATATTTATTATGATATAAATAGAGGTGTTTATAGTTTGTGGTTAGTAATAGACGATACATTAGAAGGTAATAAAGTAGTGGCAGGAATTACAACTAGAATAATACAATACCCAAACAAGAGATCACTATCTATGGATTGGATAGGTGGTAACAGAATGTCAGAATGGATGCCTATGGCTATGGATAAATTAACTGAATTTGCTAAAGAATGTGATTGCACTTACTTAGAAGGCTATGGAAGAAAAGCTTGGATGAGAGTGCTTAAAAAATATAACTGGAAACCTGATTATATTGCTTACAAAATGGAGATAAATAATGGGTAAGGGAGCAAAAGGACCACCTCAACAAACAGAGCAAAATATAGTTCAAAGTAATTTACCTAAATATTTTGAACCATATGCTATTGATATGATGAAGAGGGCTGAGTCTGAATCTAAACGTGAATACACTCCTTTTGAAGGTCAAAGATTAGCTGATGAGAATTCAGATACATTAGCATCTAGGGAAATGGCTAGGAATGTAGCTGGTTCTGGTATAGCTGGAATGGACACTGCTCAAGGGGGCACTGCTGCTGCAATGAATAGGACATTGCAAGGAATGGGATATAAATCCCAAGATTTTGATTCAGGCCAAGCTCAAAAATACATGTCTCCTTATTTGCAAAATGTATTAAATGTACAAAAAGATCAAGCAATGATGGACTTTCAAAGAGGTCAGGCTGGAAGAGATGCTACGGCTGTCAATGCTGGAGCTTTTGGTGGAAGCAGAGGCGCAGTTCAACAAGGAATTGCTAACGAAGGCCTCCAAAGAGACATGCAAAGAATACAAGCCGAAGGACAACAAAAGGCATTTGAAAATGCTCAGTCACAGTTTGGTGCAGATAGAGCTTCTCAAATGGAAGCAGAGAAGATGGGCATGGCTGGAGCAGGCGCCTTAACAGGTCAGTCAGCTCAAATGGCTGAACTAGGTCAAAAAGCAAGAGCAGGAGATATAGAGTCAGCTCAAATGCTTGAGAAAATAGCAAAAGATAGATATGCAAGAGAGCAAGCTGGATTAGATTTATCTTATGAAGACTTTATAAGACAAAGAGACAAGCCTAGAGAAGACCTTACATTCTTATCTTCTATATTGCGTGGAGTACCAGTTTCTCCTTCTACAGAAACAACCAAGTTACAAAATAGAGATCCGTTCCAAGATTTACTAGGAACAGGGATAGCTGGTCTTGGTTTATATAAAGGGATAACAGGCTAATGATGAATATAATAAAAGTTCAAGATAGTCTTAAAAACTTTTCTGAAGATCAATTAGTTAAAGAAATGCAACAGCCTACTGGAAACGCTCCACAGTTTCTTGTGTTATCTGAGCTTAATAGAAGAAAGCGTGTTAAAGGAGACTTTGAAGCAAGACAAGCTGAAAACCAGCCTACAGTAGCAGAAGAAGCTGTAGCTGCAGCAGGTGTCCCTCAAGACCAAATGATGGGTATGCCAGAAGCTATGGCTCCACAAAGTGCAGTATCAGAAGGGGTTGGAACAAGTGCCCCTATAAAGATGGCTACAGGAGGGTTAGCTCAGTTTGGACAAGAGATAAAAAATGGTATGGGCCAAGACATTGATCCTTATTTAGATGGCGTTCAAAATGAAGCTGAACAAAAGTTTGGAGTTCAATTAGGTCAAGGTAATATGAATATTCATCCATCTATATATCAACAACCTATGCATAGAGGCCCGTCACAATTTGCTCCGCAAGATACAAGAGGTCCTAGAATACCAGACAGTATGGGTGGACTAGGTGGCAAGGGATTGCCAAGACCTGCTGTACTAAGAAATGATGTAGGTTTTACGGGGGAAGGCAACATGAATGCAATTATGCCTTTTAGAGGTGGTGCTGAAATGCGCACTATGGCAGATGGCGGTGTTGTAAGAGCGGCTAATGGATTCAGAGGCGTTGGGCAAGGCGGGTACGACACAAGAGGCGATGCATTTAGATCGCCCGGTGACCCAACAATATCAGATGATTTTGAAAATACAGGAAATGTTGATGTTGGCGGTCTCTTTGGGTTTGGACAAGAAGATGCAAGAACTTTACAAGAAATATTAAAATCTGGCCCTAAAACAATGGAAGAGTTAGAGATTTTAGAGAAGTCAGAAAAAGAAGCTGAAGCAAGATCTCCGCTTCCAATAACACAAGAAGTGCCAGAAAAGCCTAATATTCAACCTGAAGTAGAAGTAGATTCAGCTAACAAGCCTTTAACTATAGAAGAAGAGTTATTAAAAAGACAAGCTGGGTTAGATAAATCAAAAAATTTTGATAAATGGATGGCATTAGCTCAAGCAGGAATGGGCATACTTTCTTCTAACAGCCCTACATTAGCTGGCGCTATAGGAGAAGGTGGAACGGCTGGATTAACTGCATTTAGCGAAGCTAACAAACGTTATGAAGACGGCTTGACTGATGTATTAAATGCTAGGTCTAAAATGGAAACAGCTCGACTAACCGCAGCAGGCAAAGGTAGGCTGACTAGATCAAGTGCTATACAGGCAATAAACACATATAACACATCTATTTCTTCAAAAGAAAAACAAATTTCAGACTTGATAGAAGGTGCAGGTGTGTATGGTGCAGATATGCCTGAAGGAATTGCTAAACAAATTGCAGAATTAAAAGCTTCTATTGCTGATTTACAATATCAACAGAGTCAATTGTTTGGTGCTGGAAAAATAAGACCAAGACCATCAGTTAATGTAAAAGGA
>Ga0209710_1003256_pt1 | contig 11010 bp, 8 predicted proteins | sample ArcticOcean_MG_C_5_FD_187436 | JGI IMG/M metagenome (GOLD analysis project Ga0209710, IMG submission 187436) | Marine microbial communities from western Arctic Ocean - ArcticOcean_MG_CB4_138 (SPAdes) (version 2) | ecosystem: Environmental > Aquatic > Marine > Oceanic | place: Arctic Ocean: Canada...
AAGTAAATTCCTTACCATTAAGACCCTCTCTACCTTGTTTAAAAACTAAAGGCCCTTCAGACTCAAGTTTTACTATTATCCAAAGAATTGGTATTAGCCATGAAAGAATAAAAAGGCAAACAAAAATCGAAAAAAATATATCAAAAAATCTTTTTAAATAAAAATTTTCTTTAAAATCAAACGGTAATTTATTTACGTTTAAAACCATTAAAGAATCGCCATAATATTCTATACTTCGGTTTTTACTGTACAACTCGTTACCGTCAGGAATTAATTTTAAAATAATATCCTTATCAAGTGCAAACTTATTTATTTTTTTTATTTGCTTTTGATTTAAAGTAGATAGTGAACAATAAATTTCATCAACTACATGTTTTTTAGCATATTCAAAAATAGCATCTAGATTCCCTAAATATTCTTTATCCTCGTAAATTTTATCAGAAAAAAAACCAAGATATTTATACCCTAAATTAGATTTACTTTTAAAAAGTTTAATGATATTTTTTGAAGAATCATCAAAACCAATAACAATTGTTGTTCTAAAGTTATTACCAAAAGATCTGTACTCTTTTAGAAGAAATAACCAAGAAAGTTTAACAAAGGAAATGGAAATAATTGTAAGTATTAAAATTGAAAATTGATTATTAACGATATCACCCTCTTTAAAAAGACCGAAATATGCGAAATATCCAAGAATAAAAAATAGAAATTGTTTTACTAAAAGCCTCAGAAGGCTCAGAACTGCAGTATGCCTGTATATTTCATAAAAAGCAAAAAAATAAGATGTAACTAACCAAAAAAACGAAATGTATGATAAAAAGAAAATATTTAAATATTCTTTATCGTACACAAAGTACGTTATAATATTTAATATAAATAAGTCTATTACTATTTGTAAAGGTTTAATGAAATGGGAATATCTTTTTTTCAAGCTTAAATTTATTCTTTAGTTAATTGGACAAATATTTCTATTGCTTAACGTAAAATTTAGAGTTTCATTATATGAAATATTTAAAAAGTTTTTGATATTTTAATTTTAGATGAGAAATAAACGTATTTATCTCCGAATCTTTTTAAAAAAAAACATTTTAAATGTGAAATGAACAACAAAAAATAAAATGATCATTATAAGGCTTTCTAAAATATTTTTCTGTAAAAAAAATCTATAAAAGTTAAAGTTTTCTTTTACTAATTTAAGTTTATTTTTACTTAAAGATGTGTTTGATGTTCTATAATATGCCAATGGTTCTGTAAATCGATAAGCCTTATTGGTCTTATATAAGAGATTAAACCACAAACCCCAATCTTGTCTTTTTCTATAATTTGGCATATAAGTTTTTCCAATTCTTTTGGTATCATAAATAGCCGTTAAGGTTTTAATATAGTTATTAAAAAGCAACGAAAAAGAATTTACACTTTTAGGCGTTAAAATAATCTTACTAACTTTGTCTTCTTTATCTAATTCAAAGAAATTTGTGTATGAAAAGTCTATATTCTCCTGAATCATATACTCTATTTGCAATTTTAATTTGTTCCTATGCCAATAATCATCACTATCTAAAAAAGCGATAAACCTTTCTCTACTAATTTCAATACCTTTATTTCTTGCTATTCCTGCACCAACATTTTTATTCAAAGAATAAAGTTTTATTCTTGAATCTAAGGCTACATATTTATTTATTATTATACTTGAAGAATCTGTTGAGCAGTCATCTACTAGAATTAACTCCCAGTCTTTTAATGTCTGATTTAAAACTGACTGAATGCATTCTTCTAGAAATTCTTCACAATTATATACAGGGGTAATTATCGAAACCATTTTAATTCAGATTTAAAAAATTGAAAATAAATTGCATAACTAAAACAAACAAATATCAACCCCCATTGTCTATATAAAAGTGATTCGAATAAAAAATTAAAAAGAATTAAAATTATTAAAAATTCTAATCCATATTTTTTTTTTGTTTTTTTTACTTTTAAAACAAAAGGAGAAATGGAAAACAAAACCAACAAAAATAAACCAAAAACACCTGCATGGAATAATGATTGTAAATATTGATTATGGGTATTAAAACTATAATTATATTCTGAATTAACAGTTTCTAAACCGTTTTCATACCCATAGCCTACAAGATAATTATTCTTTATCAAATCGAGATAATTTTTATAAATAAGTATTCTATTATTGGTACTTAAATTTTTTAAATCTCCTAAATCCTTATCATGATTTAAATTGACTATTGTTTGAAACATGTCATTAAATCTTTCTTTTATATGTCCATTATAACCTATAAAAAGTCCAAGAATCAGAACAACAAGTAAATACTTGTAATTGAAATAATTAAATAAATAATAAATTGGCAAAAGAAAAACTAAACTAATTATAATCGCCTTAGATGCTAAAGTAATTACAACAAAGACATTCATAATAATTACCATAAATCTTAACCAATTGTTTAAAAATGGATTAAATACAAAAGCAACTATAGCAAATAGAAATATTAAACCAAAATACGTACTATGAGCGTAATTCTCCAAACCAGTGAAATCAGTAATCTTATATTTAAAAAGGCTTCTTTTTTCTAATAGGTTTTCTCCTGAATCTAAATATAGATTAGGATTTCTTAATTGTAGATTTACATCTTGATTAAAATTATTATTCCAAGTATAACCCCCATTATTAGAGACAAAAGAGATATAAAACCATTCTCGAGTAGAATTAAGTTTAGGTTTGTTTGCAAGAGTAAACTTATAAAAACCTTCTGAAAGCTTTTCTGAGTTTACTCTTCCACTTCCTTCAACTTTACCAATTTCACCGTTTGTAACGTTAAACCAAGCCTTGCAATTTCCATCATTTACATTTCTAAGTAGTACCCAAAAATCTTTTTTAGCGCCTCCTGCCTTCACAACAAACTCTCTTACAACTGAACTTTTAGTTTGCTCATTTGTTAACATAATAACTTTTCGAAAACTTGGCTTTTCTGATGCTGGATTAATTGTTATATTGTATTTGGAGTTTTTTGTTAAGTAGCCTTTTGTCGTTGTTATATCATTTTTTATCCATTCTTTTTTTTGATATTCTTGCTGATTATCATATTTATAATGCCCAAAAAACCAGGAAATAAGAAAAAATAAACCAACAAAAGTTATTAAAATAGAAGTTTTTTTTAAAATATTTAGAATTTGAATTTTAGAAAAATTAGAAGTAAATATAAATAGTGGAATAATTAAAACTGATAAATTCCTAAACATAAATTCACCATCAGATTGATTATGATATATATCAATAATAAATGATATTATTATTGATATATAATACATTATAAAAGGAAAAAACAAATAACTAAATAACCGTTCTTTCTTTCTTTTATAAACCAAATTATAAAGTGAAGCTATACTTGCAATTATAAGTATTAAACTAGAATATCTTATTGGTAAAAGTAAGGAAGGTAAAATTAAACTTCCAACAATTAAGTTTATATTATTAGCGTTTATGTTTAAAGAAAATTTCAATTTTTCAAATTTAATATTGTTCTATTTGAATTCCATAAATTCTGTAAAGATAATTTTTGAATATTTTTTTCATGAAAATCTTGATTATCCAAGACTTCTATAACAGCTTCAGAAAAATCTTCAATATTATCTTCTTTAACAATTTTAGCTACTCCTTTATCTCCAAAAGAATACTTAAAATCTCCAACATCATAACCAACAAAAGGCTTACCTAAACCTGTTGATGTATATGCAACTCCACTTTGACTTATTTTTTTATACGGCAACCACAACATTACAGATTCATTAATTTTATCAATTAAAAAATTAGTAGGTACCTCTTTTGATAAAATAAATACTTGATTCTTGATTTTAAAATCATCAATTAATTTAATTAAAATATTTAAATATTCAGGAGTTCCGAGCCCTATTATATCCAAAGAAATTATTACACCCTTTTCTTTTAATATTTTAACGACCTCTAATGCATCTTCTATTCCTTTATATTTAGAAATATATCCAATCATTAAACATTTATTTAGAATAATTTTAGGAGCTTTGGGTCTAAATTCTTTGAAAAAAAAACCATGTTTAATACTTAAAATATTAGTATTCCCACTTAACTCTAAAATTGATTTTTTTACTTTATGAGTATGAACAGCAATATTTTTTGCAGTTTGATATAATTGATTGTATCTTTTTACAACTTTATTATTTTTTGTGTTATGGGGATATAAGTTGTGCACTATATAAATTAGTTTCACTCTAGATTGAAGATAATTAAGTAACTTAATTTCAGCACTAGTATACTTTAATAATTGCAACCATTGAATAACAATAGTATCAAATTTTTGATAATTAAATAATAGCCAAAACCAATTTAAAACATAATCTAAAAATTTAAATCCAAAATTAAAACCCAAGTATTCATTTAAATCTTCAAAGACATCTAAAAAGGATGGTTTTTTCTTGCCTAAAATTTTCACCTCATCATTTCCCTCAACTAATCCTTTAGAAAAATAGTGAGTATACAGAGCTGATGTGCCATTAAAGTCTATAACAAGTATTTTTTTCATAGAAAACAAAACTAATTAAATATTAGTCAAAAGGCGGCATCCATTTACAAGAATAATTTAATTCTTTATTTCTTGTTGAAATAACTTTAGCTGGAACGCCCGCAACAACACTATATTCTGGAAAAGACTTAGTTACTACTGCTCCTGAAGCCACAACACAACCTTTACCTAAATGCACTCCTGGTAGAACAATTGCTCTAGTACCTATAAAAACATAATCATCTAATACAATAGGCTCTTTAACGAATGTAAATGAAGGGGCGTTAATATTATGCTGTGCTGTTATTAAATGTACTTCTGGAGAGATAGAAACATTATCTCCAATTAGTATTCCTCCTCTACCATCTAAATAACATTTTCTATTTATAGCTGTATCCTTACCTATTTCAATATTAAATCTGTTAATAAAACAATCTAAATGAATACTGCTTCCTTTTCCTAATTTTAATCTGTAAATATTTCTGTAAAAAAAGTGTCTAATAAAATAGAAAGGTATTTTATTAATAAAATGATTAGGAATATAATTTCTGTAGAAATAATATACTGTTTTAATAAATTCGAAAAAAAAAGACTTCATCTATATTTTGCTTAGTTTTTATATAATTCGCATTATTCACTCATATTAGAAATAAAATGACAATGGCTTTTCGCTATTTCCTCAAGAGGATTCTCAAGATAATTTTTAGCTAAAGAAATTGATTCTAATTCTTTTATGTTTCCTTTTCTATAAGATTCTCTGGAAATAGGTATTTTTAAATCTGAATAAATATTTTTATAATCATAAATTCTAATTCTACTTTGCGGCTGAATAGAGTTATCAATCCATTTCCATTTGGTGTCTGAAAATTTTAAAAAATTATAAATATTTATTGATTTATCAAAATGGGCAAAATGATCTGACATATCTATGAAGTGTGACATTACTCCGTCTTTTCTAATTACTCTTTTGAAATCCTTTAAAATAGGAATTAATATATCAGGATAAATGTGTTCAAATGTATTATTAGAATTTATAAAATCTATAGAATTACTTTTTAATGTCAAATTTCGAGCATCTTCAATAAGATATTTTAACTTTAAACTTTTGAGTATTTGATCTAAAGAATAGTCTTCAAAATTGTCAAGAATAGTTTCTATTATCTGAAACCTTTCTGGAATTATTTTAATATAATCTTTTAATTTACCTAATTCATGGCATTCGATAAACTTGTTTAATGTGGTTTTTATTCTTTTTTTAGAGGTTAAAAAAGTAACATCAACGCAGTAAATTTTATTAGTTCCTGCTAAAAAAAAAGAAATAGGAACAACAGGATACCAACCTGAACCAATTTCTAAAGAAATATTTGGCATATTATTATTGCTATATTCTTGATAGCTTTTTATATGAACCTTTGCATGGTCTAATCTATCATAAAAATATATATCCTTTAAATATATTCCTTTAGTGATATATTTCTGAAAAAAATAATTTATTTTCTGACTTGCCGGTAGATAAGATATTGTTTTTTGCACGATAGCTTTTTGTATCCACTTTTTCATTACAATTTTTCTTTATTTTAGTAAAATAACTAATTTAAGTAAATTTAAAGAAGAAATAACTTAAATGAACTAAAAGTTTAGGATATCCATTTTTAATCAGTGCTTGTTTGTACTCTTGATGCGCTTTTAACCTATGTTTTGTGCTGACTCCACCTATTCTCATAAATACTTCTTGTGAGCCTTTAATAAACTTAACGTTACTTTTAAGACATCTAAGTAAGAAATCTGAGTCTATTGCAATTTTATAATCAGTATCAAACCCACCAATAGTATCATAGACTTTTTTAGAGCAAAAACAGGTTGTAAAAGAAAACCCAAAATTCCATAATTCTCTATACTTTGTAAATTTTCTCTGAAAGCTTCCTATATAATTTGTTTCTTCATCTACTCTATTGCATATGCCATAAACTAGCTCTAAATTATTTACATTTAAAGAATTCACAGCTTTTTGAATAGTTTCATCAGAAATCCAATCATCAGAATTAAGAAAAAAAACAACATCTCCTGTTGCTAATTTAAGTCCCTTATTCCAAGCATCTGCAATCCCAGTGTCTTTTTCACTTAATAATTTGTAAGAAGCCAATTTCGATTTAAATTCAGCCTCTCTTTTTTTTATGAGATCCAAAGTCCCATCTTTAGAGCATCCATCGATAATAATAAATTCAATATTATTATAACTTTGATTTAACACTGAAGATAGAGTATCATTAATTGTTTTTATATTATTAAAACTAGCAGTTATTACAGAAACTTTTTTAGAATTACTCATTAGATTTAAAATCTTTAGCTGATTTAAAAAAATAGGTTTGATAAGGTAAATTAGCATCTTTTATTTTATGCCTAGAGCCTATATATAAATTTACAAAAAAGAAAAGAAAGCAAATAATCGCTATTAATTCTCTAATAATTCTATATTCCTTAATTTTATTCTTTAAATGAGGGATTAACAATATTGTAAAGCTCATATAGTACAAGCCTCCTCTTATTCCTGCATGACCAAATTTTGATAAACTTCCCCAAATAAACAAACCAACAAAGTAAGTTAACAAGTAAAAATTAAATTCTTTGTCCTCTTTATCTCTAAAATTATAGACCAAAGGTAATAGAAATAGTCCTAAAAACTGAAAGAAAATTAAAATTAAACTTCCTCCTTCTCCTTCTATTTCACCAAGATAAATACTATACTTTTCCGAAGTAAGTTTTATAAAGAAAGCTAGTATTTCGGAACTAAAAAAACCTAAAATATAAATAAATACTATTAGTTTTTTATTAATAAAATTTCCATAAAGAAAATAAATCGGCAATGCTAGAATTGAAGATTTATGAAAAAAGAAACAAAACACAACGACTATCAGGTATTTCCAAAATTTTCTTTGTTTTATAAATTTAAAAGAATAAAAAATTATAGCTACAACCATAAATTGTCTAACTATCGAAAGTGACGTAAAAAAAAACAATGGGAAACAAACAAAAATTAAAGTCGATAACCACCTATCTAAACTATTCTCTTTAATTGCTTTATAATAAAAATAAATAATAATAAAAGATGACGCAATGAAAAAAAACTGATAGAAACCTATAAATCTCGAAAAAAGTATTAACTGTCTCGGTATATACTCAATTCTATTAATTTGAGCTGTATAATATTTAATATCACCATCAATCAACATATGATACATCTCATAATCATAACCAACATCAAACCTTAACGCACAAAAGATGAAAATTAAAATAAATGCAGCAGTAAAGCCATAAATTCTAACGCCTTTTGTAATATTAATTTTACCCAAAATAGGCAGAATAAAAATCAATAAAATAAAAATTATATAAATCAACATTCACTCATTTTTTTAAAGATTCTTTTTCTAAATTTTTTATTATTTTATTAGACTGTATTGGCATTATAATTAATAGAGGTAAAAAACATAAAAGTGTTGACATTATAACACCTGTGCTAGAACCCAATAATCTAACTAAGAAGATTGATAATGGAATATTAATAAGTGCTCCAAATATATAAAGATACATTTGAAGATTAATTTTATTGGATGCATTTATAAAAAACATATAAATATTAGTAAAACAAAAAATAAAAGTATAAAGCAAATTACAAAAAGCTAAACCTTTTGGGATTATAACAAGGTCTTCTCCAATCCAAATATTTAAAATATCTTCTATAAAGTAAAAAATAAATACCCCAAAGATTAAAATTCCTAAAAAATAGATATTCATTTTTTTAAGGTTTCCTTTTATCCAATTAAAATCTTTCTTTGTTAAGGCTTCAGAATATAGACCCCAAGAAGAAGATAGCACTACCGTAAAAACAACTATTAAGACTTGAAAAACTTTTTGAATAGTAAAATAGTCTGTAACAAAACTAGGCCCTAAAAGATTAGATATAATAATATTATCTGTAGACAAGATTACTAACAAACTAATATTAATAATAAAAAACTTACCTCCTAGTTTAAACAATAATCTTCCTTCTTTTAAATTAAAATTAATAAAAGAAAATGAAACTTTTTCCTGTATTTTAAAAAAAACAAAGGTTGCAATTACTGAAACTATAAAATTAATTACCCCAAAAATAAGAATTAAATTAATTAAACTTTTTTCTAAATTAAAATGCAGCCAAATTAAAATAACGATCAAATAAAAAGTTTGAAAAAACACATTAATAAGTTCTACCATAAAAGATTTATGCACTGCTAAATAAAGGTTTTTGTAAAGGCTTAATGTGAAGTTTACAATAGTGAAAAACAGAGAAAGAAAAACAAAATTCTCTAAATATAAGTTTGACTTTCCCTTATAATTTAATAAATCTTGAAAGTTCACAAAGTAAATAAACCCTATACCTATTAATAAAATTACAAGTGAAAAAATAGAAATAAAAATATAGGAAGTAGAAATAATTTGACTAGCTTTTAAGTTATCATTAACTGATAATGCTTCTGTTAATTTATTTCTTAGACCTTGGCCTATTCCTAAATCAAAAGTGAAAATCCAATTGACTATTGAAAATATAGTAATCCAAACACCATATTCTATTTTGCCTAAAAATAAGATTAGAATTGGAACAACTAAAAAATTTAAAAAAATACTAATTCCTTTAAATGTAATACCAAAAAGAATATTTTTTTTTTGAATTATATTTCTATTCATTTAAGTTAATTATTATTTTCGTAAAAGGTTAAAAAAACCTAACTTTTAGTTTGAAATAAAATCTTTAAAACTCAATAACTTTTTATCTTTTTCTAAAAGGATAATATTTCCTAACGGAATTTCTCAATTAATATTTAAGTCCTTATCATTATATAAAATTCCAGATTCTGCCCCTTTGTTATTATAATTATAACATTTATAAGCAAAAATAGTGTTATACTCCAGAATTAAAAATCCACGTGCAAAATATAGTTATTTATTATTTTTATTTGTTAATTCTATTGAAAAATACTCTCCAAAAGTATTAGAATCTTCTCTTAAATCAAAAGCAACATCTAAAACCCTGACTTTGTTAACTCTTACCCGTTTTGCTTGAAAGAAGTTTCTTTTTTGCAGGTGTAAACCTCTTAATACGCCTCGCTGAGAAATTGATTGATTGTCTTGTATAAATTAACTTTTCGACGAATTATTTATCACAAATATAGCTCTAAATGAAAGTATATATTGGATTACAGATAAGTTAGAAAAATCTCAAGTATACTTTCGGATATCTAAGGTTACAACTCTGTATTCTATATTTTCTTTTAAAAAATATGGAATAAAATTAGACCCTATAAAAACCGCTATTCCTGTGATAATAATTGCTTGCATTCTTGTTTTTTATAATTATTTAAATAATTATTTAATTGCCTTAGAAGTATAAACAAAGTCATTAGTCCTGCGCATAAAACCGTTAATAAGAAAGCATAATTATTTGTTGCTCCTTTTATTTCAGTCCCTATTGGCTGAAAATTAGAAATTACATTTATAACTTCAGACATATTAGACTTGCTTGAGATTACGTCGATCAATTCAGAATTTAACTTTCTATTAGTTTCAAAAAGTTCCAATTCTTTTGTGCTTCTTTTCTCTCCACCTAAATCGATACTTGTGCCGTTAGATTGTTTTTTTGCTTCTTCAATCATTACTTGCATATATACTTTTCTTAAAGAATCTACTTGACCTAAATTTTGGCGCAACAGAGAATCTGTTCTATTTAAATTCTCATTAGTTAACTCTTTTACACGATCAAAATACTTATTTTTAACAACAGAAGACAAGATTACCTCTTCTAATTTATTAAAAATATCATTTTTTTCTGCAATCACATTTATTTTATGAATATGATAATCTAAATCGTTAAAAGAGATTTTAAATTCTTTGAAGCTATAACTATTCACTGTGGTAGTATCTGCCTCTAAAACAAAATCATTGTAAGCGTTTATAATATCATTTTCATTAATAATAGGTGCTATTGAAAACTCTTTTAAAGAGGCTGCTGTCTCTTTATCTAAATTAAATACGTTTTGAATTCCTACCGTATCTTTCTGTACTACTAAGTCATTATAGTAATTTATGTTGTTATACAGCTGACTAACACTTTCATAGTTTGGTTCCACTAACAAAACAGAACTAAATGAATCTGATGATTTTATTTCTAAAAAAAAACCCACTACCAAACCGATGATCGCAGCAATTCCTATTTTAAGACTATTTTCTTTAAGGAAAATTAATATAGAAATAAGGAAATGAAAAATTCCTTTAAAAATGCCCCCAATAAAATTAAAAAACTTGGAAAAGCCTTTTCCTATAATAGTAAATAAAGAACCTAAATCTACTTCTTCTTCGTTGTTGCTTCTACTATTCTCTTTTTGCTGATTTGTTGACATTTATTCTTTTTCTTATTACAATTTAATTATTG
>Ga0209710_1003258_pt1 | contig 11008 bp, 8 predicted proteins | sample ArcticOcean_MG_C_5_FD_187436 | JGI IMG/M metagenome (GOLD analysis project Ga0209710, IMG submission 187436) | Marine microbial communities from western Arctic Ocean - ArcticOcean_MG_CB4_138 (SPAdes) (version 2) | ecosystem: Environmental > Aquatic > Marine > Oceanic | place: Arctic Ocean: Canada...
AAGAGATTGTTAAAAATAAAGCAGTGATTAATTTTTTCATACTGTTTTGTGTTTTTAATTATTAAATTTATTACAAAGTACAATTTTAATTTTAAATAAAAACTAATTTATGCATTCACTAATTCCTATCATTTATAAAAACACTAACTATAATTGGTCTAAACAAAAATGAGTCCCTATTTTATCTTATCATAAGAAAAAGATTGCCAAAACAGCAACATAGTCCAGATTACTTTTTTAGTGGTCCCTTAGAAAAGTAAACTTCAGGAAACTCTATTTGCCACATGATACGCTAAACGTGCACTCCAATTGATTTAATGTTTTTATATTGCAAGAAATTTATTAATTTGAAAAAAGTTATTGTAAGTGTCACCAATGATTTAGTTACAGACCAAAGAGTTTCAAAAGTTTGCAGTTCACTCGTTAAGAATAACTTTGAAGTTCTTTTGATTGGCAGAAAGCTATATAACAGTCCACCGTTAGTGCGTAATTATCCGACAAAAAGGTTTCAACTATTCTTTAAGACTGGATTTCTTTTCTATGCTGAATATAACTTAAAACTTTTTTTGTATTTATTATGTACACGGAAAGACATTTTAGTGGCCAACGATTTAGATACCTTACTTCCCAATTATTTAGTTGGAAAATTCCAAAGAAAAAAAGTGGTTTTTGACAGCCACGAACTTTTTTCTGAAATTCCTGAACTTATATATCGACCGAATGTAAAAAAAATATGGACTTCTTTAGAAAGCTGGCTAATTCCAAACTTAAAAAACAAATACACAGTGTGTAATAGTATTCGCGATTTTTACAAGGAAAAGTACGATACTAATTTTGAAACCATTAAGAACCTTCCCAATAAAAAAGACCTTATTAAAGGACATTTTCCATTTGAGACAAATGAGAAAAAAGTCATTTTATACCAAGGAGCAATTAATGTTGGTCGTGGCCTAGAAGTATTGATTGAAGCCATGTCCTTCTTAGAGGAACATCTTTTGGTAATTATTGGAGACGGCGATATTTATGAAGATTTAACTAAACGTGTTTTAATGCAAAACCTTAATAGAAAAGTTTTTTTATTAGGAAGGATTGCTCCAAAAGAACTACAGTACTTAACACCGTTAGCTAATTTAGGAATTAGCTTAGAAGAGGATTTAGGTTTAAATTATAGGTTCGCCCTACCAAATAAAATCTTTGATTACATACAGGGAGAAGTTCCTATTTTAGTTTCTAATTTACCTGAGATGAAAGCTGTTGTTCTTCGTCATAAGGTTGGAGAAGTGGTAAAAAACAGAGATCCTAAAAAGCTATCAAATCAAATTAGAGAAATTTTAGAGAAAGATTTTACAGAAGAATTAAAATTAGCAAAAAAAGCACTTACCTGGGAACAGCAAGAAGAGAAGTTACTAGCAATATTTAATAATTTAAAATAACTACTTCTTATACTGATGTGGGTTTTCTCTCACTCCTTTCTTAAACAGTTTACGTATATTAGACCGCAAAGTATTATCGAAACTCAAGAAAAAATCTTTTACTTTTTCTGAGGACCTTCCTCTGAAAGTTGTTACATGAAATGTATCTGACTCTAAAAGGGGTATATTCGAAAAGTAATAATTAGAGACACAACATCTTATATCCTCTTTTAAAACCTTACTCACAGAATGCCACGATTTTTGGTGCGTTGTCATAACTACCAATCTATTAAACTTACTTTCTATCGTTGTTTGTGGCTGTTTTAATCCGTTTGCCCAAATCTCTAAATTACCACCATTTTCTGCGGTCCAATTTGGTGTAACATAATATAACAAATTTAAAACACGCCATCTTTCTCTATCTTTATCATGAGAATTATCTAAATGTGGATTCAAAAAATTGTCCTTCTCCATTAATGACAAACCGCCAGCATATAATTTCTCATCACCATAAACTTCCTCTAAATCGCAAATTTCTGAAATTAATTGAATTACTTTTTCGTCTTGAAAAGCATAAATCAATTCCTCTAAAAGACTATCATATTGATCCATTTGATAGGCCGTAAATTTAAACTCTCTTAAATTTTTTTTCCGAACAGCCTTTTCTGTGGTTGGAAATTTATTATGAATTTCTAAAGCCAATTCTGCAGGCAGTAAATCGTCTAAATAAAAATAGCCAATAGCATCCTTAGATTTTAAAAATTGACTTTTTAAATCTTCTTTATTCTTATTTAAATTATCAAAAATAAGCTTTGCAATTTCGATTCTATTAAATTTCATCATTTTCCTAAAAAGTACAAATATATTCATTTATTAAATTTTATATTTGTTTTCATGAAAAAAAGTCTGCATTTAGTTTCCTTTGACGTTCCTTATCCACCCAATTATGGAGGAATCATAGATGTGTTTTTTAAGATAAAAAAATTACACAAGCTAGGCATAAAAATATACCTGCATACCTATCTTTTTAATGATAAAACAAGACAACCTGAATTAGAAAAATATTGCGAAAAAATATTTTATTACAAACGGAAAAATACTTTTTTGTCTTTATTTTCTAATTTACCATTTAGAGTGCGAAGCAGAAGTTGAAACAAATTAATTGAAAATCTTAAAAATGTAAAGTTCCCTATAATTTTTGAAGGTTTACATACTACATATCCACTTAAAAAATATAATTTTAAAAACACTTATATTAGAACACATAATATTGAGCATACCTACTTTTTAGGATTGTCTAAAAGCGAAAAAAATATATTTAAAAAAGTGTTCTTTCTACTAGAATCTATAAAGCTTAAAAGGTTTGAAAAAATATTGGAGAAGGCAACAGGTATTTTATCAATTTCTCCTTTCGAACAGGAATATTTTACTAAAAAATATGGTGCAAAAACATTTTATATTCCGGTGTTTCACGACACAACAAATTCAACACAAACAGGTGAAAAAGGAGATTTTATATTATATCATGGCGATTTGAGAATTGCTGATAATATAAGAGCTGCATTGTTTTTAATTGATGTATATAAAAATACGCCGTATCAGTTTGTAGTTGCAAGTAGTTGTAAAAATAAAACCGTTCTTAAACACATTAATATGTATCATAATATTAATTTTAAAGACATTCCTACTCAAGAAAGTTTAGAACAATTATTTAAAAAAGCACAAATTAACACACTATTCACCTTTCAGAAAACAGGTATAAAGTTAAAATTATTAAATACTTTACATCAAGGAAAACATATTATTTCAAACACACAAATGATAGAGGACACAGGGCTTGAATCATTATGTGAACTGGCCAATACTAAAAAAGAAATCTTAGATAAAACATCGAAACTACTTGAGCAAACGTTTTCTAAAACTCACATAATAGCGCGTAAAGAAAAATTATTAGATTTTAATACTACAGAAAATGCTAAAAAAATAGTAGCAATTATATTTAAACGCTAGCTTGTTGCGCAACTTCAAACAATTCACCGCCTTCACATTTTAAGGTTTTTTGTTTAAATCTTACAATTAGTTGATAGTCATGTGTGGCCATTAAAATAGTTTTTCCACTTTTATGAATATCATTTAAAAGCGCCATCACCTCTAAAGATGTCTTTGGATCTAAATTACCTGTTGGTTCATCTGCTAAAATCAATTCCGGATCATTTAAAAGTGCCCTTGCAATCGCCACTCGCTGCTGCTCACCTCCAGAAAGTTCAAAGGTTTTCTTGTAATACTGAGATTTTAAGCCGACTTTATCTAAAACTTCATAGATTTTTTCTTTCATGAGCTCTTTATCCTTCCAACCTGTTGCTTTTAATACGAACTTTAAATTATCAAAAACATTGCGATCACTTAACAATTTGAAATCTTGAAAAACAATACCAATTTTCCTTCTTAAAAACGGAATCTCCTTTTCTTTTAGCTTTGTTAGATCAAAATCGACAATACTGCCCGTTCCCTTTTTTAAAAACAAATCGCCATATAAGGTTTTCATAAGGCTACTCTTTCCGCTCCCTGTCTTTCCTATTAGGTAACAAAAGTCTCCTTTATTTAATGTTAAATTCACTCCAGAGAGCACTAAGTTGTCTCTTTGGTAAATCGCTGCGTTCTCTAATTGCAAAACAAGATTACTCATATTATAAACAGTTTCTACAAACTTAAAAGTTTCCAGCCATTTTTCACTACGAAATCGCAACAATTCTTGTTTTTGAACAAAATTGTCATAATAATCCTATTGCCTATCCAACAAAAGAAAAACTTATTCGTTCTCTATAGAAAGAATAAAAAATAATATGAATTATTGCTTTTTCAAAAAAATAGTGCTTTTTTCGGGTGTATTCTGCTTCACTACGCTGGGTTATGCACAGCAGTCAATTGCAAAATCTAGCAATATTACTACGTTTAGCGAGGGCCTTAAGTTGTACCATACCAAGGCATATGCAGCAGCTCAAAAAACGTTTCAAGAAGCAAAAGAAAAAGCAGATATGGGTCCTCACTTAAAAGCAGAGGCGGCTTATTATGAAGCCATGTGTGCCGTGAAATTAAAACAAGCAGATGCCGATAAGAAAGTGCTTTCCTTTGTTTCTAATTATCCAAACAATCATAAAAAAAATGCTGCGTTTTTGACGATAGCAAATTATTATTTTGCAAATAAAAAACCCGCCTATGCTCTTAAATGGTATAAAAAAATAAAAAGCAATACGCTCTCTTTAAAAAATCAAAAAGAATTGAATTTCAAAATGGGCTATAGCTATTTAGCTACTAATAATTTAACACTCGCAAAAACAAGTTTTGCACCCTTGATTAATGATGCCAAGTACGGGAACGATTCTCGCTATTACTATGGTTTTATCTCCTATAAATTGGAGGATTATGGAATTGCAGCCTCTACGCTTAAAGAAATTGCCGACAATGACTCCTACAAAGCAGAAATCTCCTATTATCTATTGGATATCAGTTTCAAAACCGGAAAATTTCAACGTTGCATAACCGTTGGTTTAAAGCTACTTCCCACCATCACTGAAAAATTAAAATCTGACGTTTCGAAAATTATCGGTGAAAGTTATTTTAACCTTAAAGAATATACCAAAGCAATTCCTTATTTAAAGGCCTATAAAGGAAACGTAAAAAAATGGAATAATACAGATTTTTATCAGTTAGGATATGCATATTATAAGCAACAAGATTTTGAAAATGCGCTAAATAATTTCAATAAAATTATTGACGAAAAAAATACCGTCTCCCAAAACGCATATTATAACTTAGGTGAATGTTATCTAAACTTAAATCAGAATGCCGCAGCCTTAAATGCTTTTAAATCTGCTTCTGAGATGCGTTTCGACAAAGACATTCAAGAAGATGCAGCCTTAAATTATGCAAAACTAAGTTATGAGCAAGGCAACCCTTTCCAATTAGTTTCTGATGTGTTGCAAGCGTATTTAAAAGCATATCCGAAATCCAAGGCATATCAAGAAATAAATGAATTGGTCGTCTCTTCCTTCGTACACCAACAAAACTATGAAGGAGCCCTGCAATTCTTATCAGAGAACAAATCCACAGAAAACAATAGCTTTCGTATGGAGGTTTCCTTATACAGAGGAATTCAACTGTTCAATGAAAAGAACTATCAAAAGGCACTTCCTTATTTTGTTGTTGGAAAAAATGCCACCAACTTAGAAATCAAAGAAAGATCGGAATATTGGGAAGCTGAAACCTTCTATAGACTGGGGCAATACCCGCAGGCACTAGAGAAGTTTCTTCGCATAGAAACCAATACAAATACTCAAAAAAAAGGAGATCTTACAGACCTTTCTTATGTCATTGGGTATAGCTATTTCAAGTTAAAAAAATATCAAAAAGCCGGAGTTTACTTTACTGCTTTTTTAGAAATAAATGGAATTTCTGATGCTTTAAAATTCGATGCCCTTCTTCGTTTAGGAGATAGTTATTTTGCTATTGGGAAATATACAAAGGCGATCCGTTCTTATAAAAAAGTGGTTGATAATTATGGTTTTGAAACGGATTATGCTTCCTATCAAATTGGAATGAGCTATGGTTTTACTGCCGATCAACAAGCTAAAATTACTGCATTGAAAAAAGTAATCACGGCGAACAATCCCTCCAACTTAAAAGATGACGCCTTATACCAACTTGGGAATACCTATTCAAAATTAAAAGGAATAACAAAAGCGCACTTTTATTATAGTAAGCTTTTAGACGAACATCCAAAAAGTGCCTTTACTTCTAGAACTTTATTAAGACAAGGCTTGCTGTATTTTAATGAAGATGTAAATATGCAAGCTTTGTTGAAATACAAAGATGTGGTGTCGAGATTTCCGAATTCACCAGAAGCTTTAGAGGCGGTTTCAAATGCCCGAAAAGTTTATATAGCAGAAGGAAACCTCGAAGATTATGTAAATTGGATTTCAACCTTAAAGTTTATGAATAGTAGCAATTCAGAATTGGACAATACCACTTTTGCCATTGCCGAAAAAAAATATAATACAGGGAATGTCTCCGTAAAAATGAGTAAAAGTCTTCAAGGGTATCTTGAAAAATTTCCTGAAGGCGCACACAAAGTAAAAACACTTTATTATTTAGCAGATATTTTCTACAAAACAAATCAATTCGAAAAAGCACGTTCAAATTATAGCTTACTGCTGAAAGAAAAAGAAGCGGAATATACTGAAACAGCACTCAATAAGTTATCTCAAATTTATTTAAAGGAAGAAAACTTTGAAAAGGCCCTACCACTGCTAAAAAGACTAGAACAAGAGGGATATATTTTAGAAAATATTCTGTATGCCCAAAGTAATTTAATGAAAGGATATTATGAAACATCCCAATACGGATTCGCCATCGCATATGCTCAAAAAATGCTGCAAAAGGAAAAAACAGACACCACCTTAGAAAATGATGCAAAAACAATTATAGCGCGCGCTTCTATTAAAAATAAAGATTTCCATACGGCTGAAACATATTACAGTCAACTAGAAGAAACAGCAACCGGGCGCTTAAAATCGGAAACTTTATATTACAAAGCATACTTTAGAAACATGGAAAAAGAATATGAGCAATCCAATGCCGTTGTTCAAGAATTAATTGCCAACTATTCCGTTTATAAGTATTGGGCTGTAAAAAGCTACGTGATTATGGGTCAAAATTATTACGGTTTAAAAGATGTGTATCAAGCTACTTTTGTTTTAGAAAATATACTAAAAAACTTTAGCGAGTTTGAGGATATTATCAAAGAGGCACGTACAACACTTTCCGATATAAGAGAAAGCAATGCAAAACCAAATACTCAGGTAATACCAGAAAAAAAGAACTAATGAAAAGCCATATTTATACTTCTATTCTTTTAATGAGTCTTTTTTCTGCAAACGCACAAGAAAAAAAAAGAGATACCCTTGTGACAACAGAGGTTGTAAATATAATTACAAGATACAATCCCAAAATTGCAGCTGCTAAAAAGATAGCAAAGAATCCTACAAATACCTTACTTGAAAAAAACAACAAGAAAAAACTAAAATACTTGATTTACTCCGCACCTGTGGCTTCTACATTTATTCCTAAATCGGGAGTTGTAAAGGGTATCAATGTTGGTGTAAAAGAACGAGTGTACAGGCATTATCTAGCTGCGGGGTTTGGAAATTACAAGAGTCCTTATGCTGAACTTTTTATTTCAAAAAGCAAACGTTTTGACAATGCGTTCGGACTGCATGCGACCTATACTGCCTCCAATCAAAATATCGATAAAACCAAACTAACTAGTACTTTTTCAACCTTTAGTACCAGCGCATTTTATACGCAAGAAGAACATTCTTTTGATTGGAAAATACAAAGTGGAATCCAAAGAAACGCTTATAACTGGTACGGTTTGCCTCAGGACCGCACTTATACAGAGGCCGTTGTAAATGCCATTGATGCACAACAAAATTACACCTATGTTGAACTGGCGGGAGATTTTAACTTTTATGATTCTTACTTAAAAAAAGGAAATGTTTCTATGGGGTATTTCCTTGATCGTTTTAAAAGTTCGGAAATACTTGTTAATTTTAATATTGACTCGCGCTTTCCAATATCTTTTTTTAAAAACTCGCTGAATGGCATCTCTATAACAGGAGGATTAGAATTTCTTAAAGGTTCTTTTAAAAATAATTATCAGAACACGAATGCGATACAGTATCAACAAAATACATTAAACATAATTCCTCAATACAGTATGGACTATCGCGGTCTTTCTTTAAAAGCAAGTCTCCGGACTTTTGTCTCTCTAGACACCGAAAATAAATTAACTAATTTTTTCGTATTTCCAGAAGTCCAGCTGCAAACGGATATTTACAAAAAATACATTCACGGAACTATTGGTTTTACGGGGAACTTACATACCAATACATACCAGCAATTTACCGAGGAAAACCCTTATGTTTCGCCAACGCTCTTCATAACTCAGACCGCAGAAACTGCCAATCTATACATCGCTTTTGATGGAAGTCTTTCGAGGGAATTAAGCTACCATTTGGAATTGAGTGCAAAAAAAGAAGAAGATAAGCCCTTATTTTTAAGGAACAAATCAAAGTCAGCTGTTCTAAAAAACCCTTTTAATGACTCTACTGTAAAAGGATATGAATACGGTAATTCATTTACTATCTATTATGATGATGTTCAATCCTCCTCCATTCTTGCAGAAGTGGACTACCAGTATAATGAAAGCCTTCGTTTGTCCGCACAAATTAAATACAACAACTACTCCACCATTAACGCCTCAGAAAACTGGAATTTACCAAGTTTACAAAGCACTTTTATAGCAAATTACAAGGCTCAAAAATGGTATGCTATGATCACTACATTTTATGTAAGTGAACGCAAGGATGCACTTTATAATTCAACTTCTAATTCTACCGCGTTAACAGTTGCCCGTTTGAATTCTTATATCGACTTGAATGTAAACGGCGGATATCATTTCAGTACTCAATTTTCCACCTTTTTAAAGCTAAATAATCTATTAAATACAAAATATCAACGCTTTGCGAATTTCGACACCCAGGGTTTGCAAATTTCAGGAGGAATTACCTATAAATTTGACCTATAAAATCCTTATTAGAAAGTATAAAGAAAAAAATGGGTTTTTCCGAAAATAAATATTCTAGAAAATAGCATAGCTTATTTTTAATGTGATGCGCCAATAAGAGCTCTGCTCCGCATAAAAGTCATCCACTATAAAACCTTCTCATTTAGAAGTTCTAATTAGTTAAATAAGCTTTCTGCAATAGTGTTCTCATTTGCTTTTTGTAGTTTTAGAAAAAATAAAATCATGAAAAAACTACTGCTTTTAATTTCCATCTCGCTACTTACACTTTCTTGTATTACAAAATCAGAAAAAAAAATAGCGCAGCATCTTTCTTTGGAAGAGAAAGTAGATTCAACACATATTAAAACCTTATTTAACAGTGTTTTAAAAGAGGGGAAATCTTATGAATGGTTAAGAGATCTAACTCAAAATATAGGGGGCAGATTATCGGGTTCTCCAGAAGCGGCTAGGGCGGTTATTTGGGGAGAAAAACTAATGAATACAGTTGGTTTAGATTCTGTTTGGTTGCAACCTGTAATGGTGCCGCATTGGGTTCGTGGTGAAAAAGAAACTGCAAGGTATACAACAAACGGAATAAAAAAGAAGGTCCCTATTTGCGCTCTAGGATTTTCTGTTGCAACTCCTAAAACAGGAATATTAGCAGAAGTTATTGAAGTTCAAAGTTTAGAGGAAGCCACTGCTCTCGGAATAAAAATGCAAGGTAAAATCGTGTTTTTTAACAGACCTTTCGATAATACATTAATAAATACATTTAGTGCGTATGGTGGTTGTGTAGATCAGCGGGTACAGGGTGCTACTATTTGTGGCCAGTTTGGCGCAAAAGGAGTAATTGTGCGTTCGATGACCAATACCGAAGATGATTTTCCGCATACAGGAACCATGACTTATAATGAGCTTCCTCAAGAACAGCGCATTCCAGCAGCAGCAATTAGTAGTAGCGCTGCAACCCTATTGAGTGCAGATTTAAAAAGGAATCCAAATTTAAAATTCTACTTCAAGCAAGACTGTGAGACCTTACCAGATGCGCCTTCTTTTAATGTAGTTGGAGAAATCAAAGGATCAGAAACGCCTGAGAATATTTTTGTAGTAGGTGGTCATTTAGACTCTTGGGATTTAGGGGAAGGCGCCCATGACGATGGCACCGGAATTGTACAATCTTTAGAAGTTGCCTACTTATTCAAAAAAAATAATATCAAACCAAAAAACACCATTCGAATCGTATTTTTTATGAATGAAGAAAACGGAACTCGTGGAGCAAAAAAATATGCAGCATTGGCAAAATTGAATAAGGAAAATCATATCGGTGGTTTAGAATCCGACGCAGGTGGTCATACTCCAAGAGGTTTTTCTATTCAAGCAAATGCATCCAATACCAAATTATTACAAAGCTGGAAAAAGTTATTAGCTCCTTACGGTTTGCATGATTTAAAAGCAGGCGGTTCTGGCGCAGATATCGCTCCTTTAAAAGGAGAAGATGTAACTTTAGTTGGCTTCAGACCAGACAGTCAACGCTATTTTGACTATCACCACACAAGCAACGATACCTTTGACAAAGTAAATAAGCGTGAACTAGAGTTAGGAAGTGCTTCTATGGCAAGTATTGTTTATTTGATGGATAAATACCTATACAAAGACATTGCAGTAAAACTATAAACACCATGCAAACCACGGCACTTTTTTTAAGAATTCTATTTGGCATCCTTTTTTGTTTTGCAGGAATTATGCACATCATTAGACCGAGTTTTTTTAAGAATTTTATTCCTGATTTTTTACCAAAGCTAGCCATAAATTATATTTTTGGTTTACTAGAATTTCTTTTAGGCCTGGGTGTTTTTTTCGATACAACCATGAAAAATGCAGCTATAGGAATCTTTATTTTATTACTTATTTTTCTACCCATTCATATTTGGGATGCAACGAAGGTTAGGCCAGCTATTGGTTCTAAAAAAAT
>Ga0209710_1003259_pt1 | contig 11008 bp, 10 predicted proteins | sample ArcticOcean_MG_C_5_FD_187436 | JGI IMG/M metagenome (GOLD analysis project Ga0209710, IMG submission 187436) | Marine microbial communities from western Arctic Ocean - ArcticOcean_MG_CB4_138 (SPAdes) (version 2) | ecosystem: Environmental > Aquatic > Marine > Oceanic | place: Arctic Ocean...
CCCTAAATGATCAAGATAAATATTATTTAGCAAGAAATTTTGCTGCTTTTTTTAAAAGAGATTATCACGATGTTGCTTTAGCGCATATAGAGTCAGGATGGGTTCCAAAAGAAACTTCAATTGATGAATTTGAGAATGCTATCCGTTCCGTATGTGAGCCAATATTTGAAAAGCCATTAAAAGAGATATCTTTTGGTAAGTTATTAATTAGATTATTTCAAACATCACGACAATTTAATATGGAAATACAACCTCAATTAACTATGCTTCAAAAAACTCTTTTAAATGTTGAAGGGCTTGGTCGTGATTTAGACCCGGATTTAGACCTTTGGAAAACTGCGCAACCTTTTCTTGAAAATTGGTTATCTGAGCAATATGGTCCAAAAAGTCTTCTTAAATCTATTAAAAAAGAATTTCCTGAGTGGGTTAATGTTGCGCCGAAACTTCCAAGACTCATTCATGCCTACCTTAAAAATGAAAATAATATTCAATACAATATTTTTGAGAGTGAAAATAAAAAGATTCGAAATGAAATTAAAAAATTACAAATTTTTGGAAAATATATTTCTTCATTTTTCATAATATTACTTATTATATTAAGTTATAACTATTTTTTATTATAAATTCAGTAATAGATTTATCTTTGGCATTTCTTACAAAAAAAACTTGAGCGTTGACCCAGTCTTAATTGAATTATTGGATGATTACACTGAAAACAAGGTAAGCCCTCTCTTCCATATACTTTATGTTCGTTTTGAAAATATCCATTACCTCCATTTACATTAAAAAAATCATTCATGGTACTGCCACCCTTCTTGATTGCTTCTTTAATTATATTTTTTATTGATTCAACTAAGCTAACTATCTCTTTCATTGAAACTTTTTTTGATATTCGATTAGGCCTAATTCCCGAATCATAAAGAGCCTCACTTGCATAAATATTACCAACACCAACAACTAAATGGCTATCCATAATTGCATTCTTAATACACTTTTTTTTATTTTTTAATCTAGTAAAGAGGTATTTAGCATCAAACTCGCTATTCAGTGGCTCTGGTCCTAAATTTTTAATTAGCTTGTGATCGTAAGGGTCTTCTTCTGTCCATAAAATAGAACCGAATCTTCTAGGGTCGCGATATCGTAAAATTAAATTATTTTCTTTAAATTGAATGTCTACATGATCATGCTTATTTAAAGGCTCACCAAAAGACACAATACATAATCTGCCAGACATTCCAAGGTGGATAATAAGAGTTCCACTAGTAAACTTAGCAAGTATGTATTTGCCTCTTCTGCTTAAATCTAAAAGGGTTTGATTTTTTAATAATTTTGGTAGTGCTGAGTTGATTGGCCAGCGTAATGAGTAATTTCTAATAACCACCCTCACAATGCTAAGGTTTAAGAGTGGTTGTAATCCGAGCCGGGTAACTTCAACCTCCGGAAGTTCTGGCATTACTTTTCTTCTTGTTGCTGGACGTGGGGATTGAGCATTGTAAAGCCCAAATCACCAGCAAAGTGATACAAAAGTCCTTCATCTTTTCTAAATAGAAGCAGCTCAGGAGATTCTTGAATTCTATAAAAAGTTAACTTCTGATTGCCATTAAGAATAATATCAAAACTTTTATAACCAAGCCTTTCATTCATCTTGTAAGGCTCGACTGACTTTGCTGGAATATTCTTCCATGTCATTTCATACCATTCATCTACATCAGCCTGAACTATTGACAGATTCTTGCCCTTAACACTCCAGATATTATTAGCATAATTCAACTTAAGGCGTGAATCTTGCCACTGTTCAAGACGGGAAAAATCAAAACTTTTTATTTTTTCAGATTTTGCAATAGGATTCTTTTCTATTAGTTCAACTGGCATATAAGACGCTGTCTCTGAATATCCCCCACTAACGAGAAAAACATTGTCTTTATACAGAACATACTGATCCTCATTTATAGGATTATAGGTTCCAAATAAAATTACCTCATTAAGGCTACCCCCTATAAATGTTATTTTTAATTTTGGTTGGTCTAGCCCATACTTTGATAAATCATCTGCGCTTAATTTTTCCAAACTAGATGTTGCAAGCAAGGAGAGTATTCTGTAAACATAGAGCTCGTCTGCTCTTGCCTTATATGGAGATATCATTACCCACTTATTATCAATTATTTTAAAATGAGTGCTTATCTTGGAAGGGAAATCTATCTTGAGCTCATTAAAGTCTGATAATTTAAATTTAGTTAATTCAAACTTTGCCGACTCAACGGGTTCTTTTTGAAAAATTGTCCAAGAATAAAATAAGGTTATTAAAACTATAACTAACAATCCAATATTTGTTAACCATCTACTTTTCATATCAATTAAGCTTTTCGCCTTCTAAACCAAATAGCAAAACCAGCAATAAAAAGAGCTAAAGGAATAAAATATTGAAAGCTATGAAAGATAGTCCATGCAAGAAAAACAGATTTACTATCATTTGGAATTGTTACATTAACATCCTTTAGCGGCATAGGCTGTATTGTAATTAATTGATCGTCGCCAGCTAACCAATTAATCATATTAATTCCAAGGTCTAAATTACCCCCTGAAGTAATAAAGCTATTTGATAAGAATGCAGCATTGCCAACAACAATAACTCTTTGGCCTTTTTCTTCAAATTTTCTATTAAAAGCTATTCCGATGTTGATTGGTCCTTTTTTATCTATAGCTTTATCAAAAATTAATTTCTGCCCCTCTTTTTTTTCATTGCCAGCAAGCCAACCATTGCCAGCAACTTCAATTAATTTACTTACTTCCCATCCGTTCTCAAATGTACCCTTAGCGCTTACTTCATGCGCCCCAGAATATAATGTTCTAAGCATAAAGCTATTTGTTATAGGGTGGTCACCATAGAAAGTTGCGAAAGAAACGTTTTCGCTTGCTCCAAATTGAGAAGAAGAAGGATCAATGACCTTACCTTTTGACACCTTTAAGCCTAAATATTTAGCAACATCTTCAAGGCCTCTAAGATTATCATCATCTAGCAGCCAAAAGATGTTTCCACCATTTTGCAAATATTTAACAATTTTATTAGACTCGACTTTACTAACGTTGACCTGGGGACTAGCAATTACTAATAATCCCCCCTCTTTAGGAACTTCATTTTCAACTGTTAAATCTGGGTTAGCAAATTTAAACCCTTTTTTTTCTAATTGCTTACCAAACTCACCTAAATCATTATTTTTTATGCCTAATAGATTCTTTTCTCCATGGCCATCTAAATACATAATCGGCTGCTCATTTGTTCGCGTTAATCTAACTAGTAGATTTGTTAGATCCTGCTCAGCAAATGGAGGGGAAATGTGCTCTGATCTTTTGTTGTATTCCACAATGACTTCACCATCGACTCTAATACCCATCTCTTGAGCTATTTTTGGTTCCTCTACAGGGCTTATAAATTTTATATTAATATCGCTCTTTGTTCTTTGGTAGCGAGACATAAAATTTATAATACCTTGTCTAAAAGTATCCCCATTATTAACGTCATCTTTTGTAGCAAAAACAGTTAAATTGATAGGGTTTGGCATATTTTCTAAAACCTCAATACTTCCTTGTGTAAGCGTATTTCGGTTTGCTTGTGTAACATCTTTTGTTAAAACAAATTGATTTGATAAATAGCCAAATAAAACTACCAATATTACAAAAAGCAAAACAAAAAACCAATTTTGAATTAAAATCTGTAATCTAATTTTAGAGTTATTTTTCATAGAAGCTACCCCCTCAACCTATCTGCATCTAAACGTCTAATAGTTAAAACCAAAAATGTAGTAATAAACAAAATAAAGTAAATGATATCTTTACTATCTATTATTCCTCTAGAAAAAGATTGGAAATGCTTCATAAGTGAAATATAGCCGAACCAATGATCAGGCTGGCTTCCAAAAAATTTATCAAGGCCCATCAATGCAAATAAAGCAATAAAGCTTAAGATTGCTGCAACAATAGGCTGACTAGTAAGAGAGGAAAAATAAATTCCTAAAGCAGAAAAGCTCGCCGCCAACAAAATCAAGCCTAAGGAATTAGAAAGTAAATATCCAAAATCAATATCTGACCAAATATTTAAAGTAGAAAGCATTAAAAGAATATATCCAACCAGAATACTTAAAAAAATAATTAACCCTAAAAATTTTCCAACTACAATTTCAGCTAGTGAAATAGGGGCACTGAATAAAAAAGGTAAAGTTTGACTTTTTCTCTCCCCACTAATTAACCCCATAGACAATAAAGGCACTGCGAACAGCATAAGAAATGATGCAATGCCATAAACTGTTTGGCCAACAAATATTGTTACACCAACTCTTTCGGCCGGTCTGATTGATCCTGACATCACCTCAAAATAGTTATTAACGCCTTGCAAATAAAAACTTCCAAAAGATAACATCAATAAAGCTAAAATAATCCACCCCATAGGAGATGCAAATAAGCTTTTTAATTCTTTTCTGGCAATATTTATTATCATAATTAAGTTTTTTTCACCTCAGTTTTTTGGCCATCTAAAGCCTGCACTTGTGTTAATTGTACAAAGATATCTTCCAGACTAGTAACGTGAGGGGCTATATGGTACAGGCCCCAATTCTCTTTCGAAGCCATAATAACAATCTCTTCTGCTGGTAAATATTTACCTTTGAATTTGATGATAAACATACCTTGCTCATCTTTTTCGACTTTCTCAACACCTTTAATACTTTTGAGTTTGTTCAAAGCAGGTGCTTTCGAAAAACCAATTAAAAGCTTATTACCAAGGCGGTGTTGCTTTAAATCTTCTATTGAGCCATGAAATACAAGGTTACCTTTATCAATAATCTGAACTCGATCGCAAACCATTTCAACTTCAGGCAAGATATGAGTAGAAAGAATAACACTGTGCTTTTTCCCAATATCCTTAATTAATTTTCTAATTTCCCTTATCTGAATTGGGTCTAATCCAACAGTTGGTTCATCAAGTATAACGATTTCAGGGTTATGGATAATGGCTTGAGCAATGCCAACCCTTTGCTGGTATCCATTAGATAAATTTTCAATTAAACGGTTGCTCATATGGGCTAGACCACATTTGTCTTTTGCAGCCTCTACAGCTTTATGCACATAAGAAGATTTTACTCTGTGAAAGCGAGCAGCAATACTTAAAAACTCATTAACTGTAAATTCTTTATATAAAGGTCTAATTTCAGGCAGATAGCCAATTAAAGCTTTTGCTTCTTTTGGGTTTTCAATAATATCAATACCGCAAATTTTTACACTTCCTTGAGAGGGAGCTAAATTACCAGTCAACATTCTCATCGTTGTAGACTTACCAGCACCATTTGGACCAAGAAAGCCCAACACTTCACCCTTATTTAGATGAAATGAAACGTCTCTAACGGCATAATTATCACCAAATTGCCTTGATAAATCAAATGCATTTAATGTAGCTTCTGTCATTGGCCTTCCAATATTTTTCAATATTTTTCAATATTTTAAGAATGTATGAGTTTATATCAAAAAAAAAGTTTAAATAAATTAAATGAAACTGAATTATATGCAAATTCTATAGTCTTTAAAACTTATATTAAGAGAAAGATTTTTAGTTTAAACTTATTACATTATCAATAGAAAACTAAAGTTAAAAAAATATGGTAAAAATCGCATCTAAAAAATTCTTTATTTTAATACTATTTAGCATTACTAGCTTAGTATGTGCTGAAGATAAAATTAAGTTAAATAATGAAAATGAAATATTTAACGAAAATCTCCCTGCTAAAATATCAACAGCAACCACAGAATTTATATACAAATTTTTATTGGCTGAAATTGCTTCACAAAGAGGAGATCTGAATTCAGCAGGACATATTTACTTGGACCTTGCAAAGCTAACAAAGAGTATCCCCTTAGCAGAGCGGGCAACTAGAATTGCTGGCTCAGCCAGAAATGGGAGGTTGGCCATGGATTCTGCAAATGTTTGGCAAAAACTAGACAAAACCTCAACCGAACCAAGGCGCATACTAGCAGAACTATTTATAACGAGTGGAAATTTAGCAAAAGCAAGACCCTTGGTTAAGAAACTTTTAGAACAAGAAGAGAAAACGAGAGCAGAAGGCTTTTTATATCTTGATAAAATTTTATCGCAAGTTGAAAATAAAAAAAATGCACTCAGATTTATTTTAGATATTAGTAAGCCATATTTAGAAATACCAGAAGCAAGATTTGCAATTGCTCGCGCGGCTTTTTCTGCAGGCAATAAAAAAATGGCCCTAAAAGAATTAGATAAGATTGAGTCTTTGAACTCTAAATGGGAAACAGCAGCGCTATTTAGAGGGTATATCATTGGTAAAGAATGGCCAGAAAAGGCTTTAGCTTTTTATCAGGACTTCTTGAGGAAAAATCCTAAATCAAACGAAGTTAGGCTTGAATATGCAAAAGCCTTAACTAATCTTAAAAAATACGATGAAGCCAAAAAACAATTTTTGAAATTAGTTAATAGCTCACTAGCTTCTTCAGAAATTAGCCTAACAGTAGCTTTGCTATCAATTGAATTGGGTGACAACATTCTTGCAGAAAAATACTTTATTCAAAGTCTAGAGCGAAATTATCCTGAGCCAGGTCAAATTTATATGTATCTTTCAAGTATTTATGATGATAAGGGTGATTTTCAAGAATGCCTAACTTGGCTAAAAAAAATAACTACTGGTGAATACTTTTTAGACTCTAGAATATTAATGGCTGAATATATTGCAAAATATGACTCTGTTGATTCGGCAATTGAAATGTTGAATGGCTTAAAAAATAGAAATCTTTTGCCCAATGAGAAACTAATTATCCTTAGGAATAAAACATCGCTCCTCTTAACTGAAAATAGAAATCAAGATGCTTACGATTTAATGAAGTTAGAAGAAGAAGAATTTAAAGATGCGCCTGAGTTTAAATTTGATTACGCAATACTTTCCGAAAAAATGGGTAATACATTATTAATGGAACAACTTCTTTTAGAGGCCATCAAATTAAAGCCAGATTATGCAACAGCATACAATGCTCTTGGTTATTCATATGCTGATAGAGGTATTAAGTTACCAGAAGCAAAACGGTATATTGAAATTGCCTTGTCCTATGAGCCAAATAATCATTACATATTGGACAGTATGGGATGGATACATTTTAAATTAGGCAATTTAGAAATTGCATCGATGTTCATCAAAAAAGCTTACGCGATAAATAAAGATCCAGAAATTGCAGCCCATTTAGGCGAAATTCTCTGGACTCAGGGAAAGGAAGAAGAGGCTAGAGAGGTATGGGAAAATTCTCTCAATCGCCATCCAAGCAATACTGTTTTACTAGAAACTACTAATCGATTTAGATAAGATTGGATAAATGAGAATAGCTTTACTTACTCTATTTATTATATTTTTAACAAGTTGCTCACTCCCCTATTTAAATCCCGATGTTGAAATTCTATCTTATGAAGAATATAAAAATGCATTGCCTACAAAAATAACTAATAAATTTAAACTTAATGGGAAATTGTCCTTATTTTTAAATAAGAAAGGGCAAACAGGGAAAATTTTATGGGATTTTGAAAATGATAAAGATTTTATCCACATACTAACCCCATTCAACACTAAAATTGCGGAAATTATCTTACTTGAAGCAGAAAAAAAAGTTACTTTAAAATTCTTAAATAATAATAATCAAGATTCTGAAGAATTAATTTCCAAAATTTTTGGGAAAAAGGAAAATATATTTTTGTTAAAAGAATTTATTACAAGCCCTCCTCAGCAACTATTAAATACAGATAATATTCAAATAAAATATGGAAATTGGAATATTTTTTATAAAGGAAAAAAGGTTGTAGAAGGTCAATTACTTGCAAACATAATCGAATTCGAAAAAAATAATATTAGCTTAAAGATCTTTGTCTCAAATTGGATTTTATGAAGAATGATAAAGAATTATTAGCGGCTGGTTATGTAAGATTTTCAGCACCAGCTAAATTAAACTTATTTCTTAAAATTATCAATAAGAGAAAAAATGGGTATCACAACCTTCAAAGCATATTTCAATTAATTGACTTACAGGATGAGATTTTTATTAAAATTAGATATGAAGACACGCAAATAAACATTGATAATTCATCTTTATTAATTAAGCCTGAAAATGATATTGCATTCAAAGCTGCGCAGTTAATGCTATTGGATCGCCAGCTTGGTGCTGATATTATTATAAATAAAAGAATTCCTATAGGTGCTGGGCTTGGTGGTGGAAGTTCAAATGCTGCAACAGTTATAATGGCTATTAATAAATTAGCTAAGTTTAATTTCAGTAATTCACAGCTTATCAAATCTAGTTTAAAGTTAGGTGCTGATATACCTTTTTTTATCCACGGAAAAAATGCATGGGCTGAAGGAGTTGGTGAGCTTTTGTATGACATCAAAATTTCTAATTACATTTACATTATTATGATGCCAAATTTAAGCATCAATACAAAAACAATTTTTAGTGGTTTTAAATTGACAAATACTTCAATTCCGTTGAAAATAGCGTCCTCTTATAATACTGTTGATCATGATTTTATTGAAAATGACCTTGAGGAAACAGTTATAAAAAAATATGTGAAAATGGCTAATCTTTTAAAGTGGTTGAGTTGTTTTGGGAATGCTAAAATGTCTGGAACAGGTTCAAGTATTTTTATAAGAGCTAAAAATCTTAAAATAGCAGAATCAATAAAAAAAAATAAACCAAGAAATACTAATTGCTTTATTGTTAAGGGTTTATCGGTTCACCCTTTTTATTCAACCGATCAATTGGGGAGTCGCCAAGCTGGTTAAGGCACATGGTTTTGATCCATGCATGCGAAGGTTCGAATCCTTCCTCCCCAGCCAATATTAGAGGACAAACTTTTGAATAATAAAAGCTTGATGGTTTTTTCAGGAAATGCCAACGATCAACTTGCAAAAGAGGTGGCCAAACATTTAGACATCAAATTAGGTAAAGCTTCTGTTGGAAGTTTTAGTGATGGAGAAACAATGGTTGAATTATTAGAGAATGTTCGAGGTAAAGACGTTTTTATACTCCAATCAATAAGTCACCCTGCTAATGATAACTTAATGGAAATTATGGTAATGGTTGATGCCTTAAGAAGGTCGTCAGCTGCAAGAATTACAGCAGCTATACCTTATTTAGGGTATTCAAGACAAGATAGGCGCCCTAGGTCTGCAAGAGTTGCAATCACAGCCAAAGTTGTAGCAACAATGCTTACAAGTGTTGGAGTTGATAGGCTCTTAACAATGGACCTCCATTCCGATCAAATACAAGGTTTTTTTGAGATACCAGTCGATAACATTTATGCTACGCCAGTACTTTTGGAAGACCTTATCAAACAAAACCACAAGGATATAGTTATTGTATCCCCAGATGTTGGTGGTGTTGTTAGAGCTCGTGCTTGCGCAAAGATATTGGGCTCAGATTTAGCAATTATAGACAAAAGAAGGCCGAAACCAAATGTCTCAGAAGTTATGAATATTATTGGTGATGTTCAAGATAGAACATGCATCATAATTGACGATATTGTTGATACAGCGAATACTTTGTGCGAAGCCGCCCTTGCACTTAAAAAAAGAGGTGCAAAAAAAGTAGTTGCCTATGCAACCCACCCTATACTTTCTGGCGATGCAATAAATTCAATCAATAATTCTGAACTTGATGAAATTGTAATTACTGATACAATTACGCTACATAAAAATGCACAAAATACTAAAAAAATCAGGCAATTATCGGTAGCCGAGTTATTAGCAGAAACTATAAGAAGAATTAGCCATGAAGATTCAGTTAGTTCCTTATTTATGGAATAGAAACTTTAATAAATGAATAGAGATTTAATTAACTAATAGGCCTGGTCGCGGGTCTATTTTTATTTAGGAGCAGTTAACAATGAAAATTGAAATAAATGCAAAAATTAGAGAGTTGAAAGGTACGGGTGCGAGCCGCCGTCTTCGACATTCAGGAAAAGTCCCTGGAGTCTTATACGGTGGAAAAAATGAATCAACTAGCATAGAGTTAGATAGTAAAGAGTTATTCATGCAATTCAAACACGAAGCCTTCCATGCCTCTATTCTTACTTTAAATTTAGATGGTAAAAAAGAGCAGGTCTTACTTAGAGACTTTCAAATGCACCCAGTAAGAAATAATATTCAACATATTGACCTTCAAAGAATTGATGAGAATAAAAAACTAAGTGTTTCGATACCATTCCATTTCTTAAATGAAGAAATCGCCCCAGGCGTAAAACTAGAGGGAGGTATTGTTTCACATATTATGGTTGAAGTAGACATTTCATGTCTTCCTAAGGATTTACCAACCTATATTGAGGTTGATTTAATTGAATTAGCAATCGGCGATTCAATTCACCTATCAGAAATAAAAGTACCAGAAGGTGTTGAATTAGCTAATTTATCTGAAGATAATGATCCAATCATAACTTCCGTATCTAGACCTAAAGTTGTTGTTGAAGAAGTTGTAGCAGATCCTGAAAGTGAAGAAAGTGAAGAAGGTGAAGAAGGTGAAGAAGGTAAAGAAGGAGATAGTTCTAGTAAAGATGGAGAAAATTCTGATGAGTCAAATAAAGACTCTAAAGAATAGCCCTTTTATCAGAAATTTAATTTTAGGATTATATGGATTCTAATGGCTGGGATAAGGTTATTTGTTGGTCTTGGAAATCCTGGTGATAATTATCAAGCTACCCGTCATAATGCTGGTTTTTGGTGGGTAGATTTTGTTACTGAAAATCATCGTTTATCCTTAAAAAATAGTTCGAAATTCTATGGCTTATATGGAAAACATTCAGAAGATAGTGAGTACTTTTTTCTAAAACCAAATACGTTTATGAATGATAGCGGTAAATCTGTTGCTGCTTTATCCAATTATTATAAAATTAAGCCAGAAGAAATACTCATTATTCATGATGAACTTGACTTATCTCCAGGAAATACTAAGTTAAAGTTTGGTG
>Ga0209710_1003267_pt1 | contig 10993 bp, 6 predicted proteins | sample ArcticOcean_MG_C_5_FD_187436 | JGI IMG/M metagenome (GOLD analysis project Ga0209710, IMG submission 187436) | Marine microbial communities from western Arctic Ocean - ArcticOcean_MG_CB4_138 (SPAdes) (version 2) | ecosystem: Environmental > Aquatic > Marine > Oceanic | place: Arctic Ocean: Canada...
TTGTCTACGTAAAAAGGGGACGGAGGGATTAAAGTTAAACTATTCCAACTTTAGTCTTCTTTGGCCTGCCTCGTTTAGCTTGACCTATTTAGATATTATATTTATTTTCGATCTCTTGTCTGAATCGGTCATCCCCAACCAGCTGACAATAGTGCGTGGCTTGACGTATTAAATGCCTATCTCTTACCTCGATATGGCCCTTAAATAATTCACGATAGCTATGGCATTGCTTGTCTCGTGTTTCTCCCAGTCTTTCGTACTCGACATGTCGAGTAATCCAACTGTCATCGCCCTAGGCATTGCTAGTTTAACTCGACCATTGGTATTCTTCTGGTACCCCAACCATGCCCGATCTAACCGGATTTAATTCAATATATTGGCAACAGACAAGAAAGTATTTTTCTGATTGCACTAAACTCGATCGATGCCTGCCTTCCCATAACGTACCTGTTCTTCCCTATTTTTTATTGATGTATTGGGCGTATCGGCTACCCACTACTTTCATGGTATTCGATATCGATGTATCAGTTGTTGGCGTTACGAGGAAATGAATATGATTTGTCATCAAACAATAGCTATGTACCCATACCCCGTATCGCTTTGATATTTCCTTCTAAAGCTCCAGGTAAAATTGATAGTTTTCCGGCTCTATGAAGCAGGCTTCTCTGTTATTGCCTCTTTGAACAATAGGATAGGGTAGCTCTGGTAGGTATATCCTTGCACGTCTCGGCATAGCAATTCCCTTGCTTTTTTAGTGCTAGTCTGACCAGATTAGCAACCTTTTCGCAACGGGTTAATTTAAAATCCCTCCGTCCCCTTTTGCTTTCCAATCCGTCCAAAATCCATCGTGGCCTTGAAAAAGCAAGATTTAGCAAAAATATTTCTATGGGTGTCTATGATATTTTTATGCCTTATACAACCCGGCTGATATCGCCGCAAAGCGAGGTTTCGGACCAAGGTTCCTGTTGGGAGATGAACCGCTTGATCGTTGACAAAACGCCTCATTAATCCAATCATTTGCTGCTTTACTGTGACTGGCATGTCAGATTAAAGTAGAGCGGTTTCTTTACCTGTTCAGGTTAAAAAAATGACAACTGAATCTTCAACTGACGATAACCATTACAAACCGAATTATCGGATCGAAACGCCGCCACTGTACGATTGGCCACCACACCCAATTGCGGCCTTGCGCTGGTTATTTTTCGGCCTGTTATTTCCTTGGGGATTTTTCTTTATTGCTTTGGCCGTTGTCGCCTGGTTGTTTCTGACACCGACAATGGCAACCATGTCAAACCTAAGCGTAGATTGGATTGCACTGATTTGGATACGTAATGCGGTACTGCTGACAATGGTTGCTGGCTCTCTGCACTGGTGGCTCTACAGTCGCCAAAGCCAGGCCAAACAATACAAATTCCAAAAGCAGTGGCTCACCACCGACAACCCATTATTTTTATGGGGTAATCAGGTTTGGGACAACATGTTCTGGAGTCTTATTTCAGGCGTAACGATCTGGACGTTTTTCGAAGTAATTACACTTTGGATTTATGCCAGTGGCAAATTGCCTTTCATGAGCATTGCTGAACATCCTGTTTATTTTATCACAGGATTACTGGCCGTATTTTTCTGGTCGACGATACACTTTTACTTCAATCATCGCTTACTGCATTGGCAACCGTTGTATAAAATTTCTCACGAGCTACATCATCGTAATGTCAACATTGGCCCCTGGACTGGAATATCGATGCACCCGCTTGAACACGCCATCTATTTCACTCTATTTATGCTGTGGTGGGTAGTTCCGGTTCACCCCATCATTATCTTGTTAACCGGTTTTTATCAGGGCATTTCACCCGCTATATCTCATTCAGGTTTTGATCAGGTGATATTAAAGGGAAAGACTCGCGTATCCTCAGGTGACTGGTTTCACGAATTGCACCATCAATACTTCAATTTTAACTATGGTAATACGCCAACACCTCTAGATAAACTATTCGGTAGCTGGCACGATGGTTCGGCAGAATCGTTACAATTTCAGAAACTAAGGCTTCGTAAAAACCGGAGAAAAACAAATGCTCCGACTTAAAATGCATCGTTTACTCGACCGATGGATAACATTCGATAACATCGATAACATTGGACAGGCACCCTTCAATTGACAATATACCATTACCCACTTAGCATCAAATATCAGTAGGAAGGATATCCCTCAATCGTTAAAGGAAATTACGATGACCCTGCCCAGAAAACAGCTTGTCGCTGTAGAAGACACTCCGTATTACCATGTTGTTTCGCGCTGTGTACGTCGCAGTTACCTGTGTGGCATTGATGTTTATTCAAGTAAAGACTATGGCCTGTTTTTGCTCCTGCACCAACAGTAGGGACCACCAGGCCAAACAGGCATACACCGGGACGCCGGACCGTTCCATCCCTGTCAATAACCACCGCCGACAGTGGATTGAGAACCGTATTCGTATTTTATCATCACTCTTTGCACTCGGAATTTGCAGTTATTGTGTGATATCCAATCATATCCATATTGTCATAAAGTTGATGCCGCAAGAGGCAGAGAGCTGGATGGATAATGAAGTGCTCGAACGTTGGACGCATTTATATAGGGGGCCGCGTGCCGTCCAACAATGGAGCGCTAACACATTGGATAATCCGGCTGACTATGAGACCCTCAACAGGCTAATAGCTAAATATCGTAACCGTTTGGGGGACTTGGGCTGGTTTATGAAATGTCTAAATGAACCCATTGCTCGGCAAGCGAATAAAGAAGATGGATGCACGGGCCACTTTTGGGAAAGCCAGTATAAATCACAGGCGCTTTTGACTGAAGAGGCCTTGCTCACGTGTATGGCTTACGTCGATTTTAACCCTGTTCGTGCCGAAATGTGCAACACACCTGAAGAGTCAGATGACACCAGCATCAAAGAGCGTATCGCGCCTAGCTTTGATCTAGCGAAAGCGACGGATGACGAAATCAAACAGCAACGACTACATCGTTTCGATTTACCACTAAAGCCACTCGCTCAGTTCGAGGGTAATGTGACATCCAGGGAACAAATAGGTATTTTATTTAGCTTGAATGATTATCTGCAATTAGTGGACACGACAGGTCGAATGATACGACCCGATAAACGAGGCGCCATTCCCATAAACCTACCTCCGATACTAGAAAGGCTATCGATAAACCGCCAACAATGGCTGCAGCAAAGCCAGCAGTTTGAAGAGCTTTACGCCTCACAATTCGCTAAAAAGCGACGAACCCTACAAAAGACCGCCTGACTCGCAATAACCAACCCATAATTAAGAATGCTTCTAGCGTTTACGGGCAGCTATACCTGGGAAACGGCTTTTTAGGTTAAATTCCACTTTTAGTTGAAAATTGCTAACTATTTTCTGAAACCGACGATTTTTTTGATAGTTGACTAGGTGACTAGGTGACTTTAGAAAGTGCCTGGCCTTTATAGTTCTTGTACCAAGTCTATATTGACATGAATAGGGTAGGCAGGGGTTGTGCAACACCCTGGAGAATGGGCGCAGGTTAATTGATGTAATAACCTGATCCCCGAACTAGTCACTTTAGATGATTGGGTTATGGTTTATTTCTAATTTAATTATTCCCAATGCATTCAGTATTCAACAATTTACTTCACTCGACACTGGCCGGAATAGTAGAATCGCGGTATGCAACCTAACTTACCCACCGATTATTACCTCGATAACGTTTTAATCCTTTTCGAGCATGTAGAGTCGCTTTACCGTGACATTATCCCCAAGACCGACTTAGAGTTCTTAGAGTCGTTTAGCGGTTTAACCACGGATGCCAAACGGCTGTATATTCGGCTGCTAAACCGGAGTCATGTGTTATTTCGGTTGAGCAAATTGAATTATGCAGAGATCGGGTCGATCCCATCGGCGATGCAAGAACTGGAATCGTTAGATTTTTTAAAGATCGATTTTGCCTTAGAGCGAGCAGACTTAATTAGACTTTTTAATCAGTCAGAGTTGTTAGCTTTTCACCCACAAAAAACATTACTGAAAAAAATTAAACGGTCTGAGCTGGACGTGTTGTTGCTCGAGTCCGAGGCAGACTTTTTTTCACAATTGCAGGCCAGCGATCAGTTTATCCAAGTGTTGCGAAAAGAGAGTTATCAACTGTGTCAGATGCTTTTTTTTGGTAACTTGAGTCAATCAATGACAGACTTTGTACTTCGAGACTTAGGCTTAAACCGATATGAAAACTATGACATCAATCCACAAAACAGACCTTATAAAAATGAGGTAGAGATTAAGCAACACTGGTTGTTATTTCAATTGGGTTTAATTTTGGAGGCAGCCGACTCGGATGATATTGATAGTTTAACAGCCTGCTTTGAATCAGTGCCTGTTGATGTTGATAGTGGCCGTATTTTATACCGACACTGTGAGAGTATTAAGTATCGCATTGCGCGCCAGCTTGAGCGCCTAAAACACTATGCGTTGGCAGTGAGCTATTATAGCCAATGCCAATTGCCGCCGAGTCGCGAGCGCAGGGTGCGAGCACTGAGCCAACAAGGCAATATTGATCAAGCACTTCAACTGTGCGAGCACATGATCGATCAACCACTGGCCGAGGAGGAGTCGCAATTTGCTTCTGACTTTTCAGAACGTCTGGCTAAACGGCACGGCCGTGATATTTTGCGCCACTCTATCACTCCGATTTTGCCCCTGAAAAAGTCGAAGAGCATCGACTTGGTGTTAGATAAACACAGGAGTGTAGAGCGAGCGGTTGCAGAATACTTCGCAGAGCAGGATTCTGAAAACACCTGTATTTATATCGAGAATGCTTTGTTTAATGGCGTTCTGGGTTTGTTGATTTGGGAGATTATATTTCTGCCCGTTGCCGGTGCTTTCTATAACGACTTTCAACACCGGCCTGCCGATTTTTATGCACACGATTTTCTCAAAAAACGGCAAGGTGTTTTTGATAAGCTTTGGTCGTCACTCACTAGCAATGCCGACATCCTCCAACGGGTAACGAACGTTTGGGTGACAAAGCATGGCTTAATGAACCCGCTGGTGAATTGGCCAGCCCTTAACTTACCCACGATTGAACTGGCGTTAAAACGGATTGAATTTTCCCATTGGATCGCTATTTTCGAACGATTATTACAGGACCTGGGGAACAACCGATCCGGCTTTCCAGACCTGATTTTATTTCCTGCAGAGCAGGGCTATGAGCTGATTGAGGTCAAAGGCCCGGGTGATACCTTACAGAAAAATCAAAAACGCTGGATGACTTACTTTTCACAAAAAAGCATTCCTCACTCTGTCGCTCGTGTGAGTTGGAATCTAGACAGTTGAATGCCACCTTGAAAATTTCAGTCGGTGAACTGGTTGCCTTTTGTTGTCGTAGTGGCGACCTGGGATCCAGTGGAGTACCGGTGACTGCCCAGGAAGGCATTCGGGCGCATTTGAAAATTCAGCGTAAATACTCAGGCCAAGCGATTGCCGAACAGAGCATTAAGCTCACAACTGTGGTCGATGAATTTGATATCGAGCTCGGTGGAAGAATTGATTTACTGTTCAACAATGAAGTTCCGCCAAAAATACAGGAGTTAAAAACAGTTCGCCGCTTGAGTCGGCATGAGACTCAATCGTCTCAGGATGATCTATTTGCCGATAACAACAATCTGCACTGGGCGCAGGTGAAATGCTATGCCGCTTGCTACGCAATAGAAAATAAACTGCCGCAAGTTCAGGTCAGTTTAAATTATATTGAGCTGAATGATGATAGTGAACACGAACAGATAGAAACTTATTCGGCTCCTGTGCTGGAACAATATCTGTACGAGGTATTACAGTGTTTCGTTGACTGGATACGTCTCGTTAACCAGAAAAAATCAGAGACGTTGAATAGCGCTAAACGACTGTCTTTTCCATTCGACAGTTTTCGCGCTCAGCAACGATCGTTCGCCGCTCATGTTTACCGCTCAATACAACAAAAATCACAACTATTGGTCGAAGCCCCGACTGGCTCTGGCAAAACAATCAGTACGTTATTTCCATCAGTGAAGGCCCTCGGTGAATCACTGTGCGATCAGGTGATTATTTTATCGGCGAAAACATCCGGTCAAAATGAAGCACGAAAAGCCATCGACAAGATGATCACTAAAGGCCTGTTGATTAGCTATCTGGTAATAAAAGCAAAAGCGAAGAGCTGCCCCTGTGCTATTGATGAGTCTGAATTAAATGTGAACGGAAAGTGTCAACGAACCGTGGGTTTCTTCGATCGATTACCGGCCGCTAGGACGGCATTGTTAGAGCAGCGCACCCTCGACAGTGACACCGTTCGTGGCGTATCAGACCAATTTAATTGTTGCCCCTTTGAACTCTCTTTGCAAATGATGCCATGGATGGATATCGTCATCTGCGATTTTAATTATGTATTCGACCCACAGGTACAACTGAGTTACTTTCGTAACGATAGCAAACGTAAAGTTTTACTGATCGACGAGATGCACAACCTGGTAGATCGTGCTCGAGGTATGTATTCCGCTAGCATCAGCCGTCAGCAGATCAAGAACGCCACCAATACCAAAAACAGCGTCGTCATTAAACGATCTATTAATAGTATAGGCAATGCTCTGGATAAGTCTGCACGAGAACAAATGGATGATCAGTCGATTAGCGACCATGTTCCCGATCACTTACAACGAGCGGTCACTCGATTTTGCGATAACGTTATGGGCGAAGTGTTTGATAACCGGCAAATCCAGGCAGAGGTCGTTGACCTCACCAGAGCAATGTTTCGGTTTCAGTGCATTGCCGAACTCTATGATAAACATCATAAAACCATTGTCAGAAAGCAACCGCATGAACGTGAGGTAAAACTCAGCTGTCTCAATGCGTTTGACTACCTGCAGACAATTTATCCCTTATTCAGCTCAGTTTGTGGTTTTTCTGCGACTCTGTCGCCCACTGATTATTTTATCCCGGCACTCGGGCTGTCCACTGATCTGGCGCCAATCCGTTTGGCCTCGAGTTTTCCAGTGGATAATCTACAGGTTTGTATCGGCAGCTATATCGATACTCGCTATCGCCAACGGGATGACTATATCGATATTATTTGTGACAGTATTGCCGCCTGTTTTTTGTCTCAACGAGGTAACTACTTTGTATTTTTTTCTTCTTATCAATTTATGCAGAAAGTACATCAACGATTTGAGCACGCCTTTCCAGCAATCATAACCCTGATACAACAGCGCAATAACAGCGAAGCCGAACGATCCAGTTTTTTGTCTGAGTTTTTTAATCAACAAGACAGGCTTGGCTTTGTCATTCTGGGTGGCATTTTTGCAGAAGGCATAGACTATGTTGGAGATGCGTTAATTGGCGCAATCGTAGTGGGCGTTGGATTACCACAGGCCAATAGCGAACAACAACTCATCAGTGCCGATTTCGAATCACAACACTTGAACGGTTTCGACTATGCCTATCGTTTCCCAGGACTCATACGAGTGTTGCAGAGTGCCGGGCGAGTGATTCGCAGTGATACCGACAAAGGCGTGATTGTTCTGCTAGACAGACGATTTCAGCAAATAGACACCATTCGGCACTTGCCTTCCCACTGGCAAATAAATCATTGCCAGCAATTAGAGGACTTACAAAATTCTTTGAATACCTTTTGGGATTCCACGGAAGCAATCGGAACCGATTAAATCTTAATTTAGCGGGAAAGGGGACCTAACCACGGGATAGTCTTGGCATCAGACACTCATTTTTCTGAGTATATACGAGACCTTTATTGTTGAGAGGGGGTCTCGTCTACATCCGACCTATTTAACGCTTACATTATTTCAGCGACTAGTCCCGTCTTCGTGTAAAGTCACCATTAAATTCGACTTGGAAACACAATAATGAACCAGCTTAATTTATCGACAAAACTTGTCGAGCAGATGCATGAATTTTTGATACAACACGATGAGAACGCACAAGACCCAGGCGTGGCCTCTCAGTACATGTGTGCAGTGGTGGGATGCCTACTCGGAAAGCAAACTATGCCGGAATCTGAAAAAGAGGACGTGATACAACAACTGTTTGAGTTCACTCGTCATGTAACTAAAGATATTGCTCAACAAGTAAATTCACCGCCACCGCAAGCAGAGGTTGGGATTTGGAAGCCCGGCATGGGATAGGCGATAAGAATATGACTGCACGAAAGACGGCCTTTCGTGCTTTATCTTCATTATAAAAAAATAATACAGGGTCCAGTAATAGTGCAAACATAGACTGAGCTGTGTCGGCCGAAAAGCTTAGCGCACCCTGATCTCGTCCCTTACCGGAACGCCGCACCGCAACATCCATATAGGCAAAGCGCAGCCCCTCCCCGCAAAACCTTAACAACAATGATCCAGTCAAAGATTACAACTACCATCTATTTGTCTCACTAGGAGAATGGTCAAGCGGGTTACGTCTGATGGCGCCTATGGCTTATTAGGCCTCTACCTAGATTGAATCATATAACGATGATACAACAGCAACGTCGGCAATGGCTGAATGAAAAACAAACGATTATCCCCGACCCTTATTTTGTCATGTACAAGCATCTGGTTAATTTGAACGAAGGAAAACCGGCTTATCTCGACACCTACGCTGGAGCTAAGGTGTTTTTTCACTCATTTAAAATAAGCTATTAAACTCATTTATTTGATGGCTGATTGGCCGCCATCATAAACGTAAAACCAACCTATACTCTTAGAGCTAGCACTTCACTCTTTTCATATCTGGGTCATATAAGGGCTTCATATGTACCGTCGCTTTAATCCGCTGAGTTGAGACTTCGATTTCATATTCTCCAGCACGAATATAATCTGCATCGACACCCTCAGCACAGCGCACGTATCCATAACCAATGGGCAATCCGGCGGTATAACCGAAGCCGCCACTACTAAGCCATCCCACCCGATGTCCATTTCTATAGATAGTTTCGCGTCCCAGTAAAATAACGTCAGGATTTTCGATAGTAAAACAGGCTAGCATTTTTTTAACTCCATCTTTAACCTGTTGTTTGATGGCCGCTTTACCCTTAAATTCAATGTCAGTTTTTAGTTTTACAGCCCAGCCTAGTCCAGACTCAAAAGGCGTATGATCTGGGCCTATATCAGCACTCCAGGCACGGTAACCTTTTTCCAACCGCAGGCTTTCAATCGCTCGATATCCAGCATTTTGAATGCCGTGTTGCTGACCTGCTTGCATGATTTTTTGATAAACCTGCGTTGCGTACTCGACAGGTAAATGCAGTTCCCAACCGAGTTCACCAACATAAGTAATTCGCATTGCATTGATTGGACAGCCACCAATGCCTATTGTCTTGAGCTGGCCAAAACCAAAGGCTTCATCTGATACATCATCGCGCGTAACCGATTGAAGTATTTTTCGTGAGTTGGGTCCCATTAGAGATAGCACCGCATAGGCAGAAGTCACATCGAATATCTGAGCATTCATCGTCGCTGGAATATTTCGCTTAATCCAATTGAAATCATGGGTCGCAAATCCTGTTCCAGTAACAATGTAATATTCGTCAAAGGCTACTCGCGCTACCGTTAGATCACATTCAATACCACCGCGGTCATTTAACATTTGAGTGTAAGTAAGACTGCCAACTGGTTTGCTGACATCATTGGCGGCAATCCAACTGAGTGCGGCTTCTGCATCTGGACCTTTTATAGCAAATTTAGAGAATGACGATTGATCGAACAACACGGCCGATTCACGAGCCGCCCGATGCTCCTCACCTACCGAGTTAAACCAGTTTTGACGCTCGAAGCTATACTCATCCTTTGCTACTTGACCCTTTTTAATATTAGCAAACCAGTTGGGCCTTTCCCAGCCTAATTTTTCACCAAAACACGCGCCCTGATCTTTCAGTAATTCATACAACGGTGACTTTCGACAAGGACGTCCACTTTCATTTTCTTCGTAGGGCCATGCCATGCCATAATGTTTGCCATAAGCTTCGAGTGTACGAGTGCGAACCCAGTCAGTATCAAAATGTGGCCGACCAAAACGTCGAATATCAACTGGCCATAAATCAAATGGTGGCTCTCCTTTAGCAACCCATTCTGCCAATGCCATTCCAGCACCGCCACCAGCAGCAATGCCAAAGGCATTGAAACCGGCACCAACAAAAAAGTTTTCCAGTTCTGGGGCCTCACCCAAAATGAAATTTCCATCTGGGGTGAAACTTTCTGGTCCATTGATAAGCTGTTTAATACCTGCTGTTTCAAGAGCGGGCACTCGACCTAAAGAAAGACTTACCATAGGCTCAAAGTGGTCAAAGTTGGAATCCAGTAACGAGTAACTAAAGCCCTTTGGAATGCCATCCGTGGCCCAGGGTATCGGATTGTTTTCGTATCCACCCATCACTAGTCCACCGACCTCTTCTTTGTAATAGGTTAAACGATCAGGGTCACGTAAGGTGGGCATGTCTGAAGTAACGCCATCAATGGCTTCAGTTACCATATATTGATGCTCAACCGACACCAGCGGGACATTCACACCCACGCTAGCAGCGAGCTGTCGGCTCCATTGACCGGCGCAACAAATGACCACTTCGCATTCAATTCGGCCTTGATCGGTAATAACCGCTTTGATTTTTCCATTTTTGGTTTCAATCGAGTTCACTCGGGTATCTTCAAATATACTAGCGCCTGCCATTCGGGCACCACGCGCCAATGCCTGAGTAATATCAGACGGATTGGCTTGACCATCGGTCGGTAAAAAAGCGGCGCCTACCACATCATCGATATTCATCAGTGGCCAAAGTTCCTTTGCCTCTGATGGAGTTAATAATTGCATATCGAGCCCAAAAGAGTGCGCTGTGGTTGCCTGTCTTTTAACTTCAGTCCAGCGCTCTTTATTACACGCCAGACGTAAACCCCCATTCATCTTCCAACCGGTGGCAAGACCGGTCTCGGCTTCCAGCTTTTTATAGAGCTCGACCGAA
>Ga0209710_1003268_pt1 | contig 10990 bp, 6 predicted proteins | sample ArcticOcean_MG_C_5_FD_187436 | JGI IMG/M metagenome (GOLD analysis project Ga0209710, IMG submission 187436) | Marine microbial communities from western Arctic Ocean - ArcticOcean_MG_CB4_138 (SPAdes) (version 2) | ecosystem: Environmental > Aquatic > Marine > Oceanic | place: Arctic Ocean: Canada...
AACGTTATTCCGTGTGCAGCTTTATAGATAGGTCAAAACGTACATAAATAAACGAACGTAACAGGAGTACGTAACCTCGTGTTGACTCTGATAAATAATCAGATAATGTCGGTGTTACTGGAGACATCGAAAGGGGAGATAGTGATCGATTTATGCACCGAAGAGGCACCGACCGCTTGCTTGAACTTCCTGAAGCTCTGCAAACTGAAATACTATAACGACTGTAAGTTCTTTAAGGTCATGAAGGATTACGCGTGTCAGAGTGGGGATAGAACGAACACGGGGCGAGGCGGGGAGAGCGTGTTTAGTCAATTAATTGCGAGAGCGAGTCCGGGTGATGCGTGCGATGGCGATAACGGAAGGTTTTTTAGGGACGAGTTTTCGAAGGATTTGAGGCACGACGTGATTGGGACGGTGTCGTGCGCGAATTTCGGGGCAGAGAATACGAACAATTCACAGTTTTTGATCACGTTGAGGGCGAACATGAACGAGTTAGATGAGAAGCATACGATATTTGGTAGGGTCATGGAAGGGTTAGATGTCTTGGAGAGGATTAATGAAGCGTATTGCGACGAAGACGGGAAGCCGTGGCAAAATATTAGGATTAAGCATACGGTGATATTGGACGATCCGTTCGAGGATCCGAAAGGGTTGGACGTACCCAATGAAAGTCCGAAAATCGATAGGTCTGATCCGGATGATCGTTTAGAGGATGATTTTGATATTGAACAAAACGAAAAGTTGGACGAGATAGAGTTGGAGAAAAAAACGCGAGAGCAAGAGGCGAGGTCGAGGGCGGTCGTTTTGGAAATGATTGGCGATTTGCCCGATGTCGATGCAAAGCCGCCAGAGGAGTCACTATTTGTGTGTAAGCTTAACCCAGTGACGACTGACGAAGATTTGGAAATTATATTCTCTAGGTTTGGGAAAGTAACGACTTGCGACGTTATAAGAGATCGTAAAACCGGGGATTCTTTGTGTTACGCTTTTATAAATTTTGAGGCAAAGGAGATGTGCGAAGCTGCGTATTTCAAAATGGATAACGCGTTAATTGATGACCGTCGTATTCATGTAGATTTCAGTCAGTCAATGCATGGATTATGGAAAAACTTTCGCAAGTTTGGGAAAGCTGGAGGCACTTCGGATGATATGGCAAACGCGGCGAACGCTAATAAAAAAAGTGGAGGTTCTAATTGGCAGGCGTCGAGAGGCCGGACGTTAGAAGTTAAAGAAAGAGGAGGAAATTTTAATTATAATAATAGTAATAGTAATAGATTTGGCGGCGGCAATGGTGGAGGAGGAGGTAGTAGTAGAAGTCATCATAATTATGCGCACGTCAGTAATGCAGAAAACGAACGTCACCATAACGACGAGGATCGGCAAAGGAGGGAGAGAAAAAGAAGAGATAAAAGCCGCAGTCGCTCGAGAGAGCGTTCACACAAAAGGGAAAAACATCGACGGAAAGACGAAAGTCGATCGCGTTCGAGAGATAGAATATATTTAGATAGAAGTCGAGATAGAGATAGAAAAGAAGATAGAAAAGACCGATATAGAAAGTAATTATTTACTTAATTAATATGTACGGTACCATATGTATTTACAAGCGAGCGTATAAAGAAGGATTAGTTTTCTGGTCGTTTCCGCTGTCATCAACTTCGAAATCGCTCTCGCGCATCACCCTCTCGCAAACGGCATCGGCTAAATCGTACACTTCTTTCCAGCAACTATCCCACGCGTCGATTTTATTATACTCGCCATTTCTATCGTCCTTAAATTTTTTAATTTGCCTACGAATACTTTCACAAATCGAAGCTTCTCGCATCGAGCGCGCTTGATTTTCTCTCAAATACGCAGAGAATACGTCTCTCGAGAGTTTTTGACTCAAAATTCGCGAATCGCCTTCGGCAAACTTGCAACATTGTAAGAAATCGCTATTTGCAAAGCGCGCCGTACTCATTAGAGCGTACGAACCAACTTCTTGTTTTAATCTAAATGTCAACTCGATTGCGATCTCAACCGCGCGTATTTTACACACCGCGATGGCCGTTTGTAATTCCAACGAAGGCGTTCCGCGAACTTTCAAAACTTTAATCAATTGCTTCTTACAAAACACGACGAACGCGTTTATTTCACTTAGTCTTTTATCCGCCTCTTCGTACAAAGCTTTGAGCTGAGGAACGAATGATAAAGTCTTATTCGTTCCTCGCATAGCGCACGTTTTCTGATCCGAATACGCCTTTGTGTCTCTAAAAACCTCTTCACAAAAGGTCAACGCCGCTCTCGCGACTGCGATTCGTCCAGTGAACAACCTTTGCCCGATTGCATCCATTTGCCGAACGTCTCCTTCTTTTTTTATGTACGCACCATTTTGATCATCAATATCCGCGTATCTATTCAATAAACACGATTTTTGAGCTCGAAACCCGTCAAAGGTAATCCACGCGTTGTCTAAATCGTTCCCAGTCGTTTTACTACCCATATCCCCGACTTCGATGCCGGGTAATAATCGTTTCGTCTTTTCGTCTCTAATTCTACACAAAAACGCGTGCGGTCCCTTGTTGTTCACCTTTTTCTCCTCATCATCGAAAATGAACAAAGTAGCTACGATGACGGCATAATCTGCCGTTAACCCTTGCGATATCCAGTTCTTCTTACTCCCTACGGTTGGCGACTTGAACGAAAACTCGTTCTTTTCACGATCGAACTCACATAAAGTATCGACGACTAACCCGGAATTCACTCCAGCGTTTACCTCCGTTAAAGCGAAACATCCAATCTCGCCTTTGCGTTCCATTCCTCGCATGACCTGAAAATGTTCGTCGCCCCCGAGCGCAACGACTGTCCCACAGAACAAGTTAAAATGAACGGTGAATCTGATCCAAAACCCTGGGCCGATCTCTGGCGCCTCCTTCGCCAATAAATCGTGCGCTTTGAAGAATTTTTCGCTCTCCCCTTCGATCGAATCGAATTTCAATAAATCGTACTCTTCAATGAACGTTCTTAGAACATCGGACGATTGCGCGTACGTATTATCATTCGCTTTTCTTAAATATCTCTCAACGAATGTTCGAAATCTTTCCTCCCATTTAGTATCTTTCTCTTCTTCATTCGTTTCACTCTTGGCAGCAAAAGTAGTTCTCATTCCTTTGTTTTGAAGTATTCCAGTAAACTATATCTGATGCTTTTAAGTGTGCGTGCGTGTGTGTGTGTGTGGACAAACTCTACAAAGAATATAAGTATTCGCTCTCAGAGCTAACGAACACGCGCGGTTGTGGTTGTGGTCGTGGTGGTTTCTTTTAATGCGCTACTACTGATAAAAACAACAGTAAACCGCGCTGTGCGGCGTTCTCGTTGCAAAGAACTCGCGAAAAATATCTAAAAAGCGCTTCTTGCACAAAAAAGAAATGCACTCTCAAGTTTAGGGTTTCATCTCATATGTCTCTTATCAGTCCCTTCATCTAATGTTTATGTTCAAATTTATATAAGGTCAACACGTAGTACTAACGAACGCGCGTTCATGAACAGAAGTTTATATAACGCGATCGCGAGTACGTGTTTGAAAGATCAAACTCGTGTAGAGAAGCGGTTTAAGGTGTCCAGCTAAAGAAGACTTTTTAGACTTAAATTTAAGGAAATCTTCTCATCAGCCAATGCTCATAAAATAACGAACAATTTTCATCGTTTAAAGTGTAATCGTTTTAAAAGAAAGCTCGCTCTGCTTCGTAGTGCTATAACAGATATAGAACAGAGAGAGAGATCGTGTTCTTGTCGTTGTCGTTGTTAATACAGTCGCAGAAGAATTCGCTTCGTGATCTAGAACGATATCGTAATTCAGTTGATTTGAGACAAAGAGAGGTAGTGTAGTTTTTCTGTGAGCATAGGAAGAGAGAGATAACAGAGAGAGTCCGCCTGTGTAAGTGTGTGTGAGTGTGTGTGTTAATAATAAGGAAGGAGAAGGCGGTGCGTGGTGCGTATTTGCTTTGACTTAATCGCCCGTCGCAGGTTTTCGAATCGGATCTTGAGAGCAGGAAAAAGAAGGTGGAAGATGACGATGACAAAAACGCTCGCGGCGGTCATATCGAGAACTAACGAGTTCGTTTCGTTATATGATAACGGTGAGAGAACTAGTACTGCGACGATGACGACGACGACGACGAGTAGAACTACTGCTTTTACTGATCGAGCGATGAGACGAATGAGGAAAAGAATGAGGACGATGAAGCCGAACGCGAGGGCGAACGTTGATTTTGATTTCGCGGACGACGCGTACGTAAAGTTGTTCAGGAACGCCGAGTATCATCGCATGCATATAGTTAGTTCAAAGAGGGGGGAGATTTCTTTGTTTAAGTTTCCTAAGAATATATTGTCGTCGGATGGTGACGATGATGGAAGTAGTAGGAGTAGGAGTAGTAGTAACGTCGAAAATGTTGATGACGATGGTAATAATAATAATAATAATAATAGTAACATAATAATGATGCCACCGCCGACGACGACGACGACGACGATTACGGAGATTGGCTTAGCAACCGGGCTGGCCGTTTTTTCATCGTTTTGGGCGTTATGGGAGTTTGCGTTTAAGAAAGCAGTATTCGGGGAAGACCAATTAGACGCAGAGAACGAAACGAAGAATAATAGGAACATTTTACAAGGCGTGGACGTGACGAGATTTCCAATATTTAAAGACGACGTCGTTTTGAAAGCGGTTGAGTTTGCGGCCGAGAAACATAAAGGACAACAAAGGAAAACTGGCGAACCGTACGTCATTCATTTAGTCGAAGCGGCGAGAATTCTCGCTGCGGCGTTACCGGAACCGGACCAAAAGTTTGGAGCGACTACACAAGAAAAGTTACGAGAAACCATCGCCGCATGTTTACTCATGGCTACTTTGGACGACGAGAAAGATAAGGAGAGGATAAAAATAGAAGTTTTGGACGAGTTGAGAGAACATTTTGGCGAATCAATCGCCGAGCTCGTACATCAAGTCAGTCGAATGAGTAAAGTGAACGCAGGCGTTCGCAGAAGACAGCGCAGGAAGTCAAGGAAGAATTATGAGATCAGCCAAGAAATGCAACTCGTAGAAGAAGAGGAGGGCACCGATCAAGAGAAATTGGAAGAGTTACTTCTCGTCGTCGTGAAAGATCCACGAGTATTTTTGATCAAAATAGCAGAACGTTTGCATAACATGCGAACGCTTTACGTCTTGGCCCCAGTTAAAGCCAAACATGTCGCAGAAGAAACGTTATCGCTCTGGTGTTCGTTTGCCGAGAAACTCGGAATTTGGGCGGTGAAGAGTGAGCTTGAAGACTTATGCTTCGCGGCTTTAGATCCATTACGGTTCGAGGAAATCGTGAAATGTCGCGATCAATTTTGGTTAGAAGAGATGGAAAAAGCTGCTTTTAGGAAAAACTTCAAAGGCACGATCGTCGCTGAACTAGTTAAAGAAGAAGAGAAAGAAGGTAAAACTTTGACGACGACGACGACGATAAATGCAACGAGCCGTAGTAAGAAAGAAGAAGATCAATCTTGGACAAAATTGGACGAGGAGCAAAGAGCTTTTCGCCGACGGCTCCAATGTGTGCAGCCATTTGAAGCGTTGACAACTCGTGATGGAAGCACGACGCGAATTGATGAAAAAGTCTTACGAGAATCACCTATGCGTCCAGCGACGCAAAAGTCGCTCATAGCGCTCGCGCAATGGCAAAACAACATTTTCGAAACGTTGCGAAAAGATGGCTTAGTTCTCGACGTTAACGTTAGAATGTCCAGTCGATTAAAAAGCTTATACTCGACGAGCAAAAAGATGGCTAGAAAAAATGTTCCGTTTTCGGAGGTTTATGACGGTCGCGCGACGCGAATTATAATCGGTGAACCTGTTGCAGCTGAGTATGGCGATGAATACGAATCTGGTCTTCCGAATGAAATCGAAGCGTGTTATGCGCTTTTGAACGCTGTGCATAAGATTTATCGACCTTTAAAGGGTGAATACGATGATTACATCACAAAACCAAAACAATCTGGCTACAAAAGTTTGCACACGGCCGTGCGAGGAGACGACGGGAAACCTCTAGAAGTGCAAATTCGTACGCGCGCGATGCACGACGCGGCCGAATGGGGCGTCGCTGCGCATTGGATGTACAAGATAAAAATAGATAGTAATAAGAAAAAATCGTCGTCGTCGTCGTCGAAAGAGTCTAATAAGAAAGTAGAAGACGTGCGCGAAACTCCAGCATTTGGACAAGTCGTCCAACTCATTTCTCCATCTGCTCGTGGTGGTGGTGGTGTCATAGTCGACTGTCTGTCTTCGACTCGATGCCTCGTCGCTAAACCAATACCTACGCGTGGTGAGAAGTTCTCTCCAGATGCGCGCAAATGGGCAGAACGAAACGAACACGAAAGTTTATTGCGCAGGGTTTCAAAGAAAGGCTTAACGGGCGCGCGACAAGAAACTAAGGAATATTATATCCTTGAATTCTGTCTATACGCGGACGGTCGCTGGCACGAGCAAGATCAACTCGGTAAAATTGGTTTGATTACAATGGAACCGCTGAATGTTTACGCTCGATCGAATTTAGATGTTTCTGAAAATGAAAACGATAACGACGGCGCGATAATTGAAAGTTCTTCTGTTATGACGATCGAAGAAAGCAAACTTCGTGGGAACGAAAAGAAGAGATACCAACGTATTATTGAAAAATGGAACGACGTGAATGGCGTTTTGGGGATCACAGAACAAAGATCGAAAGGACTACGCGCTGAGCTCGACGAAAGGATGACAGCCAGTTCGGCGTATTTGTCCGGGACGCCATCATGGGACACGGCCCTTGCGAGGACGCAACCAAAGACCGTGTCTTCAAGCGATATAGAATCAGTAGAAATAGAAGAAGAGCGAACTGGCGAAGCGCAATTTTCGCAGAAAGAAGCCATGCAACTCGAAGCCGAACTCGGTCTAACGGTCAAACGCAACGGAAACAACGGTGATTTGAAATCAGCCTCGGTCGATTTAACATCCACTGGATTATTAATCGTCACGTGGGACTCGCAATCTCCGTCTTTGCGTACGTTTGAACCCGGGACGACCGCGGGTACGGTTCGCAAACAAATGGCTATCGAATCATCCGACGAATGTTTCGTGGAAACGAAGTACGTTAACGTGAACAGCGTCATGGTCCCAGCCGAGCAACAGTTGCAAGACGCCGACTGCGTCTTTCTCGACGACTTGGCCGTCTATTGATTTTTTGTGATTAAATGTATGCATACATACCCACGACGCGAGAGCGTCGAAACGTGATTCTCGATATAAAAATCCAGCACGCAGCAAGGGCAATAAAACGCCAAAAAAAATGTACGCTCACGCGCAACGACGATCAATATCTTCGTCTGAATCATACACTCAATCACGATATCGACACGTGCTGATTAAATCGATCGATATCACTCGTAAAACATCATCATCATCTACTTCTTCTTTTTCAGCTAAGAGCACTCCTGTTACTACTACTGCTCAACATGATGATAATAACAGCAATAACTGCAACGCTATTAATATCTTGAATTGGATCGAGTCGATCAGTGAAGAGAACGAGAGTGTACAGAAGAAGATATCGATCGAAGAAAACGAACGAGGGGTCAGAGGGATCAAGAGCAAAACAGAACTGGAACCGGGCGAGGTTATATTCGCAGTACCGTGGCGCTTTTGCTTCAAAGATGTTGTATCGTGGGAAGCAGAAGCGAATGAAGGGGAAGACGCGGCAGTGACGTGGTCAACGAGAATGGGCGTGAGAGTGTTGGAAGAAAAAGCGAGAGCGAGAGAATCGTTGTTTCATGAATGGATTTTGAGTTTACCGCGAGAGCATCCGTGGACGCCAGGGATCTCGTGCGCGAGCGAGGACGAGATTGTAGAATTAGTGCGATATAGGAGATGCGTCGAGGAAGCCGTAGCGCTGAAGCGGAAACACGAAGAGAGTAAGGCGATATTGAAAGAGAGATTAGATAAAATTGGGTGTACTGGAGCAGATTTAGACTGGGCGGCTGCTTTAATGGAGAGTAGGTGTTTTAAGCACGGCGGTTTGAGATGCACGGCGCCAGGTATTGATATGTGTAATCACGCCGGCGATTTAGCGAATTGTATCGTTAGGTTCGTGAAAGATGCTAAAGGCGAGACGAAAATGAAATTACAAGTTTCGCCCGATCGATTTAAAGCGATCGAAGCTGGCGAGGAACTAACGATATCGTACGGCTATCAATCGAACGATATTTATTTCTCCTACTTCGGCTTCGTGCCGAACGACAACGAAAACGATACTGCTCTGTTATTCGACACCGACGACGAACTCGCTTCGTTTATATACGAATCTGCCGATGAAATAGGCTTGAACGATACATGCAAAGATATTGCGCTAGTGAAATCAATCATCTTCGAAGCTACAAAGAACTCAAATCGTGACAAATCGTTCTCGCTCGGCACGCGCGGCAAAATCGAAAAACACCTATCCGATTGCCTCCTCGCTCTGAAACTCACCAACGAACAAATTGCATCAGTCGTACAAAAACGATGCTTCGAAATATTAACAAAAGGTCCATTCGTCGGTACGACTTTGAAGAATGATTTAGAACTCGCCGAAGCGTATCCAGGCCAAGGTATCGGTATCTGCGCCGCCTATCGAGTTTCGAAGAAGAACATTTACGCGTTCCCTCTGAATAGGAAGAAAGAACGATAAGACTGTGCGAATAAACACTACTAGCGATTAATTATAGCAAATTCATAAATAGTACGTTCACACGTAAACAGCAGGTTCATAAAGCGAACCGTTTTAATATTTACTATTATCATCATCATCAGTAGATACTTTTACCTAATGCTCTTCAAACAAATACGCGCGATATTAAAAAATGTCGCGATCGAAATCGACTTTCGATGGACTCCCGAAACTCACAAAAGACGGAAAACTACAAAAATCCATCGAAAACCGAAACCCGCACGAAGAAATGCCTTTCGCTTATTTCGCTGCGCTCTTAATCTTCTGCGCGGTTTCGATCGACTGGGTCGTTAAACATCCCCCTAGTGCTTCGGAGTTTTTACCACTGGAGAGATTCGTGCAAAGACAACACTGGATACTGGCGGATTTCGATACAGAGTATTCAATGAACGACGAAAAGACTGCGTTCGATGTAGCGGTCGTGCTTGGATACAGATTGAACGAGCGAACTAAGGCGGTCGATGATAGGTGTTCGTATAGACTGAAGAGTAGGGTGGAACACGCGATCGAGCGTTTTTGTTATAGAAAAGTGGAAAACGTGATGTTTAGCGGAGCGAGTCCGAGTCCGAGGAAGAAGAAGAAGAACGAAGAAGATGTGGTTATTAGTGAAGCAGAGGCTATGTTTAAGTACGCCGTTGAGATAATTGCGAAAGCGCCAAAGGTGAGAGGGAGGCACGAGGAAACGTATCGATGTCCGATCGAGCGAGAAACGTTCGTTCCTCTAGAGAGAGGGGACGGTTTTAGGTCGTACGTTGGAAGAGATTCGAAAAACGTAAGTTTTAAGTGGGTTTTGGAAGAGAATTCGTATTCGACGAGGGATAACGCGGAAAAGTCGCTTTTATTAGCAAAGGAACATGGATGGAAATCAATCGTCGTGAGTACGAGTCATTTTCATCAATTTCGAGCGAAGCGCGTTTTTAAGAAAGTCATCTCAAACGAAAAAGAGTTGAAAGGAGCAAACATAGAATTGAAGATGTTGAAGCAAACGAGAGAGGCGGAACTTATGAGATATTTACCAAAAGATGGTTCAGAAAGGACTACAGAATTTTTCATAGCCGAGTTTGAATTCTTTCGCGAACTTTTAGCAATAGCGTATTATAAACTTATTAGAAATTGGATATAACGTATAATACTAGTTTTGTTAAAACAGTAAAATGTTTAGTTTGCTAAGTTCTTAATTCTTAATTGGTTGAAGCGGCTAATTTCGGTTTCTTTCACCGTCGCTTCAGCTATGACGCTACTATCGTTCCAATCGCAATTTTCTGGCAACGATATCGAACACAAGATTAATTTTTTATTCACTTGGACGCATAAGCGACTGAGAGATTGTAGCTCGTACCATTTTGGGAACGTTTTAGTCTCTTCTCCGCGACCGTTGATTTCGTTCACTTTAAAGGAATTTTTTGCGCCAGAATTTTCAGGTAAAATCAATGCGCAGCAATCCGAATGCACGAGCGAAGGATGCCTTCGATAGAGTACTAAGTCCGCTCCGTATTGTAAACCAGATCTCGGGAGCCACCCTTGTAAGCGAAAATGACACGTGGCGATACATTTTAGACCGAACGCTTCGCCACAATCTTCTCTTAGCGCTCTCCAAAACTGCTCTCTCGAAAGCTCGACGTGTCTACCGCCTTTACCTGCATAAGTAGCATAAGCATTCTCATCATCGTTGCATATTTCGTTCACTATACTACTATTATTACTATTATTATCAATATTAACCTCGCTCGCTTCGAACGCGTACACTACGAGACACCCAACAACGGCATGTAAATAAAACGAATCCTCTGGCGATAGCCTAATCGAAATCATATCCCTATGCACAAACGGCACATCCCTACTCACTACTTCTTTCACTCTCCTTCCAACGTTCAATTGATCGAACAAACTCGCTACGCGTCTCGGGGCGGATACCCACACCGCCTCTCGATGATACACTCCTCTAAACACGCAGTTCGCGAGCTCGGAAACGATCGATTCCGGGTTCCTCGAATCCCTCGCTTGCTTATGTTTCCCTCGCTTCCATTTGATCCTCGTTCCAGTATTAATCGAGGGCATTTTCTCTCTCTATATATATATATATATATATAACAGTACGTATATATATATTATTATTATTGAACTCTAATTTCTTCACCTCTTCCGTTTCAACTCTTTCTCGACGCAATGCTCTTCGACCCTTAGCTCTTGCAAACGCAGGTCTAAGAACTCTTTTAAATCCTTCAACGATC
>Ga0209710_1003273_pt1 | contig 10978 bp, 8 predicted proteins | sample ArcticOcean_MG_C_5_FD_187436 | JGI IMG/M metagenome (GOLD analysis project Ga0209710, IMG submission 187436) | Marine microbial communities from western Arctic Ocean - ArcticOcean_MG_CB4_138 (SPAdes) (version 2) | ecosystem: Environmental > Aquatic > Marine > Oceanic | place: Arctic Ocean: Canada...
GTTTTTCATATAATGCGAACATTCACCTTGTTCGCGAACATACCTGCTTATAAATATTTGATTGAGGTTGAGGGGGATAACAAAGTTAAATTATTAGTAACCAAGTATGCACAAATAAAATCAATCAATTAATCGTAGTTACTATGTTCATCTATATTTAGATAACGTCAAAAGAAAAATACAAAGATGTTCCAGTACAAGGAGGCTCCACAAATATTGCGATTTCCGCCGAGGCAGATTTGCAAAGTACTATGAGACTGAAAAATAGAATGTTCGGACAAACATGACGAAGCCATGAAAGAAAAACTCTTTATTAGACTTCGCGAATTTCATAAACCTCGAGAGGGAAATTCGCACATCGTAGTCTGTTTGTCCGGAAGAAAAAAAAGAAAAAGAAATACGAGAAAGAAATGAAAACAAGAAGAACAAAAATAACGCACCCTTCACCAGTACTACCAAAGGTTTCAATTGCATAAAATTCGCCTTCTTCCATTTTCGTCGTCTCGCCACCTTTGACGATTGGAACCGATTTCCCAGCGTGAATTTGATAAGGAGCAATTGAATGTCCATTTAAGTTTCTGCAACATTTAACGTCAAATTGTTTCCCACGAATTTCAATGCTGTGTGATTCCATAACTTCTTGTATGGCCTCACCAATATCGCACAAACGTACGTCAATGCCCGATTGCTTAATTCCCTCGTCCGTCGCCTCTTTCACGGCTAACAAAAGTTCATCGTAATCAGGGACGAATGTTTTAGTAAATGCGCAATCTATAATTCTCCCGTTAATTTGAGTTCCGAAATCAAACTTAATCACATCGTTCACGTCAATAATGGTCTCATCTCCACCATTTGGTGTCCAGTGCGCGGCGATGTGATTTTGAGAACACCCTGTTGGAAAGCCAACGCCACATTCTAAACCTTTTGCGTTTAAAAGTTTCCTCACCGAATCCTCTAAGGTCTCGCATACGTCGATAAGTTTCATCCCAGGCTTAACCCATTCTTGAATATATTTCCTCACTTCTCTGTGTACTTCTGCGCATTGCCTCACATCGTCGTACATATCTTTCTCTAACCGTTCGATTTCTCTCTTTTCTTCTGAATCCAATCTCCACGAAGTCTTCCCGTTTGCGTCTAAATAGTTCTGTAACTCGCCTTCAGGGAACCCTTCTGGGAATAACTCTTTTACTGGTACAGAAGGTGGTCCAGTTTGTTCTTTGATCGCCCCTTTTGGAGTATATTTACTTTGATTTTGATTATCAGCATTAGTAGATTTCTTCTTCTTCTTCTTTTTCTTTTTCTTCTTTTTCTCCTCGTCACCATCACCATTCGTCGTCGCCGTCGTTAAACCATCTTCATTCTCATTCTCGTCATCTTCAGCATCTTCACCGTCATCAACGTTATTATTGTTAATACTAATCGTTTCTAAATCTTTATTAATTTTAGAAATTTCTTCATCTTTATCATCTCCAACCATATTTAGTTTATGTATTTATTATGCGTACTAGTATGTATTTATTATGCGTACTAGTATGTATTTATTATGCGTACTAGTATGTCTTTTTGTCCGTGTTGGGGATTTGCTCTTTCTCTTTGCTTTTTCGGTTTTGCTGATGTACCACATTTATTAGCGCGTATTATATAATTATAGCATTAGTAATGTCCACGCAAGCGTTAGAGAAACTGGCTCAGAAGAAGAGGAGGGAGATTGAGATTAAGAAGATACAAAAAGAACGAGAAGAAGAAGAACGAGCGAAAACGAAATGTTGCACGAATGAAATCGAATCCGGTTCAGAGGAAGACTTAGGGGGAGAAGAAGTTGAACTCTACGATGAAGATGATTCATCGGATGATGATTCAGATGGTTTGGCGTTGAACAGAGGTGGTTCTGTTGTTAAGGTCGGGAGGAAGAGAGTTTCGTTAGGATCGAAGAAGGATAAATTGGTTTGTGGGATCAAACCTTTACCGTTCTTCTTCTTATTGTTATTCATGTTCGTTCCTCTCTGTTCGTTCTTGGATAAATTAGGAATAATACAAAAGTTATTCCCGCAACAAATGAATAAACAAAATAATTTTCACGTTCGTACGCCTAAGCAACAAGAATGGTTCGTAAAGATTAAAGCGTATTACGAAGACGTGAATCCAGCGAAGTTAGGCGAAGTACCATATCTAATGCATAAATATAAAGGACGCGAGGAGAAGTTATATAAAGCGCTTAGGAAGAAATACGAGAAAGATTATGACCCGCATAAGACGAGAACGGAGTTTTAGAGAGAGAAAGAAAGAGAGAGATTTGTATGATGATAATGAAACTATGATAGATAAAATTTAGTGTTCGAAAAGTCGCTAAGGAGAGGGTTGTACCCATTTCTAGTTAAGCACGCGTTACTATCGCTCCACTTCTGCATGAACGCTTTCGTCGTCATATATTTCCCGTTTTTATTTGCATCTAATTTCTTCAACGTTTCAAAACATGTAGGGAAGAAAACGTCAGAGCTTCCCATATCGCCTTCTAAATATGACATTCTATCGTGCGTTTTCCCACCACTAGATTGCGAAGCAACGACGGGTGCATTTAAACCGTGCATTTTCGATTCTGGAAGCGAGTCAAAATCTGCTAATACTAATCTATGACCAGGGACAAACTTTCGAAGATTTTTCAAAGCAAAGCTCAATCCAGTTGGTAAATAGATCGTTTGATTTCTAACGCCGCTACTAACATCATCACTACTACTAGTACTACTAGTACTACTATTATTTGAGTTCGTTACGTCTCTTTGTTTAAATACTCCTTTCATGGCATCGCTTAAATGTGTCCAAAATGGAAGACTTTTACGAACTTCAAGAACTTTTGAAAGCACGTATTCTATTTCATCATCCTCAATCGGTTCGTATTCTTCTCTTTTTTCGTTGTTTTTAATGAGAACTCGTGCTTGTAGCCAATTGCCGTTCTTCACACTCATGATGACTTTATCGTGGACTAAATTATCAAGTAATTCGAGTCCAATAACGAAGCATCCATCGCCCTCGTTTCCTATTGTTTTCATAATTTCCCTCCAACAACTCGTAGTGTTAGTAGTGTTAGCAGGAGTAGAATTTTCATCAGTCGCATCGCGCGTGATGTCAAAGGGTTTCTCTGTGCGATACCAAACGGTATCGTGTCCATGTTCTTTAATTTGTAACGCTTGACGAGTCAACGAATATTCTGAAACATCGATCGATACGTATTTCATCGTTGCGTATACTTCTGGGTTATTCGCGCGAATGTAGTTTAATAAACCCAACGCGAACGTCCCAGTACCTCCGCCTATTTCTATGATTTTCATGTCTTTTCTGTCTACTAGTTGTTGTTCTGATATCAAATATTTCGCAATCGCATTCGCATAGAACGGTTTGAATATCTCCGATGGCGTTAACCAGGCCGGTCCAAGTTCTGACCATCTCTTCTGTAAATTCAAGAGATAATCTTCCCTATCAATGAACTCGTTGAACGGCATTGGTTCAATGATAGTACCAATTGGATTGTCAGTAGTCTTATTGAAATATCCAATTTGTTTGTGATATAAACACCGGCGAAGGAAGTCTCTCAACAATATAGTATTAGTATTCTTATTCGTATTCGTTGAATACGATAACGATTGTTTCAGTAAAACGTGGTTACTATTCTTGTATATATTACTAAAGACTACTGTTACTGCGCGTTTCGCAATAGATGTGCGATGAACCCTTCTTATCATATTCATAAAGTATTAAATTATTAATAATAGTAGTAGTCCTCGTAGTTAGTAGGTGTCCTCTGTCCTGGCGTTTTGTGTCGCGCTTTGTTATTTTACCTACTTTATGAATGACTTTTTAGTACTTGTACTTATTACGATACAATAATGAGTTTACAGCCTACTAAAACGTAAATCAAGTTTTGCCACGGTTTCTAAGTGTACTTCATCTGGTCCATCTGCAATACGCAAAGTGCGAGCACCGGCCCAAAGACGAGCTAATGGAGTGTCTTGACAAACGCCCGCACCTCCAAAGAGTTGAATACATTTATCGATTGTGTCGCATGCAGTTCTTGGAGCCGAGATCTTACAAATCGCAACCGCGCTTCGAGCTCGATTATCTTTAATACCTAACTCGTCTAAAACATGAGCGGCGTATAGAGTCAACAAACGCGCGCCCTCGACTTCGACTCTGCACGTTCCTAATATATTCAGCACGTTCGCGTTTTGTGATAATTTCTTACCAAAAGCTACGCGCGAATCGACGCGTTTATAGGTAACATCTAAAGCTCGTTCGGCCATTCCAACGAGACGCATGCAATGATGCAATCTACCAGGTCCTAACCGACCTTGTGCTATTGCAAATCCAGCACCTTCGGTTGATAATAAAGAATCTTCAACATCAACTACGACATTATCGAATATAACTTCTGCGTGACCGTGAGGCGCGTCGTCGTATCCGAAAACTAAAAGTGGGCGAACAACGCATACTTTTGGATTCTTAAACATTGGCACGAGAACCATTGATTGTTGCTCATGCTCAGGTCCAGATACTTTCGTTTTACCCATGAAAATAGCAACAGAACATCGAGGATCCATTGCACCGCTTGTCCACCATTTTCTCCCGTTGACGATGTATTGCTTTCCATTCGCGCTCTTCGTGATGGAACTTTCAATATTCGTCGCATCTGAAGATGCCACTAAAGGTTCCGTCATTGCAAAACATGATCGAATGTTGCCCATTAAAAGCGGAAGGAGCCATCGTTCTTGTTGTTCTTTCGTTCCATATCTCAATAGTACTTCCATGTTACCAGTATCGGGAGCGGAGCAATTGAAGATCTCAGATGCCCATGGGCTTTTCCCCATCTCGCGAGCCAAATGAGCGTATTCCAAGTTTGTGAGACCAGGTCCTTTGTATAAATGTTCATCTCCGTTTTGAACGTTTGATATTTTGATCAATGCTGCCGAGTCGAAAGGAAGCCATAAGTTCCATAACCCTATGCTTTTGGCTTTCGCTTTCAATTCTTCCATTAAGGGATGCACGGACCATCGTTCATTCGTCAATGCATGCTTTTCAAAGACTTCCTCGGCTGCATAAATATACTCCGTCATGAACGCTTTAAGTTTTACTAATATTTCACAACATTTTTCGCTAGCTTCGTAGCCACCTTTAACTTTAGAAAAGGACGACGACGAAGAAGACGAAGAAGAGAGTCGTTTTGGAATCTGAGCGCCTGCTTGCGCGACAACGAATAAAGCGCGCTTCGCAAAAACCTCAACTAACGAACCAGCTTGTTGCGCATTACTTGAAGATGCGTTTCCAAAAACTGCTCTCGCGCGAACTCCAGCTAGAATTGCCATTCCTCGAAACATCGAAAGCGCTACATAAAATTTCCATTTCGATGTTCCACATATATTTGGTAAAGAAGCGCTTTTCGACCAAATTTCGCAATATTGTCTTTCAGTAGGAATCCCAGGAGGCACTCGATCTGAATCGCCAAAGGAGGGATAGAACTCTAATCCAGGTGGTAAATAATACGGTAGGCAACTATATGCAACATCTGCGTGTGGGCATCCAATCGTCGAAAGTTCCCAATCTAATACAGCGAGCAATTCATCCGACTGACTATCATAAATCAAGTTATCCAATCGATAATCGCCATGTATTATTCTATCGCTAATTTCTTCCCCATCTTTCGGGCAATTATTATCTAACCATTGAACTAATTTCTTAACTATTTCTCTTTCAGGCTTTTCGACTAGATTACTCTCGATACTTTTTTCGTATTGCGTTGCCCAACGTTTCAACGTCCTTTGTGAGTAACTCTTTCTATTCTTCTCCTCAGTCGTCGTCATAGGTCCGAAACTATCTAATCCAATCGCTTTCATGTCATCGAAAGCGTGTAATTCGCCTAATGTTTTCGCCATTTGTTTGTATATCTTCTCTCGTCTTTGCACTGAATCTATCATAGGTAACTTTGGTTTCTCGAATATCTCGCCCTTGACGAAGGACATTATATAGAACTGAGTGCCGATGACATTCGTGTCTTCGCATAAGTAAATCATTCGAGGAACCGGGAATTTACCTGCAGTGAATTGTGATAATTGATTTTGAATCCTGAATTCTCTCTCAACGGCGTGTGCGCTCGCGAGGATTCTCCCATCAGGCTTCTTCCTTAAAACGAACGTCGCCTTTGTCGATGATGATGATGATGAAGTTGTTGAAGTTGATTGTATTTTCAGTTTATAGGTCGGGTTCGATTGACCGTGAGAGAACTGTTCTAAAGAGATTCTACAATTATCATCTGTAGAGATGATGAGATTTGTGTTCTTTTTTAAGTGATTAAATAACCTCCTCAAAGTCTGTGGATCCATCATCATATTTTCATTAATGTGCATATCGTGTTGGCGATGATGAACACTCCTGCCGATGGAAAGTTGGAAACGTGAGCGAGAACTGGAGAAAAGAACCAAGAGCTTGCTGGGAAAATCAAATGTAAAAGAGCTTCTGAGCTTGCATCAGGTAATACGTAGTACGGTAGGATCAGCAGAGAAAAATTTGACAGTCAGAGCGCGCTGTCGCTACACGTGCGTATTACATAGGTATAGCGTATAAATATATATATATTAAATAAAAGTAAAATCAATCATCAATCAATCATCTTCTTCAGTTAAAGTAAGGTAACCAATACCTCCTAAACCGAGTAATATTGACAAGGCCAATCCTGAGTTATTGTTAGCCTTTTTTGTCCTCTTTGGCTGCGTTGCAGTTTTTCTCGCGACAACAGTCTTTTTAATTTTGTTTTTATTATTAGTAGTAGTAGTTTTTACAGCAGCGACTCTTTTCAACTGCATTGTCTTGGTCGTTTTTGATTTTGCGGCAACGACTTCGACTTTGCGCGCTGAGGCGGCGGCGCTTGTGCTCTTCGCCTCGACTCCTTTTTTTATATTTGTCGCAGTTGTCTCCGCTGCTCCTACGCGACGATTTGAGCCAAATTTCATTGATGATGATCGCTCGTTTTTCTTATTGTTTGAAAGCTTCTTCTTCTTCTTGTTCGTCGTCATCGTCGTTCTCTTCTTCTGCTTCTCAGCGAGAACTTTCTTCTTCTCTTTAAATGTCTTTCGTTCTTTCTCGGCGGATTTCAAAGCACTTTGTCCACCAATCTTGCTCGATGCTTTTAGTCGCTGTTCTCTAAAGACTTGTTCTTTTTCAGAAGCAACGCGATCTCGTTCATCTCTTTTCGCTTTTTCTTTCAAAGCGACTTCTTCTCGTTGGTCTTGTTCTTTGCGCATTTTTTCTTTCTTCTCTTCTACTTCTTTCGCTTGCTTCAATGCTTGTTCTTTCTTCTTCTCTACCTTTTTTTCCAGAGCTTGTGCGGCCGCTGATGGAGCACTCTTCAAATCTGATTGAGCCATGATAATCTGTGTCGGTATCGTTTTCTTGTTATCACCTTCTTTCTTCGTCAATCCTATTGAATATAAATCTTCAACTGGAACGACTGCATTTTTATCAACAGATTGCAAAAGATCTTCATAATATCCAGCTATCGCTGCATCATTACATGATATCATTGTGACCGCTACTACTGCTGCTGCTTTAAAACCATGATGATGATGATGATGTTGTTGTTGATGATGAACTTTTGTTGTTGTTTTTATTGTTTCTGTTTGTTGAGCGTGCGGCTGTGATGAATAACAACATAGCGTTACTACTGATTTATTATTATTATTTATATTATTATTAATATTATTAATAATATTATTATTGTTACTATGATGATGATGATGATGATGATGATGATGATATGAATGATATAATTGATTACGTAACATCATTTTCACAAACTTCACGATGTATAAGTAGTGCAGTAGATTATACTATGATGGAGAACAGCCTGCTGCTGCTGTGCTGCTGTGCTGATAAAAAATCCAGCAGTTTCGCAACATCATCATTATTTACGTGCCGCGTGCGTTGTTTTCAGAAATGAATAATAATAATCAAAACAATAATAATCAAAACAATAATAATCAAAACAATAATAGTAATAATCAAAATGATGAACCTACTACTACCGTTGGCATTCTGAAGATGAGAATAAGAGCCAGGACGGCAATGAAATCATTCGCGGACAACAACGACGTCTGTTTAGCGTTGTTCTTTGCGAACGTAGGTTTAGTATTATTTTGTATAGCCGGTGTATATTATCTCACTGAAGAGTGGGATAGATTCGCAGTGTTGTGCGTTATTGGCTATTTATTCATCTTATTCGGGTTAATAATCCCAGAAGCGTGCGATACTGAAAACGTGAACAATCACGAGCCAACTGGAGATAAAGAAGTTGACGATGTAGTGCGAGAAGGGCAGAAAGCGAGACAATGGATGCAATTCTGGGGAAGCGTGTTCATGATTGTTGGGATTTTCCTAGGCATCGTCGGTTCGATAATGTATTCGCCAACAGCCGTTGAGGCGATGACGTTCAAAATGGTTCCGTTAATAGACGAAGCGAATTTGATATGGGCTATTTCGTTCTTGATCTTCCCGTTTGGATTCGGATTATTGACTTACGATAAACTGATGACTTTGCGTTCGTTGGCCGAAGTTGAAAATCGAGAGAAGCCGACGATGTTTCATCCACAAATGAGAGTTCATTTATGGACTGAGGTCGCATTAGTTTTGTTCGCAATCGCTGGGGTGATTTTCGTAATGTTTGAGGGAATATTAGCCGAAGCGATTGTCTTTGCACTTTTTAGTTTAGGATCGTTCATTAAAGTTAGCTTATTCTTTCACGAATTGTTCACTTAGTCACTGGAGGGTGGTAATAGTAGTTGTAGTACTTAGTTTAGTAATATAGTACGTATAATTTGTTGTGTATTTATAATTTCTAGTTGTCTATGAAAAAATCGACGCTTCTATTCGTCCGTTTTGTTAATACTTCTACGCTGTCTTCGGTTATCAGAACAGTATGCTCGTATTGAGCGCTACAATGTCCATCAGCAGTCACGGCGGTCCATCCATCTTTCCAATGTTTCGTGTTTCGAGTGCCGACGCAAAACATAGGTTCAATTGTAAATGTTTGACCTTTTTTCATGATGCCGATGGCTTTATTCGGAGCATAATGAGGAATGTTTGGAGCGCAATGGAACAGTTTACCTATACCGTGACCGCAAAAGTTCTTCACGCTCGTCCATCTATTATTCTCAACAGCATCATTCTGAATCAACTCGCCGATTTCACGAAAACGCTTTCCCGGTCTGCAGAACGAGATCGTTTTCTCAAGCGAAGATAATGTATCATTAAGCAATTGTTTATTTTCTTCTAATTTTTCTCTATTTTTTACGTTTTGAGAGCAACCAACGATAAATGTTTCAGAGAGGTCACCATGGTAACCGTTCAAGCATACGGTGACGTCTAAATTAATCAAGTCTCCAGGTTCTAATTTTCTTCTATCCGGAATGCCATGACAAACGACTTCGTTCACGCTAGTACAGATCGATTTCGGAAAGCCCATATAATTCAAAGGTGAGGGGTACGCCCCGTTTTGAATGCAAACCGTGTGACATATTCGATCTAACTCGTCTGTTGTAATTCCGACTCTCAAATGCGAGGCAACCGTATCAAGAACGTGCCTTGCTAAAGAGCACACTCGCTTCATTTTTTTAATCTGTTCGGTCGTCTTTATTTCCACAGTCGTTTGAAACCTCGAAGATTGTTCTTCCTCGGGCCAGGACGTTTGCGAATAATCGGGAGGTTGAAGTCCAACTGGAATTTTCAAGGTTGCTGTTACGTGGAATTGTCGCATTTCCCCTGTCCACGCGAAATCTGGGAGCGTTTTACTTTTCTTCATTCTACCTTGTTTTTCTTGCACGTGATAGCCTTCTTGTGCCGATTTTGTTTCTTGCCACCAATTTAATGTTTTTTTATCGAAATCTCGCCACTTCATTTCTTCATCGATGGCTTTCTCAAGTGCCTCGCGTTGTACGCGCATTCTCTCATCAACTTCGTATTTCCATTCTTTTGATGAAATGCGCAAATGATCCGGCGGTTTCACTAAGCATTCTATTGCAACAGCATTTTCTTCTTCTTCTCGTTCTCCTCCTTCTTCATCCAACTCGTGGGAATCATCTTCATCTGTCGTAGCGCTCGCCCAAGAGAGTTCTGATTCATCTGATTCTGATTCTGATTCGTCATCTTCATCGCTCATAAAATCGTCTCTTGCAACGTTATACGCTATTCGTCCAGTGACGTGAACTACAAAGCTAATAAGATCTTCATCATCTTCTTCGCAGCTTACGCTAAATCTGGTCGATTCCGAGAATTCGACGTCTAATGCGATGCTCTCCGTTTTACCGACAATGAATGTTGCTAAAACTCGCGACGGTTCATGTTTCATCCGAGATTTCAATCGAACGACGCGTCCATTTGTTGATGTGTATGTTGATGTCGTCGTCGTCGATTTCGTAGCTTTGATAACTAACGTCGCTCTTTGAATCGTCACGAATGGCGTGAATGAGCTCGGTCTAAAATACTCACCCACGTTATCATTGGCAATAAGTTCAATACCGAAGAATGCACTCATATTATTTATAATTGTTTACGAAATCTTTGGTTTCAATTCAGGAACGACATCTCCAATAGATTGTTTCACGTTATTATTAATATTATTATTTGACTTTGGTTCCTGTCGTTGATACCAACGCGCCCATCTCTGAAAGTTATACAATTGTACGCATTCATTCGTAGCATGACATGCGAATAATATGTAATTCCTCGGATCTACTCTCCAAGCGAATCTCATGAATAGCACGGAGTATACGCACAAAGTTCCAGTCATCGTCCCTGAGATTAAATGTTCCTCCTTCTGTGTATCCACTAAACCGGCGGCGACGAATCCCCAATTCGCTATTGGTCCCCAGAAATGTGTCGTCTTCGGTCCCGTTTTGGAGTTTATCCATCTCTTAAATGCCCTGATGACGATGATGCTGTT
>Ga0209710_1003280_pt1 | contig 10971 bp, 11 predicted proteins | sample ArcticOcean_MG_C_5_FD_187436 | JGI IMG/M metagenome (GOLD analysis project Ga0209710, IMG submission 187436) | Marine microbial communities from western Arctic Ocean - ArcticOcean_MG_CB4_138 (SPAdes) (version 2) | ecosystem: Environmental > Aquatic > Marine > Oceanic | place: Arctic Ocean...
TTCTCTTTTTAATGTTTATAATTGATACACCCATATCATTTACAAAATGATTTACTGATTTTAAAAACTTATCTATGTTTTGAATTTCTTTTTTGCATTCAAAATGTGCTGATTGTTCAATGGCATGAACCCCTGAGTCTGTTCTTCCAGATCCAATTAATAATATTTTTTCTTTTAAAAGTTTAGATAGTTTTGTTTGAATTAATTTTTGAATTGATTTTCCTTTAGATTGAATTTGCCAACCAACAAAATTGGTTCCAACATATTCAATTAAAATTTGATATCTATGCATTACTTAATTTTGAACCTTTTTTAATTTGCGATCCAAGCATAAATTCACCAATGTTTTGGGGTCTTTTGCCTTGTCTTTGAATTTCTAGAACTTTAATTGATTTTTTATTGCCACAACTAACCTCTAAATAGTTGTCTAACACCTCTCCAATTTCACCGCTGCCAAGTGCTAAGCTTGCCTTTAAAATTTTGTATCTTTCCCCATTATAAGTAAAAAAAGCACCAGGACTTGGATATAACCCGTTTATTTTTCCAATAATATTTTCTGCTGCTTCACTCCATTTTATTTGGCCTTCTGTTTTTTCAATTTTAGCTGCATAGCTTGCTTCATCGTGATTTTGGTCTTTAAATTTTATTTTGTCCTCTAGAATCTCATCAATATTATCTAATATTTTTTCTGCTGCTAATGCAGAAAGCTTTTCAGTTATTGTTTCTGAATTGTCATTGGTCATAATTTCTATTTTATAAGCATTACAAACAGGTCCCGTATCTAATTTTTCTCCGATTCTCATAATGCTGATGCCTGTTTCTTTTTCTAAATTTATAATTGATCTTTGAATAGGTGCTGCTCCTCTCCATTTTGGAAGGAGTGAGGCATGAATATTGATAAAACCTTTTTTAACTAAGCTTAAATATTCTTTTGGAATAATTTGTCCGTAAGCAACCACAACAGCTATATCTGCATCTAATTCTTTTAAATAATTGTATTCTTCTTTGTTGTTTTTTAATGAACTTGGTGTTCTATAGTCTATTTTTAGAGTTTCAGAAATTCCCTGAATAGGTGACTTATTAATCTTTTGTCCTCTTTGTGATTTTTGAGGTGGCTGTGTATACACCACTGATACTGAGTAACCATTTTGATATAATGATTTTAATATCGGCACAGCAAATAATGGGGTACCCATAAATACAATTTTTTTTAACATTTTAAAAAATTTCTCTATTGACCTTAATCTTAGAAAGTTTTTTTATAATCATTGATTTTTTTAATTTCGATAAATAATCAATAAACAAAATTCCCTCTAGATGATCCATTTCATGTTGAATGCAAGTTGCTAATAATCCATCTGCTTTTAATAATTGTTTTTTTCCATCATAGTCTAAATACTCGACTTCACATGCATTAGGTCTTTCTATTTCTGCAAATTGATCAGGCACAGATAAGCATCCCTCTTCATATTTTGCTTTCTCCTCATTTTTATTTTTAATAACAGGGTTAATAAAATATCTTGGTTCTTTTTTATTTTCGTCTCTACTAATATCCATAACTATAATTCTTTTAGGAATTCCAATTTGAATAGCCGCAAGACCAATTCCAGAGGCGTCATACATTGTGTCAAGCATATCGTCCATCAGTACTCTCTCCTCATCTCCAACTTTTTCAACAATCTTTGATATTTGACGTAATAGCTTATTTGGTTCTGTTACAATTTTTTTAACTGACATAATTAATGATTATTTTATTATAAATTTTAAACTTTTAAAGGAAGAACTTTAAGAAGAATCTTATTCCTTAGAGGGTCCACATTAAACTGGTTAAGTGTATTAATAATAAAGTACATTGTGTCTCCATCAATATCTCTTAATTCATCTTGTCCTATAACCTCAACTATTCTAAGCATTGCAGTCGCCATATCCTTGTTATTAATTAATATTTGGATATCGGAAGGCATCTCGGACTCTTTTATTTCATATAGAGCTTTGTATTTATTGGATACTTTAATGCCATCAGATTTGAATGCCTCGACTAAAATAACATCTTTCTTTGAAAAAAAATATTTTTTATTTTTTTTAATTTTATTTAATGAATCATTTAAGTCTTTTGTAATTTTTTTAATAGACACATCTTCTTTAAGGTAATTAATTAATTTTGATTGGTGTAAAATTTTATTGTTAATTTTAATATTCGTTAACTCAGTTTTACTTTTATTAATATGACTTTCATAGAATGCTGTATAATTTTCAGGAATATCTTCTTGATTAATTTTATTTAAAAAAAATCTCAATTCCACATCAAATGCATCTTCTATACCATCATTCTTAAATGAATTTTTTAAAGCAAATATTAGTCGTAGTTTACCATCAATTTCATTTGTAATTAAAATTCCTTGATAAATTAAAGCTCTTGCTTCAGTAGCTGATAACGATTTTGTTGACTCTCTAATATTTAACAACTGATTAATATTAAATTGAAATCTTTTGTAAAGTTCAAATAATTCTTTTTCTGTATAATTTTTTTCATGTGTGGCTTTTTCAATAATTGAAATTTTGTCTATACTTGTAAGTTCTATATTCCGAATATTGTCTAATAAGTTTGATGTAGATAAATATTTCCAAATTTGTTTTGAGGTAGAATTATTAGGTTCAAATTTGAATTTAGGATTGGTTCGATGAGATAAATGAAAATCTAAAAGTGTTTTCTCAGATATATTAGTTTCTGGTTTTTTTTCATAACCCATTAAATAATTAATTTTACTTTCATAAAAATTATCCTTAAAACCTAATTCTTTTTTTAAATCTAATAATAGCTGCGCTTCATCTATCTTTTGATTATTGATTAAGCAATAAATATTAAATTTTGATAGATACCCATCTTTAATAGGATCTTTAATATTTGATAATATTTCACAGGATTTTTCAACCTCAGATCTGGAAAGATAATCATCTACTAAATATTTTGTAAGTTTTGGATTTTCATTGATTGTTTGGTTAATCAATAAATAGTCTTCTATTAATTTGAGGTTTGAGTTTTTAATAAGCCAGTTTGATTTTATTTCACGGAATTGTTCTTTTGTAATATTTGTCTCTGGATAATGCGCGTTTGTTAAAAGCAATATATCTAAAATTTCTGCCGCATCTCGTGATAGGTTAATTTTATTAATTCTTTTTAAAATATTTAAAATTTGATCTCCATTTGAATTAGACCACATATTAATATCCAATCCATTTTCTGCAGGATCATAAAGGCCTTCAATTTTTATTTTTTTTGAAGATAAGGTTTGATCTTCCTCTATATTTAGTTCGTCTCGGATTTGAGACTGCATTTCATAAATAGTATTTTGTGGTATATTTTTTTCTTCAAGATCTTTATTTGTGGTGGTTACTTCGGTTTTTTGTTTTTCTTCCACATTCCAAATATCTACGGGTTCTTGAGATTGTGCTCCAAATCCAATAAATAAAAACAATGATATAATTGATAAATTTTTTTTATTTAACAATTTTAATTTTTTCATTAGAAATAATTTTTTTGATTTCTTTATTAGGTGATGGAAAGTCAATTTTACTCAACAGGGCTATAGCTACTATTACCGCTGCTAAAATTAGTGCTACTTTAATTAAGAGATTTTTACTTTTACCAGCGCTTGTATTATTTGATAATTGCATATATTCTCTAATAATTTCAAATTAAGACATATTTGTGTTTTTTCAATAAAGAAAATTTATGAATTCAAATAAAAACCTTGTTTTTTTGGGCATGATGGGGTCTGGAAAATCTTCTATTGGCAATTTAGTTTCTGAGAAATTAAATCTTCCATTTATTGATATAGATAGCCTGATTGTAGAAAATTCTGGTATGAGTGTTTCAGAGATATTTGAGAAAAAAGGTGAAAGTTATTTTAGGAATCTAGAAGAAAAAATAACACTCAAGTCTTTAAAAAAAATTAATAATGTTGTTTCTCTTGGTGGTGGTGGATTTATTAATGATAAAATTAGAAAAGAAATTCTTTCTAATCATTTTTCCTTTTGGTTGAATTGTAATGAATCAACTTTAATGAGAAGAATTAAAGGTAGTAAAAAAAGACCTCTTGCATTTAAATCGACAGACCAAGAACTAAAAAAAACAATTAAAGACCGATCAAAAATATATTCAAATGCACAATTTAAAATAAACTGTAATAAACTTACAAAAAATGAGATAGTAAAAAAAATTATAAAAATTTATGAGCTTAATTAAACTGTATGTAAAAACTGGAAATCAAAAATACCCAATTTTTATAGGAAATAATATTTTAAATAAACTTAGGAACATTTTAAAGGAAAATTTGATTAATTTTAATCAATGTCTTGTTATTGCTGACAAAAATGTACCTAAAAAGCTAATAGATAAAGTCTTAAATTCTTTACCCCCAAAAAAAATATCCTTTCACTATTTTAACTCAAGCGAAAAAAATAAAAGTCAAAAAAGTATTGATAATATTTTATCTATCCTGTTAAGTAAAAATTTTAACAGAAATGATTGCCTGATTTCTATTGGAGGTGGTATCACTGGAGATGTATCTGGTTTTGCAGCTAGCCTGTTTAAGAGAGGATTAAAATTTATCAACATACCTACCACTTTACTTTCCCAGGTAGATTCTTCAATAGGAGGAAAAACAGGAATAAATAACAAATATGGTAAAAATTTAATTGGTGCATTTTACCAGCCTAGTTTGGTTATTTCTGACATTATTTTTTTGAAGTCTCTGCCAAAAAGAGAAATTATATGTGGGTACGGGGAAATTTTAAAACACGCTATCATCGCCGATAAAAAATTTTTTACTTTTTTAGATATAAATGGTTCACAAATTTTAGACCTTAAAAGTCCCTTAATAGAAAGGGCAATTTTCAAAAGCTGCTCTATTAAAAAGAAAATTGTTGAAACTGACGAAAAAGAAATGGGTATAAGAAAAATTTTAAATTTTGGACATACATTTGCTCATGCTTATGAAGCAACACTAGATTATTCAAAAAAACTTAATCATGGGGAAGCGGTTATACTGGGCATTAAAACAGCTGCAAAATTTAGTTTATCCAGCAATATTCTAAGTATTAAAGAATTTAACTTGATTGAAAATCATTTAAAAAAATTAAGTCTTCCAAAAAATATCAATAAATTTTTTTCCATAAAAAATTTAAATAAAATTTTATATTTTATGAAAAAAGACAAAAAAAATAATACGAATAAAATAAATTTGGTCCTGCTTAAAAAGATAGGCTCCCCAATATACAAAATGCAATTTGATGAAAAAAAAATTAATCTTTTTCTAAAAAAAGAATTAATTAAGTAGTATTTGAATGGAGTGAATGTGTTTTTTTAATTCCAAATCTAAGATACTATAGATTTTTTTAGTTGAGACTATCTTGCTTGTTTTAGTTAGTTCATCTGAACTTATTATTAGTTTTAAATGGAATTTTCCTTCTTGGTGACCTTTATGATGTTTATGTAAAAAACTTTTATCCTCAATTTTAAGATCCTGAATAACAATTTCTGTTTCGAGCTTATTTTTAACAATTGCAATTAATTCATTTATATCCATAAGTATTATTATATAACATGAAAAATATTTGTGACTGGAATAATTGCTTTAATATGGGTGAATATAAGGCACCAATTGAAAAAGATAATAGCAAAAGCTACCGGCTACTTTGCCTGGTTCACGTTAAGGAATTTAATAAAAATTGGAATTATTTTAAAGGAATGGATGATGAGCAAGTATTTGATTTTTTAAAGTCAGATATGACTTGGCATAAGCCCACTCAAAGCTTTAGTTCTTCAGACAATTTTTTTAAAGTTCTTTGGAACAACACCTTAAAAGATGAGTTTGATAAGACTAAACTTAGAGGTGAATATAATCACATGAATCAATTTAAGTTTGATGCCAACGATATTAAGGCTTTTAGCATTTTGGGTGTTTCGGTTGGTTTAAAGTGGGAACAAATACAAGATAAATTCAAAACCCTTGTCAAAAAATTTCACCCTGATATTAATTTAGGGAATAAAGAATATGAAGAAAAACTTAAATTAATCACCTTAGCTTATACGCAGCTAAAAAACACTTATAGGGCAAAAATTGACACTTAATTTAAATATACAACCTGATATCAAGATATCTTTAAAACAAACATTTGGAATTGATTCAGATATGGAAGTTGACGCATTCTCAAAAAAGAATGATTACGTACCTGAAATAGATAAAAATTATAAATTTGATAGAGATACTACACTTGCAATCATATCTGGATTTGCTTTCAATAAGAGAGTTTTGGTTCAGGGATATCATGGAACTGGTAAATCAACACACATCGAACAAATTGCTGCAAGATTAAACTGGCCTTGTATTAGAGTTAACCTAGACAGTCATGTAAGCAGAATTGATCTTATTGGAAAAGATGCAATTGTCGTAAAAGAAGGGAAGCAAGTTACGGAATTTAAAGAAGGTATTTTACCTTGGTCCATACAAAACCCTGTCGCACTTGTTTTTGATGAATACGACGCTGGAAGGCCTGATGTAATGTTTGTTATTCAAAGAGTTTTGGAAGCTGAAGGAAACTTTACTCTTTTAGATAAAAATAAAGTTATTAAACAAAATAAATTTTTTAGATTATTTGCAACATCTAATACGGTCGGATTAGGAGATACAACAGGACTCTATCACGGAACACAACAAATAAACCAAGGACAAATGGATAGATGGAATATTGTTACATCTTTAAATTATCTAAGCCTTGATAGAGAAATAGAAATTGTTTTGGCAAAAAATAAGAATTTGAATAATCCTAAAGGTAAAGAAAAAGTATCCAATATGATTAAAGTAGCCTCATTAACTAGAAAGGGCTTTATAGCAGGAGATATTTCTACAGTTATGAGTCCCCGAACTGTACTACATTGGGCTGATAATACAGAAATCTTTAAAGACACTGGCTATGCATTTAGAGTTACATTCTTAAATAAATGTGACGATATTGAAAAGAATATTATAGCTGAATATTATCAAAGATGTTTTGGTGACGAATTACCAGAGTCGATGGTAAATATTCAGATTTAAATGGACAATAAAGAAAATAATTTTAAAGAACAATTTAAACAAGCTCTAATCTCCACTGCAAAAGTAATTTCAGAAGATTATAAACTAGACATAAAAAAAATTGGTAAAGATTTAAACTCAAAAAAAATAAATTTTTTTGAGGTAACAAATTTATCAAATAAAAATGATTTTATAAGATTAAGGGCGGAAACAGATTCTGGTGCACTTAAAAAGAAATTTTCCAATAAAGAGATATTTAATAAAAACTTGCCTAATAATCCGTCTTGTAAGTCTTTATATAATGTTGCTGAAAAAATTAGATATGAGGTTTTGGGTGGAAAAATGCTTAAGGGTGTGGGAAAAAATTTAAGTGAAAATTATAATCAAAAAATAAATTCAGTACATAAAGATCAATTAAAAAACAAAGAAGACGTCCCTGTAACAGAAGCTTTTGAATTTTATATGTTAAAAAAATTTTTTAACTTGAAGCTTAACGCCGTATCTTCCAAAATGTTAAGTTATTGGGAAAAAGATTTTACCTCCTCTTTTGATAAACATCTGGATTTTTTAAATAAAAATTTAGAAGATCAAGAAAACTATGGGGCAAAATTTTCAGAAATTCTTGAAAGTATGGATATTTTTAATTCAAATAATGATGAGAACAACGAAGATGATGATGAAAAAGATAATGATCAAGAAAATAAATCAGAAAACTATGATGATAACCAATCAGATGACAAAGAAGGTGAGGTTAAGCAAGATGAAACTCAAACAAGTCTAGATGCAGGTTTTGATCTTAGCGATCAGCAGATAGATGAACAATTAGAAGATTCTGACTCCCTAAAAGAAAGTAAAGAAAATGTAATACAAAAAAATAATTTAAACAACGCGGATCAAGAATATAAAGTGTTTACGACAGAATTTGATGAAATTACAAAAGCAGAGACCTTAGAGGATGTAAAAGAAACACAGAGATTAAGAAAAAATTTAGATCAACAGCTTATTGGCTTCCAAGACCTTATAACAAAACTTGCAAATAAATTACAAAGACAACTACTTGCAAAACAAAATAGATCTTGGGAATTTGATTTAGAAGAAGGTTTATTAGATAGCTCTAAACTAACTAGAATTATTATGGACCCTTATAATTCACTATCCTTTATGAAAGAAAAGGATCTTGATTTTAAAGATACAATAGTAACTTTATTAATTGATAATTCGGGATCGATGCGTGGACGTCCTATAACAATCGCAGCACTTTGTGCAGATATATTATCTAGAACATTGGAAAGATGTTCGGTGAAGGTTGAGGTATTAGGTTTTACCACTAAAAACTGGAAAGGTGGAAAAAGTAGAGAGTCTTGGACTAAAACTGATAAACCGAAGAGGCCGGGAAGACTTAATGACTTAAGACACATAATATATAAAGGCGCAGACACTCACTGGAGACAAGCTAAGAACAATATCGGTTTGATGCTTAAAGAAGGATTGTTAAAAGAAAACATAGATGGAGAAGCTATATCTTGGGCTTACAATAGAATTAAAAAACGAAAAGAAGAAAGAAAAATCCTAATGGTAATTTCAGATGGTGCGCCAGTAGATGACTCTACTTTGTCGGTTAATTCAGGGGATTTTTTAGAGAAACATTTAAAAAAAATGGTTACATCTATAGAGAATAAAAGTGAAGTCGAAATTTTAGCTATTGGTATTGGACATGATGTTTCCAGGTACTACAATAAAGCTATTAAAATAACAGATGTACATGAATTGGGAGATGTAATGATTTCTCAACTAAGTGGCCTATTTGAAAATAAAAAAAAATTACACTAAAGATTTAGAAGATCTCCATTTTTCCATTTAATATTAACTTCAGCACCACTTCTTGTTTGTGAATTTTTGCATAAAATATTTGCATAATTTTTTTCAAGCAAAGTTTTACCTATGAAAATACCAAGGCCTAGTCCTGATTTAGATTTTATAGAAGATTTATATGACTTAATATAAGGTTCACCAATATTTCTTAACACTTCTTTAGGGTATCCCTCTCCATCATCCTCAATTATAATTTCGGTAATATCGTTATTACTTTTTAAATTAATAAAAACTTTACTTTTTGAAAATTTATTGGCATTTCCAATAAAATTTCTTAACCCATAAACAATCTCCATAGATTTAGTAATATTTAATGAATTTAAATTTTGATCAAAATTTAGAATAAATTCTTTTTTACTTATTTCCTTAAAAGACTTTATAATTTCATTTAAATAGTCAGCTATAGATAAATCTCTATCAATAAAATCATCCTCAACAATGGGATTTAATGTTAATTTTTTTAATATCTCACTACATCTTTCTATTTGACTGACTAAAAGGTCAACATCTTTTTTAACTTCCTTGTTGTGTTTAAACTGTTCTAATAAATCTGAGGATATAATTTTTATTGTAGAAAATGGAGTACCTAAAGAATGAGCAGCAGCAGCAGCTTGACCGCCGAGTGACAAAAGCTCGTGTTCTTTCGACATAATTTCTTCCATTTTGTTTAGAGCTTCTTTCCTAATCCTAGATTCTTTTCCGAAGATTGAAGCAAAATAATTTAAAAAAATTAAAGCAATAATTAATGAGATAGGAATTGAATAATAATAATTACTATCAACATGAAAATGTTCACTAACTGGGTAAGGCAGTGGTTGGTTAAAAAAAGTAAGAAAAATAATTGTTAAAATAGTGATGCTAACTAACAATAAATTACTCTTAAGGCCTAAGTTTGATGATGAAAAAATAGCTGGAATTATTAAAAAAATTGAGAAAGGATTTACAATTCCTCCTGTTAAATAAATTAAGCCACTTAACATTAAAATATCAATTAATAAAAAAACAAATGCTGTTTTATCAAATAGCTGTGTATTCTTATTAAAATAAATTAAATAAAAATTGCTTAGTATTCCAATTAAAATTATTGAATTTTCTAAAATTAAATCGAATTTAAAATCAAAAATAAAATATATAAAGTTTACTGTTATTAACTGACCAATAATAGCTATCCATCTTAGATTGATGTATGTAGATTTTTTTAATGAAAAATATTTTGAAGTTTCGAAAAACTTCATTATTAGATATCTAAATTTTGGACATTAATTGCGTTGGAAACAATAAATTTTTTTCTTAAAGCAACATCATTACCCATCAAGGTGTGGATAAGATGCTGATCTTTTTTTAAATCCTTTGAATATTGAACTTGCAATAGGTTTCTTGTCTCAGGATCTAAAGTGGTACTCCATAATTCTTCTGGGTTCATTTCTCCCAATCCCTTGAATCTTTGAAGACTCATTTTAGATTTTTCTTCTTCATAGGCTTTAGTAAATTCTTTCGTTCCTTTTTTAAATTTTTGTAATGCTTTATTATTTTTTAAAATATAATTTTCTAATTCATTTTCATCTTTTATATAAATTCCTTTTGTACCTTTATTAATTTTAAATAATGGTGGTTGAGCAAGATAAACATGCCCATTTTCAATTAATTTATTAAATGGCTTGTTATTAAAAAATGTTAACAATAATGCTCTAATGTGTGATCCATCAACATCGGCATCAGTCATGATAATAATTTTTCCATACCTTAAATCTTTTAAATCTATATCCTCAACCTTTGGATCAAGACCAAGGGCATTAATTAAGGTGACAACTTCATTAGATGACATCATTTTAGCCAATAATTTTGTTCTGTGTTCACTGCCGTCTCTATTACTATTTTTTTTAAGAGCAACTTCCTCAACATAAGTATTAAGAATTTTTCCTCTTAGTGGTAAAACTGCTTGATTTGACCTGTTTCTACCTTGTTTTGCTGAACCTCCGGCAGAATCTCCCTCAACTATAAATAACTCTGTTCCTTCTTGTTT
>Ga0209710_1003282_pt1 | contig 10968 bp, 9 predicted proteins | sample ArcticOcean_MG_C_5_FD_187436 | JGI IMG/M metagenome (GOLD analysis project Ga0209710, IMG submission 187436) | Marine microbial communities from western Arctic Ocean - ArcticOcean_MG_CB4_138 (SPAdes) (version 2) | ecosystem: Environmental > Aquatic > Marine > Oceanic | place: Arctic Ocean: Canada...
ATAACTTGTTCTAAATCGTTTAAAAGGTTTAGCGATGTATCTACCTCTGTAATGTTATTTAAAACATTTTCAGCTTCTGTTGAGTATTGTGAGCTTATTGATAATTTTCTTCCATTTTTATTAAAGTTATTTACATAATCCACCGTATACTGCATTCTATTTTCATCTTCCCCTTCGCTTTCAGTTCTAAAAGTTGCTTCATTTATAACACCTTCAGAATTAAATCTTTTAATATCATTTGTATTTACATCATCGTCATTTCCTCTATTAAAAACAATATTTCCAATAACACTTGAATTTGGAGTGAGATAATATTCAGCACCAAAACTGGTAAATAAAGACCTACTTAACCTTCCGAACTTTCTGCTTTCAAGAACTCTTGCATTTTGTGCAGTCGAAGATAGAAAGTCAGAATCACTAAAAGCGTTTCCGGGCGTGGCGTTGTATCTGAAGCCTGTATTGGTGAAGAAATTCCATTTCTCAGTTCTCCAATTTGCATTAAAAGCAGTTCCTACTCTTTTAGGAATTCCTAAATCTAATTGTAAAGAGCCGTTAAATCCTACTAATTTGTTTTTTCTTAAAATAATATTTAAAATACCGGCGGTACCTTCTGCATCATATCTCGCAGAAGGAGAAGTAATAACTTCTACTTTCTCAATAGCTTCTGCCGGAATTTGTCTTAATGCATCTGCACCATTCATACCGACTAATGCACTTGGTCTGCCATCAATTAATATGGTTACATTTTCATTTCCTCTTAAACTCACGTTTCCTTCAACATCTACCTGCACAGAAGGCACATTTCCTAAAACATCACTCGCATTACCACCTCTTATTGATAGGTCTTTACCAATATTAAATATTTTTTTATCTAAACGAATGTCAACTGTAGTTTTTTCTGCCACAATAACGATTTCATTTAAACCATTGGTAGCTTCTGCTAATTTAATAATTCCTAAATCTTTGTTTGAAGTAATCTTTTCTTTTGGAAATTTTGCAGATTCAAAAGAAATAAAAGCAACACTAATTTGATAGGTTGCTTTTGGCATTTCTATTGAGAATTCACCATTTAAATCTGTAATTCCTCCGGAAACCTTTTTAGTCTCTGTATTGTTTATTATAATGGTAGCGTATTCTAAAGGTTGATTGGTTCTTGTATCTACTACCTTTCCAAAAATAGTAATACTATTAGGATTATTTTGTTTTTGAGAAAACAAAGCGGAAATGGTAAATAAACAGCAAATGAAAAGTATATTTTTTGTAGTCAAAACTTAAATGATTTTTAACATTAGACTGCAAAGAACATTTTTAGTTTAATCACATTGAGTTAAAGAAAAGTTAAAGCGTTTAATGCAAAATAATTTTAAATAATAGTGTTGATGTTTTCCGAAGGTCTTCCAATAATTGCTTTCTCTTTATTGATGACAATTGGACGCTCTATTAACTTTGGATTCTCTATCATAGCGCTAATTATATTGGCATCTGACATATTTGTTCCTTTGTAATTTTCTTTCCAGATTTTTTCTGTTTTCCGAACTAATTGCATCGGGGAGATGCCTAATAAGGTGATGATTTCTGCTAAGGCTTCCTCTGAAGGAACGTTGTCTAAATATTTTACGATTTCAAACTCTTTTCCGGATTTTTCTAAGACAGACAAACCTTCTCTAGATTTTCTGCACCGCGGATTATGGTATATTTTTATCATTTTAATCGATGTTAATAATTGTTTTATTTACCGTGTAAATAGTTCTTTTTTGCAGGGTGTCAAATTTTTTGTTGGCAAAACTTTTCTTGTAATTAAAGTTAGGAAGACCAATATTCGCCATGTCTAATAAAGTGTGAAAAGTATTTGTTGCCATTATTTTTTTATCATTATTTTTCACTAAATTATTAATAACATTGGGATAATTTTCTTTGTAATTATTAGAATGCCATATGAATAGTGGTATTTCTAGTTCATATTTAGTGGGCTTTTCATATCCATGTAGAAATTTTCGTTCTGTCGTATCAAATAAATTTTCACCATGATCTGAAATATAATACATAAAAGAGCTAGACTTACTTTTTTTTAGTGCATCGATAATTTTTGCCAGGATAAAATCAGTGTATAAAATAGAATTATCATAACTATTAATAATTTCTTCTTTATTATTGTAACTACTAAAATTCTCTATGGATAGCCCCTTTTTTAAGTTTGGTTTAAACTTTTCAAAAGCCTCGGGATAGCGGTAGTTATATCTGTAATGGCTGCCAACAGTATGAAGAATAATAAATTTTTTTTGCGCATCATCTTTTAAAATACGATCAAAATCTGGCAATATATTTTCATCAAAACCAGCAGCATCTAGCGATTTGGAAACATTAATATAGGAATCAGCCAGTTGGGCATATAAACCAAAAATACTACCCGTTCCAATTTGTTGATTGCTTATCCAATAGGTTTTAAATCCACTTTCTTTAAATGCATTTAAAATTGGGGGTTCTTTCATTTTTAAAGCGGTGTTATTTGGATCTGCTCGCGAGAGTATAAATGGAATGCTTAATGAAGTTACATTTGAGTTGCTTCGCACATCATTATAGCTAATTAAATTAGAAATGCTGTCTAAATTAGGAGACGTATTTTTTGAATACCCATAGATACCAAAATTATGTTTTCTAGCAGTTTCACCAAGCACAAGAACATATATTTCTTTTTGCTGTAAACTGTCTTTTTTTTCTGAATAAAATTTAAATTTATTTGTATTTTTTAAATAGGCACTTTTTACTTCTAGACCTTCATAAACATGCTTCATTTTTATGAATATGCCAGAAGGAAAATTTTTTGAAAGCTGCACTTGAAAAGAATATTGAAAGCTGCTTATAATTTCACTTGGTTTGGTTGAAGATTTTGTTGCCAATTTTAGGTTTCTAACTGCTAAAGCAAGAAAGGTTAAAATAAAAGTAGAGAAAATGATTGTTTTCAATTTTCTTGGCAATACAAAAGATTTATTGATATTAAAAACAGCCATAATTATCGCTGTAAAAAGCGCTATAACAATAACTAACCCCCATATGTTTCCCACTATTAATTCGCTAATTTCATTAAGATTGGTTAAAATTATAGCAGCAATTGCTTCTTCTGAAGAAGGACTTTTAAATAGTAAGATATGGTTACTCTCAAAAACTATAAATGGAAATAAAAGGAGGACTAAATAGCCAAAATATTTCGATTTTAAGAAGAATAGAGGAAGGGCAATAAGCGCAAAAGAAATTAATATATACCCCCCTTTTTTTAAAATAGTACCAACAGCAGAGTCTTCACCTATAAAGACTAATAAAGCACTAGGAATTAGCATTACAATGACTAAAAGTAGTAGTGAAAAGTATTGTTTTTTATTTAAGCTGCCCATTTTTCATTAAATATGCCTTCAAAAAAGGATTAATATTTCCATCCATAACAGCATCTACATTTCCTGTTTCGTGCGCAGTTCTAACATCTTTCACTAATTTATAAGGATGCATTACATAATTCCTTATCTGACTTCCCCATTCGTTTTTTAATTTACCGGATTCAATTTCGTCTCTAGCTGCTTGTTGTTTTTGGAGTTCAATTTCATACAATTGAGATTTCAGCATTTTCATTGCAGTTGCTCTATTATCATGCTGAGAACGTGAGTTGGAACAAGAAATCTGAATTCCTGAAGGTTTGTGTGTCAACTGCACCTTGGTTTCTACTTTATTTACATTTTGTCCTCCGGCGCCGCTCGAACGTGCAGTTACAATTTCTATATCTGCAGGGTTTATTTCTATTTCTATAGAATCATCAGCCACAGGAAAAACATATACAGATCCAAACGTTGTATGTCGTTTTCCATTTGAATCAAAAGGTGAAATCCGCACCAAACGATGTACACCATTTTCTCCTTTTAACCAACCAAAAGCATAATCGCCTTCAATTTCTATGGTAATTGTTTTAATTCCTACCACATCTCCGGCTTGATAATTAAGCGTTTTTAATTTAAAACCTTGCTTTTCTGCCCACATTGTGTACATTCTAGACAACATTTCTACCCAATCACAACTCTCTGTTCCTCCGGCACCGGCCGTAATTTGTATGGTTGCTGAAAGTGCGTCGCCTTCCTCAGAAAGCATATTTTTAAATTCTAAATCCTCTAAAAAAGTACTTGTTTTTTTAAATTGTGCAATGACCTCTGTTTCATCCACTTCCCCTTCTTTGTAAAATTCATACAATACATGTACATCCTCATTTAAAGTAATGGTTTTGCGATAGTCTTGCACCCATTTTTGTTTGAAACGCAATTCTTTCATCAAAACTTCTGCAGCTTTTGGGTCGTTCCAAAAATCTGGATTTACGGTCTTTTCTTCTTCGTTCGCAATTTCTATGAGCTTTTTATCAATCTCTAAATAAGATTTTAGTTTCTCAATTCTTTCTGCAATATCTTTAAGTTGGTCTTGTGTAATCATAAGTCCAACAAAAATAAATCAAATTTTAAGAATTCTTGTTTTAAAATTGCTGCTATATTTTATAGATTTACAAAAATTGTGAAAAATAAAAAGAAAACATGACTAGTTTTTGATATAAATTTTTAATATTTTCTTTTTGAACAGGAAAATAGCATTGGATTAAGTATGCCCAATGAAATAAAAAGTGGTAACAAATATTAATTAATAAAATATTATTTTTATAATTGTTCATTGGAGTGAATTTATAAATAAAAAATAATAAAACATCATTTTTGGTATGATTATAAAAACCAACAAGTAGCGGGCGCTAAGCAATCTAATAAATTTGCAATAGCTAAATAAACATACATATGATTATAGATTTAATTTCAGATACAGTAACAAGACCAACTAAAAAAATGTTGGAAGTAATGATGCATGCAAAAGTTGGTGATGATGTTTTTAAAATGGATCCAACTGTAAATGAGTTACAGGAAAAAGCCGCTGCGATGTTTGGAATGGAAGATGCGCTATTTTTTCCTTCAGGAACCATGGCAAATCAAACGGCAATAAAATTACATACGCAACCCGGAGACCAGTTAATTTGCGATAAATATGCTCATGTTTTTAATTACGAAGGTGGAGGTGCAGCTTTTAACTCTGGTGTAACTTGCAAGCTAATTGATGGAAATAGAGGAATGTTTTCTGCGGAACAACTGCAAGAAGCCGTTGCCGGTAGAGCAGACATTCATGTTCCTTTTTCCCGTTTGGTTTGTGTAGAAAATACAACAAACAAAGGAGGCGGTGCTTGTTGGGATTTAACTGAGTTAGAAAAAGTTCAAAAAGTTGCCAAAGAAAACAACTTGGCTTTTCATTTAGATGGAGCACGCTTATTTAACGCTTTGGTTGCTAAAAATGAAACTCCAGAACAATATGGACAGTTGTTTGATACCATTTCAATCTGTCTTTCTAAAGGTTTAGGGGCGCCAATTGGTTCTATATTATTGGGGTCTAAAATTCATATTGCGAAGGCGCTAAGAATTCGGAAATTGTTTGGTGGTGCAATGAGACAAGTTGGTTTTTTAGCTTCTGCAGGAATTTATGCTTTAGACAATCATGTAACACGTTTGGCAGAAGATCATCAAAAAGCTAAAGAAATAGGTGCAGTTTTAGAAGCTGTTTCTTATGTGAAAGAAGTAGCGTCGATTGAAACTAATATTGTAATTTTTTATGTTCACGAAAGTATAGGTGCAGATAATTTTATTCAAAAAATGAAAGATAAAAATATTCTGTTAACACCAATGGGAGAGGGAAGAATTAGAATTGTTACGCATTTGGATTATACCAATGATATGCATGAAATTCTATTAAAAGAACTCCAAAATTTTTTAAAATAAAAATGGACAATTGGAGAAATAAGAGCTGCAAAGGCGTTTTTATTTTCGTCGTATAAAACATTATACCGAATAGTAATAGTAAAGCTACCTTTGTTGTATGCAATATCTGTATGGTATGCAGGAAAATTTGTGTCTAAAGCATTAAATTAAATGTGGTGTTTTGTAAAACAACATTCTAATTCTTTAGAAAACGGAATGCTACAGTGTATTGGATGTAAAGCAATATGACGGGTGCTATAAACGCAAGTAGAAAAATCGTTAATTTTAGGATACAGGAACTTTATTCCAGTTCCTAGAAAAAATCGGTTCCAAATTCATAAACTACATTTATTGAAATACCAATGGTAGTTCGGTTACCGAAACCTATTTTAAAACTACTTCTAAATTTTGGGGATTCACAAAATTTTATTTTTAAGAATACTTTTAATCTTGTTCATTTAACTTTGCTATTTCTTTGTAATTCTTACTTAATTTTTTGAGTAAAAAACCATATAGCAATTGATAAAATAACCACAAGACTCCTAATGTTAAAAGCGTAGCAATAAGCGTTGCAAATATTATTAAAATAATTTGTTTATTGCTTAAATCATCAAAGTTTGTATTTATGGACGCTATGGTAACAACAACCATAATTAAAGCCATATAACCTAAATTAAAGAGCACATAATTCCGCACTGTTTTTCTAGTTTTAATTATCTTTTTCATCAAGGTTCTTGTTGAATCTGTGGTAGAAATTCTTTTATAATTTAGATAGAACATGGTTAAAAAATAAAACAAAATCCCGTATGCTATAATTTGAGAATAGAAAATAAAGTTTTCTAAACCCATTTTTTTATATTCAGCATAAGCTTCATCAGTATCTACAAAAAAATAGAGAGAGTTTAAGCCTACAAATTCAAGTATACCAATAATAAAAATCCATTTTACAATAGACCGAGATTTTGATTGTGCAAGTTTGTATATATCCAAAGTAGAACGTTTACCTTCAGTATCTGGTTGATTGTTCCAAGCCCTTTTATAATTTTCTAATAAATCCATATTACGGGTTTAAAATGTTTTTTAACTTTTCTTTTGCTCTGTTCATTTTTACTCTTGCATTTACATTCGTAATTCCTAGTGTTTCAGCTATTTCTTTATACGGTTTGTCTTCTAGGTATAAAAAAATGAGCGCTTTCTCAATATCACTTAGTTTATGAATTGCTTTGTAAAGTGCTTTTAATTGCAATTCCTCCGTGTCATCATAAGCAGTAGCTTGAATTTTATAAACAACATCATTAAAATCTTGTGTCTTTGGCTGTCTCGTAGACTTCCGATACAATGAAATTGCAGTATTCAATGCAACCCGATACATCCAAGTACTAAATTTAGAATCTCCTCGAAATTTCGAGTAGTTTTTCCATACTTGTATTGTTATTTCTTGAAACAAATCATTGTGGGCATCCTTATTTGTAGTATAAATTCTACAAATTTTATGGGCTATATTCTGATTTGTTTCAAAATCTATTAAAAATTTATTTTCTAAATCTTTTTGCAATTTGATTGTGATTAGAATACTTATTAGTATCGCAAATGTAAGAAATGTTACAAGTATTTTAATAATATTTTTATTGGCTTAAAAATATTATCTTTGATTAACTTTAAACTAATGGGATTGGACAATATTAGGCAAGACTTCACTATTAAAGACCTTGAAAATATATCAGGAATTAAATCCCATACCATTCGTATTTGGGAAAAAAGATACAATCTTTTAGAACCAAAAAGAACGGAAACAAATATTAGGTATTATTCGCATCAAAATTTACAGAAACTATTAAATGTAGTTTTATTAAGTAATAACAATTATAAGATATCGAAAATTGCTAAAATGTCTGATGAAGAGATTTTAATTTATTCGAGAGAGGTTGCCAATATAACTGCAATTAATGATGAGGCAATTATTGCGTTGAAATTAGCAATGTTAAAGTTTGATAAAGAAATGTTCAATGCTATCTATCAGAAGCTATTGATAAAAAAAACATTTAGAGAGGTATTTAAAGAAGTATTTATTCCTTTTTTAAACCATGTGGGGCTTTTATGGCAAACAGGGACGCTTATGCCTGCACATGAGCATTTTATTGCAAATTTAATTGCTCAGAAAATTCATATAAACACAGAGAACCTGCAATATGGAATTAAAAAATCTAAAAAAATATATGTACTGTTTTTGCCCGAAAATGAAATTCATGAGTTGGGTTTATTGTATTTAAATTATGAACTTGTTTTAAGAGGGAACCAAACGATTTATTTAGGCCAAAACCTACCATTAGATAATTTAGATTACTTTTTTAAGAGTGACAAAAAAATATGTTTTGTAACCTCTTTAACCATACAACCTTACGATGACAAGATTGATGCATATTTTAAACAAATTGAGAATGGTTTAAAAAACACGGAGCATCAACTGTTAGCCATCGGCAGAAAAACGGAGCTTGTAAAAGATAAAGAACATAATTTTGATGTTTCTTTTTATGCTTCTATGTTGGAGGTGTTAAAAGTTTTATAATTTTTTTTCTGCTAAATATATTGTTTAATTTTGCGGTATCTTTGTTAAACAAATAATAAAAAATGAAAAAAGAAATTCATATTATTGGATCCGGATTTTCTGCATTATCATCGGCGTGCTATTTAGCCAAAGAAGGGTATGATGTGTCTGTGTTCGAGAAAAATGATACTTTGGGAGGAAGAGCAAGACAGTATAAAAAAGAAGGGTTTACTTTTGATTTAGGGCCTTCTTGGTACTGGATGCCAGATGTTTTTGAACGTTTTTTTGCAGATTTTGGTAAGAAACCTTCAGATTACTATATTTTAGATAAATTAAGTCCGGGATACGAAGTTTATTTCGGTGAAAATTCTTCACTAAAAATTTCTGAAAATCTAGAGGATATTTACAAGATGTTTGAGTCAGAAGAGAAAGGAAGTGCAAAGCACTTAAAATCTTTCTTGGATTCTGCTAAGGCAAATTATGAAATAGCCGTTTTAGATATCGTCTATAAACCGGGTATTTCTCCACTAGAATTAGTTACAACCAAAACTGTGGCTAGAGTTACTCAGTTTTTTTCTAACATTAGAAAAGAAGTAAGAAAAAATATAAAAAGTAGTAAACTAATTAAAATTTTAGAGTTTCCAGTATTGTTTTTAGGAGCAAAACCGAGTAATACACCCGCTTTTTATAATTTTATGAATTATGCGGATTTTGGTTTAGGAACTTGGCATCCAAGAGGAGGAATGTATAAAGTTATCGAAGGTATGGTTTCTTTAGCAACTTCTTTAGGTGTAAGCTTTCAGGTAAATGCGAACATAGAGAAAATTTTAACAGATTCAAAAAATAATGTTTCTGGCTTGCTGGTTAATGGTAAAACTATTGATACTACTTTGGTTTTAAGTGGTGCGGATTATCATCATACAGAAACTTTATTAGATGAGAATTTAAGGCAGTATTCAGAAAAATATTGGGACAAAAAAACATTTGCCCCATCCTCTTTGTTGTTTTATGTAGGTTTTGATAAAAAAATTAAAAATGCAAGTCACCATACGCTGTTTTTTGATACAGATTTTGATTTGCATGCAGAAGAAATTTATGACAATCCTAAATGGCCAACAGATCCATTATTCTATGCTAATTTCACTTCTATGACAGATGAAACTTCTGCCCCAGAGGGTAAAGAAGCTGGTTTTTTCTTGATTCCTTTAGCACCAGGGATAACGGATACAGCCGAGCTAAGAGAAGCGTATTTTCATAAAATTTTAGATAGATTTGAAAAATTAACAAACCAAGAAGTTAAAAAAAGCGTTATCTTTAAAAGGTCATTTTGTGTGAATGATTTTAAAGAAGAGTATAATTCTTATAAAGGTAATGCATATGGGATGGCAAATACATTATTACAAACTGCTTTTTTAAGACCAAAAATTAAAAGTAGTAAAGTAAATAATTTGTATTTTACAGGTCAATTAACGGTTCCCGGTCCAGGAGTCCCGCCAGCATTAATTTCTGGAAAAATTGCATCAGAATTAATAAAAAAAAATAGTCTCTAAGTATGAAAGAATTATTTGATACTGTTTCTAACGATTGTAGTAAACTAGTTACTGAAAAATACAGTACCTCTTTTTCTATGGCTGTGAATACATTGTCTCCAAAAATTAGAACAGATATATACAATATATATGGTTTTGTTCGTTTTGCGGATGAAATTGTAGACACTTTTCACGAGTATGATAAAGAGCTTTTGATGACACATTTTGAGCGTGATTATTACATGGGAAAAGAAATGGGCATAAGTCTAAATCCGATCTTAAACTCCTTTCAACAAACTGTAAATAGGTATAACATTCCCGATGAAATGATACAAGCTTTCTTAAAAAGTATGAAAGCAGATTTGCATAAAACAGTCTACGAAACAAAAGAAGAATATGATGCCTACATATATGGTTCTGCAGATGTTGTTGGTTTAATGTGCTTAAAGGTTTTTGTAAATGGTGATGATGCGAAATTTGAGGTATTAAAGGACGCCGCAATGCGATTGGGTTCTGCTTTTCAAAAAGTAAATTTTCTAAGAGATTTAAAAGATGATTATGAAGTTTTAAACCGTTCTTATTTTCCAAACATTGATCTTGGAAAATTAAATACAGCTTCAAAGCAGTTAATTATTGATGAAATTAAAGCTGACTTCGATTTTGCATTTACCAATGGGATTTTAAAATTACCTGTAGAGGCAAAGTTTGGGGTGTATATGGCGTATAGATATTACAGGAGATTACTTACAAAATTAGACAGTGTCCCTTCAGAGAAAATTATGGATACGCGCATACGTATCTCAGATCCAATGAAATTAAATTTATTGGCACGAAGTTATGTAAAATACAAGTTGAAAATGATATAAAATAAGGGATGCTAATTTAAGTATTACTGTTTTTTTTATATGATAGGGTATCAACTAGTGTTCTCATAAATAGGTTGCAAACTATTTTTCTTTTTTCGGTTGTTTATTGCTGAATACTCATCACTTACCAAAAGACAAGTAGTTCGAAAATAATAATGCTTTTTTTGTAATATTTGTAATTCAAAACAGCTGATTTTTTTAATTGAACT
>Ga0209710_1003287_pt1 | contig 10959 bp, 9 predicted proteins | sample ArcticOcean_MG_C_5_FD_187436 | JGI IMG/M metagenome (GOLD analysis project Ga0209710, IMG submission 187436) | Marine microbial communities from western Arctic Ocean - ArcticOcean_MG_CB4_138 (SPAdes) (version 2) | ecosystem: Environmental > Aquatic > Marine > Oceanic | place: Arctic Ocean: Canada...
TGCCGCTTCTGTGTAATGAGAAAGGGCCTCTAACGCGTTATCAAACTCTTCAGCATATAGGCGATCCGCCCAAAACTGTCCTTCGTAACTAGGGATAATCTTCTGATATGCCGATTCCATATCAGATGGACCTGACAAAATTTCTTCTCGACAGGAGCGCAGGTGAACTCGCCAATCAAAATTTGAATCGTCCTCTTCAGCCATCTCAGAATATCAATCCGTCATTCGACAAAACGCGGCTCAGTGGACTTATTGTGGACTTAATTATGGAGGTCATGGTGAATTCCTAGAAGTGGCTCCCTGTGTTCCTTTAAAAATGGTCGGGATGGCGAGAATTGAACTCACGACCCCTGCCTCCCGAAGACAGTGCTCTACCAGGCTGAGCTACACCCCGACTCGATCACATCTTATCAAGTTTCCGAACTAGATAAGAATAGGCAGTTTCGCTTCTCTTGAGTCGAATCTATGCCGCAAACTGGCCCCGCCATTGTCACTCAAGAAGTCGCGTCCTACAGGACCCGGTCAATCCCACAGCCAAAAACCATGACCTGTATACTGGTCAACAACACTAGGACTATGTTGAATCTTCATAGGGGTTATATCGATGCCGGTACTAAACTTTGGCTCATGTTGTATAGACCACGTCTATTCCGTGCCACATTTTGCAGCGCCAGGGGAAACGCTTCCCTGCAGCGACTACCAGGTTCATCCTGGCGGTAAAGGCCTGAATCAGTCTATTGCCATGGCGGCAGCTGGCGCAAAGGTCAAACACGCCGGGAAAATCGGGGAAGATGGTCGCTGGCTGCTAGATCTCATGGCTTCAAAAAATATTGATGTCAGCATGATGAAAGTTAATGCGGGCCCTACTGGCCATGCCAATATTCAGGTCACCCCTGAAGGTGACAACTCGATTGTCTTGTTTGGCGGCGCTAATCGAACCATCACGAAATCAGATGTCGATGAAGCGCTTGAAGATGCGAAGTCCGGCGAATTTCTTTTGCTACAGAACGAAATTAGTTGCCTTGACTATCTCATCAACAGAGCCTGTGAAAGAAAAATGCGTGTTGTATTTAATGCTGCGCCCATGAGCAGCGACGTCAACTCATTGCCGCTGGAAGCCATTGAGCTACTGGTTATTAATGAAATTGAAGGCTTTGAATTGACCAATACGACGGCGCCAGACGACATCATTGCGATCCTGTCTTCTCGTTTCACCTCTACCAATATCTTGCTAACGCTAGGCGCTGCCGGGTCCATCTATGCAGGTAGGGATGCTTCTGTATTTCAACCGGCGTTAAACGTGGATGCAATAGACACCACCGCGGCAGGGGACACCTATGTAGGATACTTTCTAGCAAAATACAGTACAGGGGCTTCAGTAGAGGCTTCCTTGGCTCTGGCAACAAGCGCCGCCGCGGTGTGTGTTACGCGCGCAGGGGCAGCGACCTCGATCCCAAATCTGTGGGAACTTTAGCGCCAGTTAAACCTTAGCGTGTGGGTAAGCTACCGAACCTGCGAGAATATTCCCTGGATATTAATCCGGGTTATCATACAGCTGAGCATCTATCCAACAGGTCTCTGGATCTATAAACAAGCATTGGGTCCGTATGACCCAAGCCCAATAACGGTTAACCTATACTTGAATGGTGAATAGCCGCTGCTTCGCTTGATCCCGATCAGAATCGGATACCCAATTGTGGGGTTTTTTGCCCTCACCTGATTCCTGGGTACTTCCCAAGAACGATAGGTCGAACGGAATTAAACTCTGACAGACTTCGCCATTGACCCCAAGGACCGCATCAGACATCGGTACAAATATTTTCATGGTTTCCCTCTCTTACCCATTATCCTACCCTCCCTTACCCAGAGGTCTTATTGTGTTGAGACTTACATTTGACCGCATAATCAGCAATCAGGGCTTGAAGGAAAGTGAAAGTTCCACGGAACTAATGTGGAGAACTGGTGAATTCGTTAAATTTTTGACAAAAACCGGCAAGTTGAATTGGATTATTCGAATATTCTGCTGTCTTATGGTTACCGCAATACCAATAACAAGGAGTAGTTATGGCAAAGAGTATTGCCATTGTTGAAGACGACCCTGATCAGAGGGCAAATTACGTCGATGCCATCACAAAGAAAGGCTACAAGGTCGTTGCTTATAGCAGCCGACTGGAAGCCTTTGCGGGATTCGACCGGGAGTTACCCGACCTAGCGGTTCTAGACATCATACTCGGTGATGAGGTTGACGCAGGATTCGAAATTTGTCGTGATCTATTGGTTCGGTCACCCTCACTTCCGGTAATTTTTCTAACTGAAAGAATAGCCGAGATCGACAAGATTTCCGGACTTCGACTCGGTGCCTGGGATTATTTACCAAAGCCTATCTCTCTCAACTATTTGGCTGAACGTATTAGCTCGTTGCTTAGAATCAATACGGCCCGCATCGAATCGAACGGCAATGCCAATACGGCGAAATTGGTTGGGGACATGTCGATTGACCAAGAGGCGTTATTGGTTAGTTGGAAGGGGCTACCTATCAACCTGTCCGGCACGGAGTTTCGGATGCTAGCAAAGCTGGTGCGAGTACCCGGCCACGCTGTCTCTTATGACACGCTAATGAATGCCACCATGCAATCGTTAGTGACTAACAACACCATTAACACTCACATGAGAAACATTCGTAAAAAGTTCGAAAGTTTAGACTCTCAGTTTGATTGCATTAAGAGCGAATATGGCTATGGCTATCGTTGGTCCGCTAAGTAGAACGGGTCAGTAGACTTGCCAATTCCCCCAATAAGAGGACCCAGGCTTGGAACAAAGCTCCTGATACTCATGAGCTTTGCCCTGGTGGTTATCCCATGGTTCAGCTATTTGTACCTTTCTGAAATGGAGGATTTCCTTGTTGATAGCCAGGCTAATGCACAACTACTGACCGCGGAAGGCATTTCTACTCTACTAAACGGCAGGTCGGACCTTTTTTACGAACTTCCCCTGTCACCGGAAGGCTACGAACAACTGTATGCTCACCCCCTGAAAAGCCCCATAAGAATAGATGGCCGAGATAACGATTGGGAAGAAGTCCTGGAGTACAACATAGGGTTCGGCAATCTAGATAGCGTCGATGAATCAGACCCTTTATTGAACCAGTTCCACCTTGCGCTGGGCGAACACAACGATCAGATCTATGTTCTGGTCACCGTGAAAGATGACCTTTTGGTTTTTCGTGACAGAAATATTCTAAGACTTGATCTCTCAGACCACCTTAGGATCACCTTCACCGGACAAGACGAGACCATCAAAAAAGTCGTCTTAACCATGACAGAACCCGGCGTCACTACGGCCTATCTGATTGACAACGATTGGCGATACGCCATTCAAGGTGAACCAGAAAACCGGATACCCGGGTTCATGTCCGAAGTAAAAGACGGGTATGCGATTGAGTTTCGCATACCGCTCGAACTACTCGGGTCCGCCCGACAATTTGGCCTCGCCGTGGTAGACGTCGACAACTCTGATACTCGCGCAATCGAATCAATAACGGGAACGCTTCCCTCAGCTGGACGAGAAGCCTATGGACTCGTGCTCTTGAAGTCTCCCGAGGTACTGCGAATTATTGAGGGGCTGGGCTATTCCGGAGCAAATATTCAGGTCATTGACGCGCAGCGCCGAGTTCGTGCGGAGGTTGGTAGTTACAAAGCCAATCCGACGCAGTCGCCCGATGTTGCTGAAGACTGGTCTGAAACCTGGTTTTCCGTGGTTGGCTTATTGATGGACCCGCTCTACAACATTATTGAGACCAACCTCAAGGCTTCTCCTATGGTTGATGACGAAGTCATCAAGGACGCTTTGGCGGGCAGGCCGACTTACCAAAGAAGGTACTCCGACGAAGATGGGGAAGTCATCGTTGCCGCGCATCCCATTATCGCCCAGAACGAGATCATCGGCACCGTGCTGCTAAAGCAAAATACGGAACGGATTCTTAAGCTCCGCCGAGATGCACTTCAGCGCAGCGTCAACTTTTCCGTTATCTCTCTACTTATTTTCGTTGCTTTGATTCTGGTTTTTTCTCTCAGGCTCGCCAGTCGAATCCGTAAACTTGAAAGCGAGGCAACCAACGCGATCGATATTTATGGCCGTTTGAAAACTAACCAACTGACAGCGGAAACCCAGTCCGGAGACGAGATCGGCGATCTTGCACGCAGCATTTCAGGGATGCTCACCAGATTACATCGACATAACCAGTTTCTCGAGAACATGCCCCGGACGCTTCGCCACGAGATTAATAATCCGCTAAATACGCTTTCTACCTCTTTGCAGAACCTTGAGGTCGAAGAGTCGGAAGAATCTCGACAAAAATATCTCGATGCGGCAAAACGAGGCGTCACGCGAATTGGAATGATCGTTCAAAATCTGGCCGATGCTGCTAGTCTGGAAGACGCGCTTGCGGCAGAGGAAACCGAGGTAATAGACCTTCACGACCTGGTACAGAACTATCTTGCGAATTGCAGGACCACCCGCCCTGATCGAGAATTCAAATATCAGGGTATCAAAGAGGGAATCTCGATAAAGGTATCGGACTATCGCGTCGAGCAACTTTTGGATAAGTTGATTGATAACGCAATAGACTTTTCAGACACTGGCTCAACAATTACTGTTGGCATCAACGCGGATGCCCACAACCTGACACTCTTTGTCACCAATCAGGGCCCAATCATTTCTGAAGACATGGTAGACAGCGTCTTTGACTCCATGGTTTCTATCAGAGAATCAAATCCTGACAACAGGCTGCACTTTGGCATGGGACTTTATGTTGTTCGGATCATCGCAGAACGTCATGGTGGGTCGGTAAAAGCGACCAACCTGTTCGATGGCAAAGGCGTTAGCATCAAAGTATTGCTTCCAATCCATCGGGAATCGAACCAGCCGCAGCGATCAGTCGCTGCCAGTTGATGATTCCCCAGCGTTTAGGATAAGAGCGTTTAAAAAAGCACCCAAAAAATCCCTAAGACTGTTTAGGGAGAGGGAGAGGGAGAGGGAGAGGGAGAGGGAGAGGGAGAAGGAGAAGGAGAGTGTTAGCGCTTCCCACTTTTTCTGCGCCGTTACGACGAGCCGCATAAAAAAGTGATATCAATTAAGCATGGAAAAATCTGGAACCTTATTGAAATCCAATGATAATCCAGACGAAAAATACGAACCATCTAATGACGAAGCGGGAGATTATCCTCTGAAATCAGCTAACGATGACGTTTACCATTAACTTTTTCACCGCTCCCTATTAGCCATGCCAATACAGCCCGCGATCCCCTATCGGCACCGCCCCTTAGCGCAATCTCGTGACATTTTTATTCAACGGTAAACCAAGAATCACCATTAGTCCTGCGTGAAACTCGTGTTAATAGTTAGCGCCAACTCACCTTCTACCTGACTATAATAAGACCCATACACCGATTGCGGGGTTAATCACCAAGGGAATGTATCCCTGAGCTTGCCGTCATTTTAACATTTTATCCGAAGCCGCCTGCCTTTCTTTTAACCACTTTGATGGCTTACGTACCACCAGCGATAACGCCTTTTGAACAACCAGATAACCAAGAACCGGGACTCTTCAGCAATGTAGACCATCGTCAAACGATGTCTTCGCTTTATTATATTAAAATTAATTGATATATGTTTTGAAACTCGGAGCAACCTACCCTACTATATCAACCTTTATTGATATACCAATTGTCGCCCATCTACCCTATGACCCTTTCTCCCTCCATCGAGCTGCTCAGCCATTATTGTAAGGCGACGGCAGATTCGCAGCGACTTCAAATATTGAGAGTACTCTCAAAAGAATCCTTCGGCGTTATGGAGCTGTGCCAGGTTCTGGAAGTGGCCCAACCAGCCCTGAGCCATCACCTTAAAATCCTGGCCACCGCAAACCTGGTTGAAACCAGGCGTGAGGGGACATCCATATTTTATCGTCGGGCGCTGATCCATGCCGAGGACCCCTTAAGGCAACTCAGGCAGTCACTCTTTGAATCCATTGATGAAATCGAACTACCGGTCGATCAGGGGGCCAGAATAAGTCAGGTCTACGACTGCAGACGCCAGCAAGCCAAATCATTTTTTAAGAAAAACGCCCATCGTTTGCAGGAAAACCAGAATCTTATCGCCGAATACAATCACTACTCACAATGCATGGACGATGTACTTGATAACGAGTCAATCGCGTCCACTGCCACGGCAATCGAGATTGGCCCGGGCGACAGTGACTTGATACTGACCCTGGCAAATCGGTTTCACACTATTACTGCAATCGACAATACCGCGGAAATGCTAGAGAAAACCCGAAGAAAAATCGCCGCTTCGGGAAAGAACAACGTCAACTTCCTGGTTGGTGAACTTCACGACCACAAAGGCGACTGCGAACTCCTGGTGCTGAATATGGTGCTACATCATCTTGCATCACCAATAAATTTCTTCTTCGAGGCGAAACAACACCTCAAGGCGAACGGATGCCTGCTCATCGCGGACCTGTGTGCGCATGACCAGAATTGGACCACAGACACTTGCGGTGACCTGTGGCTCGGCTTCGATGCTGATGAACTGGATGATTGGGCATCTGCAGCGGGCTTCGAACAAGGACAGAGCCTCTACCTGGGACTGAAAAACGGCTTCCAGGTTCAGGTCAGGACTTACCATTAACTTCAATCAATTTTTAAAAGACACTTTATCGTAACCATAGGAATATATAATGACAGACTACAAGGTAGCGGATATCACACTGGCTGATTTTGGGCGTGCCGAGATCGAACTTGCAGAAGCTGAAATGCCAGCATTGATGGCACTGCGAAAGAAATACAAGAAAGAGCAACCGCTAGCCGGGGCCAATATTCTTGGCTGTATCCATATGACCATACAGACCGCCGTGCTTATCGAGACGCTGGTAGAACTTGGCGCCGATGTAAGATGGTCATCCTGTAATATTTTTTCTACTCAAGACCATGCCGCTGCAGCAGTTGCCGCGTCGGGTATTCCTGTTTTCGCCTGGAAAGGTGAAACAGAAGAGGAGTTTCTGTGGTGCATTGAGCAGACCATTCTCAAGGACGGCAGTCCCTGGAATGTAAACATGATCCTTGACGATGGTGGGGACCTGACCGAAATGGTCCATAACAAATACCCCGCACTGTTGGAACAGATCCATGGAATTACCGAAGAGACAACAACCGGAGTTCACCGGCTGATTGAAATGATGGCTCAGGGTGAATTAAAAGTCCCTGCTATTAATGTTAACGACTCCGTCACAAAATCAAAAAACGACAACAAATATGGTTGTCGCCACAGCCTGAACGATGCGATCAAGCGGGCAACGGACATGCTAATGGCCGGCAAGCGCGCACTGGTCATCGGCTATGGTGATGTCGGCAAAGGTTCTGCCCAGAGCCTAAGGCAGGAAGGCATGATTGTTCGAGTCGTTGAGATTGATCCGATCTGCGCCATGCAAGCCTGCATGGATGGCTACGAACTGGTATCGCCCTATAAGGATGGACTTAATACAGGCAAGATTGAGGACATTGATGCAGATCTGCTCAGCAAAACTGATCTCATTGTCACCTGCACCGGAAACGTTAACGTCTGCGACGCCAATATGCTCACGAAAGTCGCTTCAAACGCTATTGTTTGTAACATCGGTCATTTTGATACCGAAATTGACACCAAGTTCATGCGCGAAAACTGGAAGTGGCAGGAAGTTAAACCCCAGGTCGACAAGATCTATCGTAGCGACGACCCCAGCGATTACGTCATTCTGCTTTCTGAAGGACGACTGGTTAATCTAGGTAACGCGACAGGTCACCCCAGTCGAATCATGGACGGCTCGTTTGCCAACCAGGTTCTGGCGCAAATGTATTTGTATGAGCGCGCCTGGGCAGACCACGACATTCAGCAGCGACAGGAAGTCACCGTCGAAGTCCTGCCAAAAGCACTGGATGAAGAAGTTGCCAGCTACATGGTTCAGGGATTCGGGGGCGTAATGACCCGCCTTACGAAGGGCCAGGCGGAATACATCAACGTCCCTGAAGAAGGACCATTTAAACCCGAAGCTTATAAGTACTAACACTGGGTTTAGGTCAATGAAAGAAGAACTGAAAGACCTGCTTGATCTGCTCGATATCGAGCAGATTGAAGTCAATATGTTCCGTGGCGTCAGCCCTGCAGAGGGCTGGCAACGTGTCTATGGCGGACAGGTGATTGGGCAAGCGCTGGTTGCGGCCTCACGAACGGTGGAAGACGAGAGCAGAGTTGCACATTCCCTGCATGGATATTTCCTAAGGCCTGGGGATACCACGATCCCCATTCTTTATTCCGTTGACCGAATTCGGGACGGTAGAAGTTTTAATACTCGGCGAGTCGTTGCGGTACAAAAAGGCCAGGCTATCTTCAGTATGTCGGTTTCCTTTCAAGTGATGGAAGAAGGCCTGCATCACCAGATCGATATGCCTGCAGGCGTTAAACCCCCTGAGGAATGCGCAACTGAAGCTGAACTCCGAGCCGCCTATATCGACAAAATCCCGGAAGAATTCAAAAGCAATTTTGAACGCCCGAGACCAATTGAAATGCGATTCGTGGAACCCATTAATGACTTTGAACCAGAGCCTATGTCGCCGTATCAAAATGTCTGGATCAAGGCCGCCGATGCGATGCCGGATGACATTCGGCTTAACCAGTGCTTACTGGCCTACGCTTCCGATATGACACTGCTCGACACCTGCTACAGGCCACACGGTATTGGCTGGTCCAATGACAACTTTCAGGTGGCAAGCCTGGATCATGCTATGTGGTTTCATCGGCCTTTCAAGACCGATGAATGGCTGCTCTATTCGCAGGACAGCCCCTATTCCGGCGGCTCCCGAGGGTTCAATCGCGGCAGCTTTTACACACAAGATGGCCAGTTAATTGCCTCTGCGACCCAAGAGGGTCTGATCAGGTTGCACGACAAAACCCCGGGTTTGTAGAATAGCCAGATGAAAAATCAAAAATTTGTGCCTTATATGGAAAGAACGCGCCTGTTCTACCAAGCTCAAGGGTTTGAAAAGGCCTACACCTGGGCACACTTCGAGGGCACGCCTTTTGCAAAACCTAAGAAGCCACTTGAAGACTGCGTTGTAACCGTCGTAACAACTGCGGTTGCTCATGCCAAAATACCAAAACCTATCAGAAGGGCAGAAAGTATTCCTTTCACCGAAACCCCCGCACGGTTTGAAACATCCGAACTGTCGTGGGACAAGGAAACGACCCATACAGACGACAGGCAAAGTTACTTCCCACTGGAAATTCTTAACAGACTCGCTGGCCAGGGAATCATAAAACGTGTTTCGAAGAGATTTCACTTCGTACCAACGCAATACAGCCACAGAGCCACCATTAATGCCGACGCGCCGTCTATCGCCAAGGCCTGCGGGGAAGACGAAGTAGACATTGCGCTGTTAATTCCACTATGACCAGTCTGTCATCAGAGCGTCAGTCTGACTGCTCGCCACCTTGAAGAATTCGGGATCGCAACGGTTGTTATCGGCAGTGCAATGGATATCGTGACGCATTGCAACGTACCCAGGTACCTGCACAACGACCTCCCTTTAGGCAACCCTCTGGGCTCCCCCGGCGACAGGGAAACCCAACTAGAATCAGTGCTCAGCGCCCTGCAATTAGCCATCAGCGCGGAACATTCCGTGGTGCAGGTTTCTGACGCGGCCTGGAAAGGTGACGGCCAATGGAAAGAAAACTACAACAAAGTCGACCAATCCAACCGCCAGGCACTACTGCGTCTGGGGCAGGAAAACAGAAAGAAAAGAGCTGAAAACAAGGCCCGAGGACTGGCAAGGTAACGCCAACCCGAAACCCATAAGCCGTTTTTATACCTCTAGATTACTAAGCATCACCATCAACCTATCCAGATGCGGTCAATGTACAATCACAAAGATGTTATAAAAGATTTAGCGACCCATTATGAGCGATCTTGATTCCCCCTCACCATCCAGTAATGGATCGACTAAGGACACCCCGTGGCGATAAAAAACGACGATAAACTCCAAGATATCGAAGCAATTCAAGGGCACTTTGATTCCCTTGGCTATATTTGCTCAGTCGAGATAGCGACTGCCGTATTTCTTGCCTACCACCTCGAGAAGCCAGTGCTGATTGAGGGTCCACCTGGTGTCGGTAAGACAGAGTTAGCTAAGACCACTGCCGAAATGCTGGACCTTCCGTGTATCAGACTTCAATGCTACGAAGGTCTGGACGAGTCCAAGGCAATCTACGAGTGGAAATACGGTAAGCAGCTCTTATACACACAGGTCCTGAAAGAGACACTTGGCGAGATCCTAGATGGCGCAACGGGCCTGGCTGAATCAGTAGACAAGCTTCATAGCTTTGGAGATATCTTTTTCTCAGAGGAATTTCTTGAACCACGGCCCTTGCTGAAAGCCTTAAAGGCAGAAGAAAGCTGCGTACTACTCATTGATGAGGTTGACAAATCTGATCACGAGTTCGAGTCACTGCTGCTGGAAATGCTCTCAGATTACCAACTGTCTATTCCTGAAATTGGCACGGTAAAAGCTATTCCCGGGAAGAAACCTCTTGTTTTCCTTACCAGCAACAATACCCGTGAGATCAGCGATGCACTTAAACGACGCTGTCTCCACTTATATATCCCTTTCCCTGATGCTGACCTAGAACGCCAGATAGTCAGGGCCCGCGTTCCAGATATTCCACCTAAGCTCAACCAACAGCTAGTAGCATTTATTCAGGAACTCAGGGGAATGGATCTTAAAAAGGTGCCCGCTATTTCAGAAACAATCGACTGGGCCCGCACCTTGATACTGCTCCATTCAGAATCACTTGAACCAGAACTGGTCCGCCAGACACTTAACGTTATCCTGAAATTCCAGGAAGACGTAGAGACCGTCCAATCAGAAC
>Ga0209710_1003289_pt1 | contig 10951 bp, 9 predicted proteins | sample ArcticOcean_MG_C_5_FD_187436 | JGI IMG/M metagenome (GOLD analysis project Ga0209710, IMG submission 187436) | Marine microbial communities from western Arctic Ocean - ArcticOcean_MG_CB4_138 (SPAdes) (version 2) | ecosystem: Environmental > Aquatic > Marine > Oceanic | place: Arctic Ocean: Canada...
TAGATGGTTTTGATTTATCACCAAAACTAGACTTTCCTTTGTAACCAAAACTTTTTTTCTCTCCATCTCTTGAGGATGAGCTAGATCTTCCGTAACTAGATTTTTTTTCGTCTCTGAATTTTCTTTTTTTATTGTATGGTGCTTTTCCTCTTTTGCTTCCTCTTGAATCTCCTCTTGCACCACGTGGTGCTGGTTTAAAGTTTGGATCAATTAATTTACTAATTTCGTTCCACATCGACCTATCATCTGGTGTAAGAAAAGTTAAGGCAGAACCTTCTGTTCCTGCTCTAGCAGTTCTTCCAATTCTATGTACATAATCTTCTGGTACTTGTGGAAGATCATAATTTATTACATGTTGAATTAATGGAATATCTAAACCTCTTGCAGCAACATCAGTTGCAATTAATATTCTTTTTAGACCTTTTCTAAATGAAGTAATTACACGATCTCTTTTACTCTGACGAAGATCTCCATGAATAGCATCAGCTGAATGACCTTCTTCTTTAAGTCGTTTAACCATTTTGTCAGCACCTCTTTTGGTTTTAACAAAAACTAATATTGACCCTTTTCTTGCTATAAATTGATCTACTAACTCATCATATTTATTTTCCTTAAAGACCTGAAGAGTTTCTTGCTTAATTTTTGCAATAGGAACTGAAGTTGAGCCTGTAGAAATTCTTTCAGGCTTATTTAAATATCTTTCAGAAATTCTAACAATATTTTGTGGTAAAGTTGCAGAAAACAATAAAGTTTGATGATCTTTTGGAACAAATTTTAAAATCATCTCTATTTGTGGAGTAAAACCCATATCTAACATTCTGTCAGTTTCATCTAATACTAAATATTTGGTTGCTGATAAATTTAAACTTTTTCTTTTTAAGTGGTCATTAATTCTTCCAGGTGTTCCAACAATTATTCTTGATCTATTACCTAGTTGTCTAAGTTGTTTTTGCATAGCCTCTCCACCAATGAGTAAGGCAGTCTTAATGTTAATCTTATCACTAATAATACTTTTGATTGCAGCCATTACTTGACTAGCCAACTCTCTTGTTGGACACATTACTAATGCGAATGCGTTTTTATCTAATATTAATTTATTAACTAAAGGAATGCTGAATGCCAGTGTTTTTCCAGTTCCAGTTTGTGCTGTTCCCAAAACATCCTTTCCCTCTAAAGCAACTGGAATTGCCATAGCTTGAATTGGTGTTGGCTTCGTAAACTTCATTTTCTCCAATGAATTTTTTAACGAATCTTCTATTTTTAGTAATTTAAAGTTTTCCATTCAGGTACTTAGGTTTTTAAAATTTTAAGGAGATATGATCTTAATCCTTTAATACGTCTAATTTTCATAGCGATATCTATACGTTTTTTTAATAATCGCAAGAAGCTAATTTTTTAATAAAAGCTCCTTTAATAGGGAAATAATGATTTTTTTTAAGTTTTCAAATGATTCAATTGATGTATAAGAACCTCAAATTATGAATAACAATATTCGAAACATCACAATTATTGCCCATGTCGACCATGGCAAAACCACTATGATTGATACCCTTATGAAGCAGAGTGGTTCATTTAGAGAAAATGAAGTTGTTGACGAAAGATTAATGGATTCCGGTGAATTAGAAAAAGAAAGAGGAATTACTATTTTAGCTAAACCTGCTTCGATCAACTGGAAAGATTCAAGAATTAATATTATTGATACACCTGGTCACAGAGATTTTGCTGCGGAGGTTGAACGTGTATTAAGTATGGCAGATGGAGCATTATTGCTTATTGATTCTGCTGAAGGTGTTATGCCTCAAACAAAATTTGTTTTAGCAAAAGCTCTTAAACAAGGGTTAAAGCCAATTGTTATAATTAATAAATTAGATAAAGCAGATCAAAGAGCTAATGAAGTATTAGATGAAACATTTGATTTATTTGTAAGTTTAGATGCAAACGAAGAGCAGTTAGACTTCCCGGTCTTATATGCTAGTGGAAGATCTGGATGGGCGAGCAAAGAGGTTGATGGACCAAGAGAAAACCTTCATCCATTATTAGATTTAATTTTAGAACATGTTAATCCTGATGATCTTGATAAAACAAAACCTTTTGCAATGTTATCTACTCTATTGTACGCAGATAGTTTTTTGGGAAGAAGTTTAGTTGGAAAAATTTCTCAAGGTACGGCAAGAGCTAATCAACCCATTAAGGCTATAAATCTTAAAGGTGAAAAAGTTGATGAAGGTAGATTAACTAAGATTTTTAGATATGAGGGAACAAAAAAAGTACCAATCGAAGTTGGTGAGGCTGGAGATATAGTTGTAATCGCAGGATTAGAAAAAGCTAACGTGGCTGATACAATTTGTGACCCAGAAGTAAACGAGCCACTTCCTGCAACGCCGATAGATCCTCCAACTATGTCTATAACTATCAGTGTTAATAGTTCTCCTTTAGCTGGAACAGAAGGTAAGAAATTAACAAGTACTCAAATTAGAGATAGGTTAGTTACTGAAGCACAGAACAATGTTGGAATTAGTTTTTCTCAAAATAATAATGTGGATGCGTTTGTAATTAGTGGACGTGGTGAATTAATGCTTGAAATCTTATTAACACAAATGCGACGCGAAGGTTTTGAGATGACAGTAAGCCCTCCAAAAGTTTTATATCAAAAAGATGAAAATGGAAACAGAATGGAACCCATTGAAGAAATTACTGTTGATCTAGATGAAGAATTTTCATCAAAAATTATTGATTCAATGAATAGAAGAAAAGGTAAATTACTTGATCTTAAAGATACTGGTAAAGATAAAAAAAGATTAATCTTTCACGCACCAACAAGAGGCTTAATGGGTTACACAAGCAGGTTTTTAACTTTAACTAAAGGCACTGGTGTAATTAACAGAATATTCCATGGTTATGGAAAATTTGAAGGTGAAATGGATGGAAGAAAAAATGGTGCTTTAATTTCAATGGCTAATGGAAAAGCTGTTGCATTTGCAATATTTAACTTACAGGCGAGAGGTGAAATGTTTGTAACTCACAACGATCCTGTTTATGAGGGAATGATTGTTGGACTGGCACCAAAACCTGGTGATATGATTATTAATGTCATGAAGGGTAAGCAATTAACTAATATGAGAACTCAAGGTACAGATGAAAATGTTGTACTTACTCCAGTTAGACAAATGTCAATTGCAGAACAATTAAGCATGCTAAATACTGATGAAGCTTTAGAAATTACACCTAAATCTCTTAGATTGAGAAAAGCTATACTTAATCCTACCGATAGAAAAAAGAACGAAAAATCTGGAACACCACTTTAATTAAAAGATTTTCCAACAATAAATAATCCAAAAGCAACTGCGGGGCCGATTCCAAAAGCAAACAATAAAGTCCCTATTCCAACTGTTCCACCTAAATACCACCCAATAGACATTGCAGTAATTTCTAAAGAAGCTCTAACAACCGCTATAGGTAGGTTTGTTTTTTTTTGTAGTCCTATCATTAGTCCATCTCTTGGTCCTGGCCCTAAATTTGCAACCAAGTATATTCCACCACCCAATCCAACTATAAGTACAGCTACGATAGCTAACAATAATTGAGAAATATAATTTTCTGGTATTGGCACAAACTTGATACAGAAATCTATCATCAAACCAATAATTAATGCATTTAGAATTGTTCCAATTCCAGGTTTCTGATTTAACGGAAGCCAAAAAAACAAGACAACTATACTTATCAATATAGTTATTATTCCAACAGAAAGATTAATGTTTAAATGAATACCTTGTGCAAGAACACTCCATGGTGAAGCTCCTGCTGTTGAAACAATTAGCAATCCCTCACCTAATCCAAATAGAATTAAACCAAAACATAAAAAAAAGGATGTTAAAATTTTTGGCTTCAAATTAAAAGGTTTATCTGAGCTCCATGAAACTTTAGGGACATTTTTTATAGACAAAAACATGACCTAAGTAATTATACACTTTAACAAGAAAAGAAAGTCTATTATTCTTGTCCATATTATGAAAAAAATTTTTATAAATATTATCTTATTTCTTTTTTTTTCTACAAATTTAAATGCTCATATTTCTCATTATAAAAATCTTAAGAAAATTGAGATGGAAATTTTTAGAAACAGTGAATTGATTGGATATAATTATTATTTTTTTAAAACTAAAAATAATCTAGTTCAAGTAACCAATCAAACTAAAATTACTGTAAAATTATTAGGTGTCACTATATTTGATATTGAGGGCTACGGGGAAGAGAAATATAAAAATGATAAACTAATTTCTTTTCGTTCTAAAACAAAACAGAATAAAAAAGAAAAATTTGTAAATCTTAAAATCAATACAGAAAATAATAGATTTATAATCAAGGGCTCTTCATACTCAGGTGAAGCAAGTAAGGATAATATTATAGGAAACTGGTGGAACCATAAATTACTACAGGCAGAAAGTCAGATTAGTCCTGTCTCAGGCAGTATTAAAGAGCAGGTTATAACATTTATTGCAAAAGAAAAAATTGAGCTTTATGGAAAAAGTTATGAAACTGAACACTTCAAACTTAAATCAAAAAACCAAAGCCTTCCTGATGATAAAAAGTTAAATTTCGACATATGGTTTGATAAGAATACGGGTCTAATTGTTAAAGTAAAATACTCAAGAATGGGTGAGTGGGAATACAGATTGAAAAGTTTTGAATAAAAGTTTACTTCTTAATTTTTAAGGATAGATCTTTAGCACTTAACCAACCAGACTCAAGTCTTGGACCTATAAACCAATCAGCACAGACTCCAAACCTAATAGAGTTATTCCAATAACTTTTAATATTTAATGGTTTAGAATTCGATGAATATTTCCATCCGTGATTCTGCATATGAAATATTTTATTTCTTTTAAAATTTGTGAGCTCAAAAAATTTGTTAATCAATATTTTAGCATTATCTAGTTTATTGATTTTATTTTTATTTATTACCTTATTTGCCCATTTATAAGTGCTCTGTAACGTCCATAAATCATAATCACTTTTAAATCTTTTTTTACTATTCTCATATGCCACCCATCCCAAAATTTTATCAGATAAAAAATAGCTAGAAATATTTGGTCTTACCTTTTTAGTTACTATCATGACTGTGATATTGGCATCCATCTTAACTTTTTTATTAATAAACGAATGTTTAATATATTTTTTTGAAAGTTTTTTTAATTGAGGGAATGGGCAAGTTAGTATCAAAGATTTATAAAATTTTTTAGTACCGTCAGAAAAGTCTAGCTCCCAAATCTTATCTTTATTAGTAATTTTAATAAGCTCAGTATTAAAGATGCAGTTAATATTTTTTAATAGATATTTGCTAATAGAATTATTTCCCTTGGTTCCAATTATCTTAATGTGTTTTTTATCCTCCTTCTTATCTTTATTTAAAAATATATGTTTCCCAGGCCATTTTTTAACTATCTTTTTGGTAATAAGATCGTTTATAAATCTTTTAAATTCGATGCTTTTTGGGGAAATATATTGAACACCATGATCAAAACTTTCATTCTTGTTAAACTTCTTATTAGATGATCTTCCTCCAGCACCTCTTGCCTTATCATAGACATCTAATGAATATTTTTTACTAAGAGTGTGAGCTATTGTAGATCCTGAAATGCCTGACCCAATAATGCAGAAGTCCTTCATTTTCCCGCAACAACCATACCTTCTATTAACATTGTTGGAGCATTTGTTGAATACTTAAATTCAAGATCATTTGCTAAAGTAATATTTTTAAACATATCATTAAAATTTCCAGCTATAGTAATTTCACTAACTGGATATTTAAATACTCCATTTTCAACCATAAACCCTGTGGCTCCTACTGAGTAGTCTCCAGTAACCAGGTTGCTTCCATGACCAATTGTTTCTGTGATATATAGTGTTTTTTGATTTAACTTTAAAAGATTTTTGTAAGAGATGGATCCTTTTTCAAAATATAAATTGCTTGTTCCACCACTTCTACCATTTGATTTTAAATTCAACTTTTTTCCATAATAGGTATCAACCAAATAATGCTTTAAAACACCCTGGTCTACTAATTTTAATTCTTTGCTTTTAACTCCCTCATCATCAAAATACTGAGAACCTAATCCTTTAACTATGTCGGGCTTATCATAAATGTTTATTGATGTTGAAAATATTTCTTCATTTATTTTATCTTTTAAAAATGAGGTTCCTCTTGCTATGGAAGAGGCTGATATCGCACTTGCTAAGACACTTAACATTCCTTTTGAAATTCTTCTATCAAAAATAATACTTATTTTTTCACTTTCTATTTTTTGAGGGTTTAATTTTTGAATTGTTTTTTTTGCTGCCAATGATCCAATTTGATTTGGTCTGAGCATATCATGTAGATGGCAAGTACTTGTAAACTCATAGTCTCTTTCCATCTTATTATCAGCATTTTTTGCAACAGCCACACAAGATGCAGAGTAAGATGAAGACTTATACCCATTTAAAAAACCATCACTGCTTGCAAGTATAAAATTTGATTTAGACTCTGAAAAACCAGTTTCTGTATTAATAATTTCTTTTTTTTCAAGTGCGGCTTCCTCAACTTCTTTTAAATATTCTATTTTTTCATCATTCTCAATATGGTCTTGATCATATAAATTTAAATCATCAATTTTTATTGCTAGCAAATCTTTATCTGGCAGAGAATTAAATTCATCTTCTGGTGTAATTTTTGTTGTTTCGATACATCTCTCTATTAGAGTTTTAATATTTTCCTCTGTTAGATTTGAAGATGAAATACTAGATTTCTTTTTGCCAATATATGTTGTTAAACTAACTCCTAAACTATCTGATCGGTCAGACTCATCTAGTTTTCTATTTCTAAAATTCACTGTTTCAGAAATTGAGTGCCCTACTGCTGCTGTTACATCTGTTGCTCCTAGTTTTTTTGCTAAATCTATGCAAAAAGATGCTTTTTTTTTTAAATAATCTTGATCTTTAACCATAATTTACAATTGAGTTCCACCTACAGTCATTTTATCAATCAAAATTGAGGGTTGAGCAACTCCAACTGGTACACCCTGTCCTGCTTTGCCGCATGTTCCAATACCCGGATCTAGCATCATATTATTTCCAACTAACGAAACTTCCTTTAAAATTGATGGACCATCACCTATCAATGTTGCACCTTTAATTGGCGCACCTATTTTACCATTTATGATTTCATATGCTTCAGTGCAATTAAATACAAACTTTCCAGAAGTAATATCTACCTGGCCACCTCCAAAACTTACTGCAAATATGCCTTTATCAACTGATTTAATCATTTCTTCTTGTGTGTATTTTCCATTTAACATCATTGTATTTCTCATTCGAGGAAGAACTACATGTTTGTAACTTTCTCTTCTGCCACTTCCTGTAGATCTAGTATTCATCAATCTTGCATTCAATCGATCTTGCATAAAATTTTTTAATATACCATTTTCAATTAAGACAGTTTTTTCTGTGGGTGTTCCTTCGTCATCAATTGTTAAGCTACCTCTTCTATTATGTAAAGTTCCATCATCAACGATTGTAACTCCATCACTTGCAACTCTCTGACCCATCAAATTATGAAATGCAGATGTTTTTTTTCTATTAAAATCTCCTTCTAAACCATGGCCTATCGCTTCATGAATAAGTATTGCTGGCCATCCTGGTCCCAAAACTACTTTCATTTCTCCAGCTGGAGCAGGTTTACTTTCTAAGTTTACTGAAGCAATTCTAAATGCTTCATCACATACTTTTTTCCAATTATCTTCTTTAAGATATTCATCATAAGACTGCCTGCCACCAATGCCATATACTCCAGTTTCTTTTTTTCCATTTTTCTCAAGCATCACCGAAACATTGAAACGAATTAAAGGCCTAACATCTGTTAATACTTCGCCACCCGATCTAATTATTTCTATTGACTTATGTTCTCCAGAAAAACTCGCTGTTACCTGTTGAACAATGCCACCTTTCGCTCTTGTATAATCATTAACTTCTTTTAAAAGTTCTAATTTTGATTTAAGTGATTTTTCTTCTATGGGATTAATGTTTTTATAAAATTTTTCGTTTGTCCTAGGTATCTCATGATTATAAATACCTTTTTTTGATTTCAAAGTTGAGCTTAAATTATCAGCTGATTGTTTTAATGAATTTTTTGAAATTTCATTTGAATGTGAGTATGCAACAACTTCGCCTGTTACAGCTCTTAAGCCATAACCTAAATCAGAACTATAAGTGGAGCTTTTAATTTTATTATCATCTAAGACAATAGATTCACTCTTTGAATCTTCTAAGTAAAGCTCGCCATCATCACAGTTATTTAAGGTTTCGGAAATAATTTTTTCTGCATCAATTCTTGATAAGTCTGCCTTGTTAAAAAAATCAGTCATATCAGTTAAATAGTAGTTATAATTATTATTTCAATTGGTGTATTTAGCACATATACAAAGTAACTAATTCTGTTTAATTTTACCAATTAATTAAAAAGGAACTTAATATGAAAAAATTTGATGAATTAATGAATATTTCCAATGAAATTACAAATATTTCTGTAGATGAAGCTAAAGAGAAATTAAATGATCCAAACGTTCAATTTATAGATGTCAGAGATAAAAGTAGTTTTTGCACAGAAACGATAGGTAATGCGGTTAATTTAGAAAGAGGTTTGCTAGAATTTTATTTAGCAGACGGCAGTCCTATGGAAAATGAAATGTTTAAAAATAATCCAGATAAGGAATATGTAGTATTTTGTGGACTTGGCGGTCAAAGCACTCTTGCAACAAAAACCATGCAATATATGGGAGTAAAAAATGTAAAAAACATGACCGGTGGAATGACTGCCTGGAAAAAAAAGAAATAAACTATGAAGGTCTATTTTAATAATTCATGTAATATTTGTCGATCAGAAATTAATTTATATAAAAAGCAAAATATTGAAGATATCGAATGGGTTGATATTACAGATAATAAAGCTGCTGAAATAGAAACTCAAAAAGACGACAAAACTCTTTTACGAAGACTGCATATTAAAGACGGAGAAAAAGTAATTGGTGGTGCAGAAGCTTTTTTATTAGTTTGGAAAAAAATTCCTAAATACAAATTCCTCTACACTTTTTTCAAAATACCAATAATTTTTACTTTATTTTCATACTTTTATGAAATTATTGCTTTCTTCTTATATTTAAAGAATAAGAAACAACTTTCTAAATAAATTTTTTACTTATTGAGAGTGGCCATTAATTAAATTATATTTTTATTATGAGATTTAGTAAAATTTTTTTAATAATTTTATGTATAAGTAGTTTTTTTTCTTTTGCACAATCATCTCAAGAAAATATTTTGAATCATCTTTTCAATCAACTTGAAAAAGTTAATAACCAAAAAAGTGCAGCGTTACTAGAAAAAAAAATTTGGTCTATTTGGAATGAACATCCAACTAACAATAAATTGACTGAAAGGTTAGAATTTGGAACAGAGCTGATGCAATATGGAGATTACAATTATGCACTAAAAGTTTTTGATAACATTATAGTTAGTGACCCTGAGTGGTCTGAAGCATTAAATAAAAGAGCAACTGTCTTTTTTTTAATGAATCAATTTAAAGACTCTTTAGTTGATATTGATAAAGTTTTAAACATAGAGCCTAGACACTTTGGAGCATTATCGGGGCAAGCAAGAATTTTTATTAAACTTCAAAAATATGAAGAAGCTATTAGGAGTATAGAAAAAGCATTGAAATTTTATCCGTCTTTTAAGAGTGGTGAAATGATACCTGAAATTGAAAGATTAATTAGAGAAGAAAGCATTTAATCTAATCTTTTTTTGCTCTTTTTCTAGCTATTAGTTGAGTCAATGAATCTACCATTAAATCAGAGGCTTTGAATATTTCGTTAGCCATAAATTCGTGTGATGAATTTTTCTCTGAGTTTGTTTTATCCTCAATAATTATTCCTTCATCTGGTGAGTTATTCTTTATATAAATCAAGAGCAACCATTCTTCATCTATTGCCTCATCCCATCTAATAAAAATTTCTCCAGTCTCAAACCTTCTGTCAATGCATCTAAAAATAGACATATGTCTGGTCACATGTCGTTTGTTAAGTTGAAAAACCAAACTACTTGCACTTCTATAAAAGCTTTCTAGAGAAAGTTCAATTTTTTGTCTTGCAATTGTATAATCTTTTTCTTTTTGTAATAAAGTTGTTCTATCCTCATCTCCTTCAATTTTAACACCTAAGGCCTCTACTCTTTCACGAATTTTTTGATCTCTTATAATTCTATATTTATCTTTTAATTTTTCTATTCTTTTTTGAAGCCCAGTATAATCTTCTCTTTTTTCATTCAGTGAAATTTTTTCAAGCTTCTCAAGCTCTTTGACTTCTCTTATTCTAAATTTTTCAATCTGTTTTTCTAACTGTAATTGTTTTAAAAATTGTTTTTGCCTTTCTGCATGCTCTATTCTAAGTAAGGCTTGCTCTTTACGCAAAAATAATTTTATATCTCTTGTTCTTTCTCTATCTAATTTAATCTCATCTTTTAAAGCTTTTTCTTTAAGTTTGGTTCGTAACTCTTCTTCTAAAATTTTTTGTTTCCGTAGTAATATTTTTGCTTCTTCTTTTTTGTCTATTTCTTCTAATTTTCTTTTTCTTTTTTCTTCTATTTTTAATATTTTATATTCTATGATTGAGTTTGCAATTCTATCAAAGAATGCCTGAATATATTTTTCTAAACTAAAGTTAATTTTTATATTAAATTCTGGCTTCAGTGAATCGTGAAGTTTAATTATTCTTAATATTAGACTTCTTTTTTTTTTAACTACTTTTTTTCTAGCTATTGTTTTTTTTACTACTTTTTTTCTAGCTACTTTTTTTCTAGCTACTTTTTTTTTAGCTACTTTTTTTTTGGTTACTTTTTTTTTAGATGATTTTTTTTTTATTTTTTT
>Ga0209710_1003293_pt1 | contig 10947 bp, 10 predicted proteins | sample ArcticOcean_MG_C_5_FD_187436 | JGI IMG/M metagenome (GOLD analysis project Ga0209710, IMG submission 187436) | Marine microbial communities from western Arctic Ocean - ArcticOcean_MG_CB4_138 (SPAdes) (version 2) | ecosystem: Environmental > Aquatic > Marine > Oceanic | place: Arctic Ocean...
TAATTTTCCATTGACCTGTTGCAGAATCTACTTCACCAAATGCTGTTGCATCATAAGCTGTTCCGTCTATGAAGTGGACATGAGACATTAAGCCATCAAATTTTCCTGTACCATTAAATACATCTCCTAAATAAACTGTTCCTGTGCTTCCACTAGAATTTACAACAGTAACATAATCTAAAGATGGATATGTTGTATTTGCTAAAGAAGTAACTTGTTCACCATTCACATATAATTTTACTCTATCTGAGGCTGTAGTTTGTATAGTATCAACTGCTAATACTATATGATACCAAGCTGAACAATCTCTATATAGAGCAGTTGTGTTAATATCAAATCCACTTGGTTCTATTCTTATTTTTCCGTCTGATTCCAATCTTATATTAAAATTATTAGAGCTTTGGTCGCCTTGTCCAAAAATACCTTGCCCAGAAGAAACAGAACCTCTTTTAATCCATGCGCTGTAAGTAAAGGTTTTTGTATTTCCAGCAGAAGATACTGTTCTAGTTAGTGTTGTTGATGCCATTAGTTAAATTGTCCTCCGCCTGTTGCACCATAAGTAGATGTTAAAGAAAAACTTCTATCTGATGTTTGCCCTTCGGCATCTGTTAGTCTTAATGTAAAATTGTATGTAGTTGCAGTTGTAGCACTACCACCAAAGTTAGTAGTAGTTATAACACCTGTTGAACTATTTAAAGAACAATTTGCTAAAGCTGCATTAGTTAATACATTAGTTGTTTCACTATAAGCAACTGTACTATCTGAAGTACCAGCAACTGTTGCAACTGTACCAGAAAAATTTCCAGCAATAGAACCTAGTGTTCCAGAACCAGTAGTCCATGTAGGAGCATCAGATACTGTTAATAAGTTAGAAGTAGATAATACAGAGCTTCCATCTGGATTTTCAATTCTAATTTTATATTGAGCATCTACAGATAAAGTTACTGTAACTGTTAATGATGTAGAATTATTAAATACAACTGTACTAGCATCATACCAAATACCAGTTGAAGGATTTAAAAATTCTACTTGAGGTACTGATACAAAGTTTGAACCAGTAATTGTAATTGTAGAGGATGTGTTATCTATAGTAGTTGGAGAAATAGAACTTAGAGTTGGACCTAAAGAAATAGAACCACCTAAAGATACTGATACTCCATTAATAGTAACAGCAGAATTAGCTAGGTCTGTATTAGCAACTGTAGCATTAACTATCTTAGGACTCGTTACTGAATCATTAGCTAGTTTATTTGTAGATACAATACCATCTACTAAATCATCAGATGTTAAAGCTGTATCTGCAGGTGCTTTACCGACATATGCCATATTAAATTTTCCTTAAATTATGCTGAGATAGTATCTACAACACTAGTAATTATATCAACAGAAGTTGCTGCAGAAGCATAAGCCTCTACTGAATCACCAGTCTGTAATACAACTTTAGAGCCACCATCAATTAATTCTAAAGAACCACCAGAAGGGATAGGTGCATCTTTAATAATGTGATAAGTGTCACTTCCATTTTTAACATAAACAGTTACATTCACAGAAGTACCAGAAGTGTTTGCACATCTAATACCTATGATTGCATCATCTGAATCTGCTGCTGTTCTTAAAACAGTTGCTGAACCTGATGAATTTGAAATGTTTTGTTGTAAATATCTTTCGAAATCTTGTGCCATAGAATTATCCTAATTATACTATTTTATTGTTAATTTGTCAACTACTAATTATAAAGCAATTGCCATAGCAACAGCAAATCCATTAGTAGCTTTCGCATCTATTTGAGTTTGTATTGCTGAAGTTACACCATTAATGTAACCAAATTCAGTATTATCTACTGAACCATCTCCTACTAGATTAGCATTTAATCTATTAGATGAATCTATTGTAGCTTGTTTAGCATCTAATTGGTCTTGAGCATTAGAAGATAAGCTATTAATATATTGAAATTCTGTGTTAGATACTGAACCATCTGCTAGTTTAACTGTATCAATACCAGCAGCAAGTTTGCTACCAGCAATGTTTGCACCAGCTTTAATATTAGCATCAACTAAATTAGTAATTGAATTACCAGTAGCATCTACATCTATAGTTTTATTAGTAAATGTATCAGTTGAACTTGCTGTAATTAAACCAGTTGTTAATGTACTTAAGTTTACATTATTACCATTACTAATAGTTAGAGTTGGTGTTGAAAAACTTAATGTTTGACTATCTGTTTCTGCAGTTAAATAACCTGAATCATTTGTCCATTGTGAAATGTTACCAGATTTATTAGTTAAAGTTTGAGTACCAGTTAATGTAGCAACAGTTGAATCAATAGTAATTTCATCTGCATTAGCTGTAATACCTGTACCACCTATAACATTTAAAGTTACATCACCTGATGTTCCTCCACCTGTCATACCAGTACCTGCTACCACTGAAGTAATATCTCCAACTGGAATAGTTGCTACTTGAGTATCTACATATGCTTTAATAGATTGTTGAGATGCAACTTTAATAGCAGAGTTAGATGACATATTATCTTCATCTAAGAAAGCTGTACCACTAATAGCTGTATTAATTACTGGACTAGTTAAAGTTTTATTTGTAAGAGTATCTGTAGTTGCTCTTCCTACTAATGTATCAGTAGCTGTTGGTAAAGTTACTGTACCAGTATTTGATATAGAAGAAATAACTGGAGTAGTTAAAGTTTTATTTGTAAGAGTTTGTGAGCCTGTTAATGTTGCAACTGTATTATCAATTGCAAAAGTCATTGTTTGAGCAGAACCTGTAGTATCAATACCAGTTCCACCAGTAAGTGTTAATGCTTGTGAATCTAAATCAATTGATTGAGAACCACCAGTATCACCAGAAAAATCTAAATCACTTGCTGTTACTTGTGCATCAACATAAGTTTTAATTGCTTTAGCACTAGCGACTGTATCATCACTAGCTGAAACTGAAGCTAAATCTGTATCTACATCTGTAATAGAAGTAGCTGAACCAATCGTTAAACCATCTAAACTAACTGTTCCATCAAAGAAAGCATCTTTAAATTGTAAAGAACTTGTACCTAAATTAATATCATTATTAGTAATAGGAATAATTCCACCATCTAATAATTTAATTTGTTCTGTAGTAACTCCTGATACATCAACATAAAAACCTATCTCATCGTTAGGTGTATCTATTTCAATTTTGTTTAATGGAGTTGAAAGACCTGCATCTCCTATAAGAGCAATGACTGGTCCTTCTGCTGAAGTACCATCATGTTTATGTCCTGATGAACTATTAAAAGCAGATAGTAGTTGATTATATTCGTTATTAAATAATGCTGCTGTGACTGTATCACCATCATTAATTGAACTCTGTCTAGTATATCCTGCCATAATTTATCTTCTTCCTCCTGCTATAAATGAAACAAACATTCCATTAACTGAATAAGGAGCATTTGTATCATCACTAAAAAATTTAAAGTTATTAGAAAATCCACTGCCTGTTACTAATACACTCTTGCTTGGTAAAGTTGTTGCTCCAAAAGTGGCTGAAGCAAATACTGCTGAACCAAATAAAGAAGCTGAACTTAAATTACCTACTGCAAAGTTTCCTGGTTGAGGAACTTCACCGCTTTCAAAATCATATCTGATTCTTAAGAGTAAATCGTTTTGTGTTCCTTCAGGTTCAATATTAGTTTTAACTTTGTATAAACTTTTTCTTAAACCATTATCACCATAATCCATATCAGGTGTTTGAAATTCTGCTACTACATTAGCACCATCAAAACTATTACCAGTATCATGTTTATAAACATAACCTGTTTCATCAGTATGATGAAGTACTTCTGTACCATCGTTATTAACATCTGAAGTACAAAACTTAACAGGTAAACCTTTAGTTTGACTCCATTCAAATGCAGGTATACCTTCTGAATTATATTTAAATGTTCCTATAATTCCTTTTTGTCCAGAAGCTGCTTGTCCTGATTGATAATAGAATAATCTATATTGACTTCGTTCTCTAATAACCATACTTGAAATAGTAAAGTTAGAAAAGTTATTTATAATTTCGTTTACTAGAGGTAGTATTTTTCTACTAATAGAACTTAATTCAACATCGTCAATTCTAGCTGTACCAGCAACTGTTCTTAATCCATCAGGTGCTAAGAAGATTAAATCTCCACCTATCTCTTGAATTGAGTTGCCACTTACACAACCTATATTCTTAGTAACTGACTTAATTATAGGAGTAGAATCAAGGTTTGTCAACTCATATATACTATTTTTACAAAATATAATTAAGCTGTTTCTAAATACTTTAATACCTGTTACTATATCTCCTACATCAATAAACCCTGCAGAAGAATCTTCAAAGTCATAAGGTTTTAATCTACCACTATAATAAACAACACTAGGATTAGATGCTTGTCCAGATACTATAACTCTTTCAGTATATCGTTCTATTAGAGAACAACCTACTGGAGCAGACCTTTCTATTTCTTCAAAATGATAAGTACCATCACTATGTATATAAAATTCACCTAGTTTATTTACTCCATCTACAAAATAAAGAGTACCATTTGGACCTCCTGTAGATTCAAAGTTTACAAATTGAACATTGCTTTGATTAGCTCTAGGGATTACAGTTGCACTAGGTAAATCTCCTACTGGTATACCACCTGTATAATAACTTAAACCATTTTGTGTAGTTGAAGTATTTGCATTTTTATCTAATGTTAATACAGTATTACTTGTAATAGATAACACTTTATAAAAATCAGTAAGGATTTTAATATCATCACCAGCAGTAAAGTCAGTAGTAAAAGTAGTAGCTATTCCAGTTACTGTAGGCGAACCTGAAGATATAGAAACTGTTCCTGCACCTACTGTAAAAGTATCTACATTGATTGGTACATAAGAAGTACCTGTAGTACTAAAATATAAATTAGCTCCTTGAGCAACAACAATGCCAGAAGCATAACCTTTAATACCCTGCATTGCATCAGTTACAACTCCAGAAGGAATAACTGCACTTGTAGTTCCTAATTTTTCAAAACCACTTATTCTTCTATAACCACCTGTAGTAGATGATTCAAAATTTTGTAGGACAGTCGCAGCTCCAGGTGTTCTAAATAAAGCATGAGAACTTGAAATTAAATCCAAGCCACCTTGTACAGTAATGGAAGCTCCTTGAGTTGGCATTTTTTATCCTTAAGTAAATAGTCGTCTATCATCTTCCACATAACTAGGTTGTGGAGCATTTAGTTGTTCAATCATTTTGCCTAAACTTTTATTGTATTCAGTTAAAGCTAATTGAGTTTGTGCAATGTTATCTTTAAATTGATAAATATAATATCTTGCTCTAGCCATTAAAACAGTTTTGTATTGTTCTGGAAATAAAACTACATCTGTATCATTAACTAATGATGATGGTCTATTGTAAGCATAAAAATAAATTCTATAAACTTCATTAGGAACAGGCGATAAACCAAAGTGTCTATTATCTTCGCTTCGAACTATTCTTTCAGGTACACCAAAATTAGAATCAGCTTTAGAACTATCTCTATTTTCAGCTACAGAATAAAAATCTCTCCAAGTTTCTAACGAAACAAAAGGTAAGTTTCTAATTGTATAAGGTTCTGTTTTACCATTTACATTTTCTTCTGTTAATACAAAACCATCCCAATTTACATTTGAAAAATCTGTATCAACTCCTGATGAGCCTTGTTTTAAAAGATACCATCTTTGTCCTACAACAGTTTCAACATAAGTATTACCATTGTAATTACCTTGTGTTGCTGATGTTGATAACCAAGACCATGTATCTTGAGCATCTACTATATCAAAGTAAGCTCTATTAACACAGTTAGATACAAACTTTTGTACTCCAATTGCAGTTGTTACACTTGTAACTTCTGGTTCATTGATTTCAACCAGTAATTCGTTTGTCATTGAAAGATAAGTTTTAGCCATATATTAACAGTTCCATGCTCTTAGTGATTTATTAATTCTTGAGTTAGGGTCACGAGCAGTTTTAGCAGAAGTTAATTTCTTTTTCATACCTTTCATTCTAGCACAAAAACTTTTTCTTCTTTTATTCCCTACTACTTTACTTGGTGCTTTTAAATTCTTTTTCTTACCAGTTTTAGTTTTACCTTTATTGTAAGATGCTCTACCCTTTGCATTTAAACCACCTTCAGGATTTTTACCTTCTTTACGAGTCCATGCAGGTGATGACATTATACCCATACTAATTTCTATTTCTTTTTATTTTTTTTAATAATAATAACCATAGAGCTGCCTTTTTTCTTTGAATGTGCTTTACCACCACAACTCATCTTTACTGGTTTCTTTTTACTTTTATACATTATGTTCCTTTTAATTTAATGATTGGGGATATTTCTACCCCCAACCACATTTAACTATTTGATATAGTTAAGTACTGATTAATCTATTGTGTAGATTATTTTACCAGTGATTTCTGGTCTTAGTACTTTTCTACCCCATACCATTAGACCTCTAACGACATCCGAAAAAGTTCCAGTATCTCTGATTGTTTCTACTTTATTCATAGAAGACGCAGCAGAAGTAGCTGAAATGTGTCCGAATAATGCCATAGGAGCATCACCTGCACCAGCAGGAGTTGCACCAGATAAGTCATTAGTTGGTACATTGTTTGATTTATACATTTGGAAGCCTCTTAGCAATCCAGATGCAACTAAACCATTTCTAATTGAACCTTGACCAGCATTAAAGTCTACTGATAAAAGTTTAGAAGATGTGTTAGCTAGTTGGTTGTACCATTCAGGTGCAGCCACAAACCATCGTCCATCTTCAGGTGCATTAGCTTCATCTAATTCCTTAGCAGCTAATGACATTTGATTTAGAGGGTCTACTTCACCAGTACCAAATCCGATATCAATCGGAACTGAAGTTGTTCCCATTCCAGTAGTAACAGTTGCACCAGCACCTATTGCTTCTAAGATATTGCTATCCATAGCATCTCTCAAAGCATAAGCAGCATTATCTGCAGCTACAGCTTGAAAGTTAACATGAGAGAATCTCTTCTCTAAGTCATCTATTTTGAATGAAAAAGACTTCGCTTGGTCAATTGTAAGAACCAATTCTTGGTCTGTTAAGTTAGTAGCAACTACAGCTAGACCTCTAGTGTAATCCGCTACTGCGATTTGAGGCTCTTTGACAATGTTAACAGTATCGCCGAAAGATGAAATTTCACCCATGTAATCTGTGTTACAGATTGCTTCTGCGACTGCTGCTTTTCTTAGAGCTATTTGTACTTTCTTTGAATAGATTTCAGGAATAAAGAAACCATTAGTTTGACCTGAAACACCTAATCCAAAGTTATATGTTGAACCACCTGCAAATTTTGCCATAGTAGTATTCTCCTTTGTTAGTTGTTGATTAATAAAAAATAAAGATAAACTTAATCTATAAGTCTACCTTCCCTTTGAGCTTTTACAATTTCTTTTTCGTATTGCATAAACTCAGCATCTGACATTTTAGCAATATCAGACCGCTTGATGAAAAGTTCTTTACCTTCAGGTATTTGAGATTGTTCATTAGTTTTAACTAACAAGTCAGCACCTTCTGATTTAGACTTTTTCTTCGTTTCGGTTTTTTTATCTAATCCAAGTCCTCGGTCCTTCTTATACAAGTCAATTGCTCTTGAAGCAAGTTTACCATCAGAGTTGTTTTCATATATCCATTTTTTAATTTCACTTGGTTGAGCATCAGCCCAATCATGGAAATCATCAGACTCTTTTATTTCTTCAAAGTCAGGATGATATTTTGAAAGTTCTAAAGCAGCTTCTCTTTGTTGTAAAGTAGTATTAGCTTTTTTTAAACCTTCTAACTCTTCTTGTAATGTCTTAACTTCATTTTGCGATTGTAAGTGTGATACAGTTTCCACTACACCATAAATGTCAGGATAATCGTTTTTAAAAGCTTCTAGCTCTTCTTTAGATTTAGGTGGTTGGTAAACAGGTCTGTTCTCTTTAAGTTGTACTTTAAGGTCAGTTTCCTTGTTGTTCCATTCTCCTAGTTTCCTGTCATAATAACGCTTAAGGTCATCATATCTTTTCTTATAATCAACTTTTGTATAAGGATTAGCTTCTGTATTTAACGCAGAATCTTGAACCTTATCCATAGTGGCTGTAGTATTATCAGTTGTATCTTCAGGGTTGCCATCGGCAGTAGCTTCAGATTCAGTAATATTACTATCAGGGTTTGGCACAAACAAACCTGTATCAGCAGAAGTTCTATCAGTAGGCATTATAGTATCTGTATGCCAAGATTTTTTTCTGTTGTAAGGGTTTGATGCGACTTCTTTTAGTCCTTCTTCGTTTTTACTCATTGTGTTGTCCTCCTTAGGGCTTCATAACTGAAGGTAGCTATGGTAGGTTTTTCTGTTAGAAACGAAACTACAAGGGCTTATAATAAATAATTTATTACAAGGTAGCTTGTCTATCCGTAGAGTTACCTTTCTCTACAAATTCTTTTATACTTCTTCTTCTTGAGAAGAGTTTCCAGCATCATAAGATTCTTCTGCTTGTTTCATCATCTTTCTTAATTTGTCTACACCAAGGTTCTTAACTGCCTTTGCTGTAAATACAAACTCACCATCTGATAAAAGTGCTGGGATAGAGTCTGAAGTTCCTGTTCCTGGTCCTTCTACTTCTCCATCTTCTGTAAATTCTGTTGCTACTAACTTAGGAATAATAGCTTCTAATTCTGGATGCATATCAATAGATTCATCTAGAATTTTTTCTTCGTCTTCGGATAAAGCTGAAGTATCTATAATGGCATCCATGTCACCATAATCTTCTTCTTCTTCTTCCATTTCTTCATCCATAGGCATTTCATCTTCCATACCAATAGGTTCTAATAAACTAGTTTCATCTTCCATAGCCATATCATCTTCCATATCCATGTCATCTTCCATAGCTACTTCATCTTCCATATCCATATCATCTTCTACTTCACCACCTTCTGCATAAGCTTGGTAGTCTGGTCTTTGTGTAGAATACTTTTCAACTACTTCTCCACCTAAAGCCATTTCTACTTTTCTATCTTTAGCTTTATAGGATTCTAATTCTTGTTCTTGTTTAGGTGTTAAATCTAAACCACTATCTTTCATAGCTTCAAGCTTTTCAAATTTTCTAGCTTCAATTTTATCTTTAACAGAATCACCTGTTTCAAATTTTAATCTTTTACTTAGTAAGCCACCCTTACTCTTTTTTATAACTCCTCTAGCACTTTTACTTTCAGGTGCAAATTCTTTTCCTACATTCATATCTTCAGTTGTTACACCTCCAGCATTATCAAAGACTTGTCCACCATTTTTCATTCTAGTTCTAGAAGAAGACATTGCTCTTGAAGGTAAACCTTTTCTAGCAGATACAGGAGTATTAACATCATATGCTTCAATTAATGATTTATCTTGTTTAGCAATGTATGGAGGTTGTGACATAAGTCCACCTGTAGCCATTTTGATTGCCTTTATTCTTTTCATAATTACTTATCTCCTGTTAGTTGTTCTATTATAGCAACAGAATTGTTATTCGTCAACTATTGACTATTAAAATCTTTAACCTGGGTTGGAAGGTTCTTCAACTTGTCCAGTAAATTCCATCTCCCCTGGCATTGGTGTATTACCTGGTCCGATTGAGCCTTCGCCATTTCCTGGGCTGTCATTTCCTGGAGCTTGTCCAGGTACTGGTGCATTACTTGCCATTGCTCCGAGTTGACCATTTGCATCAGCTTGATTGCCATTTCCTTGTTTAACATTTTGCATTCCTATTATTTTAGCATAAATTTCTGCTTCATCTTTAGTATTCATTACTTCTGCAGGGTCTAAATCTAGAGAGTATGCTAACTCTTTAATCACCTCTGACATTCTAACAAATGGAGCAATTGATGGATTCTGTACAGTTTGTAAGAACATAGTTAGTCTTTGAGAACGAACTTCCTTCTTCATCAAACTAGATGAACCTGTTGCCTTAATTTCTAAATCACCTTGGATAGGTAAGTCACCTTCATAGAATTGCATATTCCATTGGAACATTGCTTCTCCTAAAGGTTTAATTAACTGGTCGTCAATATTTTTAATTACTGTTTTAATATTTAATGAAGCTGCTCCCATTAACATAGACATACCTGATGCTGTTCTTGTCATACCTGTTACACCTGTTTGACCATGTGAGTAAGAAGGTAAGCCAGTAGACTCATCAGCTAGTTGTCTGAACTTATCAAACATCTGCATATTTTCATTTGCAGTATTTGGAAACTTAATTCCATAAATAGATTGTCCTGGAACACCAGACTGTCTTTTAAATATTTTACCTGGATATACTTCCATGTTTTGATTAGATGATAAAGCTGATTCATCAACATCAAATACTAAGTTACCAGCTAATGCTAAGTTATCAATTGCCATTCTTGCATGACCATTCATAATCTGTTGTGCATCATCCATGTTTTCTGGAACACCTATACCAAAAAATGTATAAGGATTTTTTTCATATACAAATGCTTGATAAGGATTTCTAAAAGGTTTAAAAGGATTCTCAACTACTCTGATTACTTTACCTCTATGCATCCAAACATTTACTTGTACTTCTTCTGAATCATCTATATCTTCATCTACATCAAGACCTTCTTCTCTTGCTGCCATTGCAGTTATAGTTCCCCAGTATTCTAATACTTCAAATCTATTATGAGTAATATCTGCGTAATGACTTTTCTCTAAATCAATATCAGTTTCCCATTCTTTCTTTGTATAGTTAGCACCCATCTTTAAACATTCCATGATAGCTTCTTTTTTAAAGAAAGGTCTATTAGCTAAATCTAAAAATTGATGTCTATTTAATCTGTGTCTTTGAATGATGTATTCTGCTTCATCCATACTTCTTGCATTAGGGTCTGGATAAAAATCCCAGATACT
>Ga0209710_1003295_pt1 | contig 10943 bp, 11 predicted proteins | sample ArcticOcean_MG_C_5_FD_187436 | JGI IMG/M metagenome (GOLD analysis project Ga0209710, IMG submission 187436) | Marine microbial communities from western Arctic Ocean - ArcticOcean_MG_CB4_138 (SPAdes) (version 2) | ecosystem: Environmental > Aquatic > Marine > Oceanic | place: Arctic Ocean...
TTTCGAAGCCTTCCAGCCCTTCCAGTTTTCCTGTAGCAGTCCTTGTCATAGCAATCCTCGACTCAATACCCGAATTTGATTTCTTTACGAGCGTAAAATCGAAGAAACTTTCCAAAAGGTTCGCATTGCCGACTGCGGGCGACTTGAATACCAACAAATTTATGTCTAAAAAACACTATCTCATTACGGGAGGCGCGGACTTTATCGGCTCACATCTGACCGAGCGTATTTTAAAGGAAGGGCTTCGAGCCACGATTAAGAATACTATTTATGGCATCACATTAAGCTGCTCCCAGAACCGCCCGAGGCCACAACCCGAGATTTGAGATGGCCGATCCTATAATCATTTGGCAAGTCAGCGACAATAAGCGTGGGCATGAAAATCAGAGCTCAGGCTTAATTCGCGCTTTATCACGTATAGTCGCGCTACAGGTCCTACAAATTAATGTAGCCACCGATAAAGCGTCATGGTGGCAAGCATTACGCGGGCAATTCCCCTCTGCTGCCAGACTCCAGCATCCAGACCTCATCATTGGAGCAGGCAGCCAAACTCATTCGACCCTACTTGCCGCTAGCCGTGCCACAAAAGCACCTTCCGTTCTCATTATGTCTCCACCTAAAGGGTTCACTCGTCTGTATGACCTGTGCATTACTCCAGAGCATGACTTACGCAGCGGCTCAAATGTGATTACAACTAAAGGCGCGATGAATATGATCGAGCCTGGCAGTCATAAAAACCAGCAAAGCGGACTCTTCCTCATCGGCGGTCCCTCAGAGCACCATGGCTGGGATGAAAGCATGCTAATTAAACAGATCGCCCAAATACTCGACGCCAACCCCAGTATTCAGTGGACGCTCACTAGCTCTCGGCGCACACCACCGAGCACGACCGCACAGCTAGAGAAATTGTCAAAGGAGCAACTCAAAGTCATACCCGTCGAGGCGACAGACAAAGACTGGTTGCCACGCGAACTCTCAATGACCGCTCACGTTTGGGTGACCGAAGATAGCGTCTCCATGGTTTATGAGGCACTTAGCTCAGGTGCGAAAGTCGGGCTACTCACCACACCGAGGAAGTCCACTGGTTCTAGAGTCGTATGCGGCTTAGAGTCACTCAAGCAAGATGGCTACTTAATGAACTACCGAGAGAACCAAGCCGATCTAGCCGCATTCAAAAACCATTCCCCTCTAAACGAAGCCGAGCGCATCGCAAAAATCGTCGCAGAGCGATTTCTCTAATCCTGCATCTCGCCATGAAAGTCATCCAAATCCTCCCAGAGCTCAACACTGGCGGCGTCGAACGCGGAACGCTCGAGGTAGGCAAATATCTAGTCGACCAAGGGCACGAATCCATCGTCATTTCGAACGGAGGACGCCTGGTCGCACAGCTCGAAGCCGAAGGCAGCCGCCACATCAGCCTCCCCGTCCATAAAAAGCGGATCAGCTCACTCAAGCAGGTCAAAGTCCTCCGCCGTCTCTTCGCGGAGGAGCGCCCCGACGTCATCCATCTTCGCTCCCGCCTCCCCGCCTGGCTCGCATGGCTCGCCTGGCGCAAGATGGACCCTCTCACACGCCCCCGCCTTATCACCACCGTGCATGGCATGTATTCAGTCAACGCCTACTCTAAGATCATGACCCGTGGCGAACAGGTGATCTGCGTATCCAACAGCGTCAAAGACTACGTCCTCAAAAACTATCCCGACGTGCCAGAAGACAAACTGACGGTCATACACCGCGGAGTAGATCCCTCGGAGTATTACCCCGACTACCAACCCAGCCCCGCATGGCTGGCCTCTTGGCAGGCAGAGTATCCACAATTTGCAGGCAAATTCATCGTCACGTTGCCCGGACGTATCACACGCCTTAAGGGGCATGAAGACTTCCTCAAGGTAATCACAGGATTGAAAGATACTAAATATCATGCACTTATTGTTGGCGGTGCACATTCAAAGAAAATTGAGTATTTCGACCAGATCAAAGAACTAGCTCGAACGATGGGAGTCGCAGACAAAATCACCTTCACTGGACACCGCAGCGACCTAAAAAACATCTTATCCATCTCTTCTGTGGTTTTTTCGCTGACCCAAAAGCCAGAATCCTTTGGCCGCACCACACTCGAAGCTCTCTCGCTGGGTAAGCCTGTCATTGGTTACGACCACGGTGGCGTCGGCGAAATCCTCGATAAATTACTACCGTCGGGGAAAATCGCTCTCGGAGATTCACAAGCTGCTGTTGCCCTGATCGAGCAATGGGAAGAGCATCCAGAAAAACCTCAAAACCCGCATCTATTTACACTCGCGGAGATGCTGTCTCAAACCACATTTGTTTATGAAAAATCAATAGCTGGCAGTCGCTAGGTCAGCCAAGTAAGATTTAACATTTAACTTGGCATCAAAGGGGCTCAATCTACACTGGTCATAGATGGACAACGAAACAACACCTACCCAAGCAGAGCCAGAAACCATCGCCATCATAGGCCTCGGTTATGTAGGCCTTCCTCTAGCCATCCAATTTACAAATGCCGGATTGAATGTTAGAGGCGTCGATGTAGACCCTTACAAAATCAAAACCCTTGAAAATGGTGAGTCTTACATTGGTCATATAGAAGCCGATCGCATCATAGACCTTTATTCAAAGGGGACTTTTTCTGCGACTACCGATTTCTCATCACTAAAATGCTGTGATGCCATCATTATCTGTGTGCCTACTCCACTCAATCAGCACAGAGAACCTAATCTTTCCTACGTGCTTGAAACTGGTAATTCAATCGCACCTCACCTCAAAGATGGTGCTGTCATTTGCCTAGAATCAACTACTTACCCAGGAACTACAGAAACTGATCTAAGGAAAGTCATCGAAGATAGCTCTGGAAAAACTGCTGGCGTCGACTTTCACCTCGCTTACTCACCAGAGCGTGAAGACCCGAGCAACCCTGACAGTAAGGTAGAACTCATCCCCAAGCTAGTTGGAGGCTATACCCCAGCTTGCCGTGATAAAGCCGTTGCTATCTACAGCCACGCCATCCACACAATTGTCCCCGTTGACAGCTGCAAAGTTGCCGAAGCGGCAAAACTACTCGAGAATATCTTTCGAGCAGTCAATATCGCCCTCGTCAATGAACTCAAGGTCATCTACCACGCCATGGGAATTGATATTTGGGATGTTATCGAAGCGGCAAAAACAAAACCCTTTGGCTTCATGCCCTTCTACCCCGGCCCAGGGCTCGGTGGACACTGTATTCCAATAGACCCCTTCTACCTTACATGGAAAGCACGTGAGTTTGATCAACACACACGCTTTATTGAGCTCGCTGGTGAGATCAACACATCCATGCCTCAATATGTTATTGAGGTGTGCACACGAGCACTCAACGAGGAGGCTAAAGCCGTCAAGAAATCAAAAATCCTCATACTGGGCCTCGCCTACAAACCAAATGTCGACGATGATCGTGAATCCCCTACTTACGTGTTGATTGAGAAGCTCGAGGCCCTTGGGGCAAATGTTAGCTACAATGATCCGCACATCCCTAAGATCCCATCAACCCGCGAGCATCCTCATCTAGCCGGGCGAAGCTCCACAGAAATCAGCGATTCATTCGACCTTATTCTGATTGCAACCAATCACGACCAATACAGCGGTTTCGATTTTTCTGGATTCAAATGCCCCTTGGTTGACACCCGCAATTGCGTGAAAAAGAGACCAGTAAGCTATTATAAAGCTTAAATCCGTAGCCATCCCACAAGACCCATCCATATTTTCATTAAATGAGCTCAACAGACGAACTACCAGTCAACATCATAAGTATTAAATGGGGAAAGCGGTACCCAGCATCCTATGTCAACAAGCTCTATGCAGGAGTTCAACGCAACCTAACACGCCCCTTCGTATTTCACTGCTGCACTGACGATGCCTTCGGAGTGAACCCACAGATCAACGTCATTCCTTTCCCTGAAAATCCGGGGATCAAAGCCTGGTGGCCACATGTCCTGGTAAAACTCATCACAACAAAAAATGGATTTGGCGATCTTAAGGGTCCCACGCTATTCCTTGATCTGGATGTGATAATCATGAACAATATCAATTGCTTGTTTGATTATAAACTCGGAGAAAATTGCATCATCCACAATTGGGTAAACTGGCGTAAGAGTCTTTTAGGCCGTGTGCCTTTTGTCGGCAATTCCTCCGTCTTTCGCTTCGATGCCGGGCCAAATTCAGATTACATCTACCAAACTTTCCTCAAGGAAATGGCACGCGCTGAAGACACTTCGATCTTTAACACGGAACAAGCGTTCCTCACCTACGCAATGAAAGAAGTCAATTGGTGGCCAAAAGAATGGATCTACAGCTACAAGTGGAACTGCCGCCCGCCATGTCCACTCAATCTCTTTCAAACTCCAAAAGAGCCAAAAGAATGTAAAATCCTAGTCTTTCACGGTCGTCCAGATCCGGATCAAGCAATCGAGGGATTTAAAGGGAAGCGCATTTACCATAATACTAAGGCGGCTCCTTGGATTGAACAACATTGGCAGGAATAAGCTACTTAGCATCCCAGTTGTAAATCCTAGACTATTTGAGTGTATATTATTTTCGGACAATGCAAAAAGCCTCATCGCCTATTAAGGTAAAAATCATTGCACGTGGAAATAATAGCTTCCCATGGAAAAAGCAATCCCCAGAAAACACCGGCGTATGGGGTGACTGCAAATTCATATTTAATCGTGATAATGAAAATTATGACTGGCTGGTAGTAATTGATGATTCAACTCGCGGGTATACTTCCCAGCCTGAAGCAATCACCTGCGCTGACGAACATACCCTGTTAGTCACAACAGAGCCACCTACGATTACTCGTTATGGGCGATCATTCGCAGCGCAATTTGAGCATGTTCTCACAAGTCAAAGCGAGCAAGCTCTGCCGCACCCCAAAAGAATCTACTCACATACTGGCAATCTCTGGTTTAACGGACACTCTTATGATGAAATTGTTAACAATGGAATACTAGGAAAAAGCGCAACCCTCTCAACTGTGTGCTCCTCAAAACAACAAAAGCACACAATTCATAAGAGCAGATATGATTTCACATATTGGCTAAAGCAAAAGTTGCCCGAACTTGATATTTACGGACATGGCGTTCGGTTTATTAAAAATAAATACGAGGCTACGGACGCATACCGTTATCACCTTGCCATTGAAAACTACATAGGCCCCCACCACTGGACAGAGAAGTTGGCTGACCCCTATTTAAGCGGCACAGTGCCCATTTACTATGGCTGCACCAATATCGATGAATATTTCCCCAAAGATAGTTATCTTGCCGTCGATATTAATAATCGTGAAGAAGCCTATGATACTATAAAATCATGTATTACAAATCCGCAGGACTATAAAAATAGACTAGATGCCCTCAGAGAGGCTCAGCGCTTAATCCTCGATGAATACAACCTGCTAGCCATACTCGATAAGATAATCTCCACACACTATTCATCAACGCGGAAGACGTCAGGAAGATTACTCTACAACCGCAAACAAATGAGATATCGTCATCCGCGGGACATGGTAAGCCACCTATTATGGGGTGCGAAAAAACACTTTAATACTCATACATAGCAAGATGACTCAAGCCCACAAAAATAACGAAGATCCTCTTGTGCATTCACTTCAAACCTTTGTTATTAATTTAAAGGATGCCACTGAACGCTGGGCTCATATGGAATTAGTTCTTGATAAGGTTGGTTTTAGATACACTCGCATTGATGCTGTCCTAGGGAAAAACTTAGAGGAGCCTATTCATGAGTTCAACGAGCGACGCTTTAATGTCTTAACTGGTAAGTACAAAAACTACGGTGAAATAGGATGTTACCTTAGCCACATCAAAGCTCTTGCCGAATTCTTAAGATCTGATTCAGATTACGCTCTTATATTAGAAGATGATATCACTCTACCTGAGCATCTGCCAGAAATCATTACTGAAGCGATCATCCACAGCCAACATTGGGACCTTCTTCGCCTGAGTTCTTCAAGAGATGGACAGTACATAAAGATCGCAAACATGAGCTTTGACTCGAAGCTCGTTTACAACACCAAGGTGTTAAAAAACACCGGGGCGTATGTCATCAACCGTAGAGCGGCGCAGGCCTGCGTTGATAAAATGCTACCGATGTGCTTACCTTACGATGTAGCGCTTGATCGCGATTGGGACTTCGGCTTCAAAACTGCATGTATTATTCCTTTCCCTGTAGCCTGTGAGAATTTCGTCACTCAGATCAACAAAGCAAAACGTATCCGCTGCTACCGAAGCACAACCTATCACATGTTTCACGTCCTGACTCGCTATCAACGCATCAAACACCGCAAAAAATATGCCCGTAAGGCTGGAATCATCTAAACCATCAACGTGAAACCTAAAAAACGCATCGCTATCGTTGACTGCGGAAGCCCTCCTCATGCCGCTCTCGGCCTGCTCAATCTTATCAATCAAGATTATGAAATTGAGGTCACCGATGACTTTAATGCCGATTATGTCATCCATTCATGCATGGGCTATGAAGTACTAAAGTATTCAGGGATACGCATCTACGTTTGTGGAGAGTGCGTCTCCCCTAACTTTAACACCAGTGACTATGCTGCGGCTTTCGATCGTATGTTTTTTGGCGATCGAAATCATTGGTTTCCACTCATCAAACTCTATGTAGATGCTTACGCCGTTCTTAGAAGCCCCCGTCCACCCGCAGATGAGATCACCAAAAAGAAATCAGATTTCTGCGCCTATGTCATGTCGAACACAAAGAACAGCTCAGATGAGAGAGTTCGAATCTTCGACCTGATTAACGCATACAAGACGGTCAACTCGGGCGGTCGATGGCGCAACAATATTGGCGGTCCAGTTCCGAACAAATTAGAATTTCAAACCAAGCACAAATTTGCTATTGCCTTTGAGAACAATTCCCATCCTGGATACCTTACGGAAAAATTTGCCGAAGCAGCTAAAGCAGGTGCTATCCCCATCTACTGGGGTGATCCCGAGATTGGAAGTTATTTCAACAGCAAAGCATTTATCAATTGCCACGAATACCCGACCCTCGATGCAGCGGTATCACGCATCATCGAGATCGATCAAGATGAAGCCCTTTATCGACAAATGCTCGCAGAACCCTGGTTCTCAAATAACTCTGAACCCGAAATTTTGAGTGACAACGCGATCAAAGCATTCCTGAAGAACATCTTTGATCAACCACTCGAGCAAGCCTACAGAAGAAACCTAAGCCGCTGGGGTATGAAATACGAAAAATGCCTGCACAGAATGTATTTTTACCCACTACAGCAGTTCGGCCAAGTGATCAGGGCATGGTTACGAGGCACAAAAAATTCAAGCTGACCTGAGCCGGCTCCAAACATCACGTATTTCTTGCCGTAAGTACCTCAAACTGTATCTATACTTCTTAAAATACTTCTTTCGAATTCGGTGATTCTCATGCTTACGAAGCGATCTAAAATCTTTGCTATTACTGACGCCCCCCATGTCAAAGATTGCTATCGGATGCGAGATATGTTGATGGGTGATCCGCTCGAGCTCAAATAATCGAACGTAAAGGTCGTAGTCTGCTGCGATCTTGAAGGATTCATCGTATCCCCCGACAGCCTCAAAAATAGTTCTTTGGTAAAAAGTTGACTGATGCGGAATCATTTTACGCAGCATGTAGCCCGACTCAACGACATCTGGATAAGTCTCAACGTCGCCGCTTTGGTCTTCCAAGTAAACATCGCCATAAAGCATCTGGGCTCCCTGAGCCTGACTGGCTAGCTGCAAGGCTTCTGAACTTGCGAAACAATCACCGCCATTCATAAAAATGAGGTAGTCACCGGTCGCTTTCCCGGCCCCCTTATTCATGGCATTATAGATACCAGCATCTGGCTCTGAGACCAAATGGCGGATCGCACCGCTATACTCGTTAAGTATTTCAAGAGTTCCATCCGTAGACGCTCCATCAACAACAATCCACTCAAAGTCTCTAAAGCTTTGTACGCAGATGCTATCACAGGTAGCTCGTATAGAGCCAGCCTCGTTGAGGCATACTGTTATAATAGAGACTTTATTCATTCAATAAACTAGACGTAATTATTGCTACCATCTTTGAAGAAGATGCCGCAATAGTGTGACCGGACTTTGTAGAAATCTAAACATAGGCCAGAAATCGTAACGCCTACTAGACTCTTTAACCTAACTGCTACTTGATAGTTATAGTGTAGCAATGTAATTCAAAATTGAAAATTCTTTATCCAATAATAACTTTCAGTCTTACTCCAGAGTATATTTACGAATAAATGATAATTTGTAGACTATTCACATTAAATAGCGAATAAAGAAAATAGCGTGTCAACGTTTTCAAACGTTGGACGCCCCATTATAATATAAGTTCATGATTTTGTGAACCGTGATGAGTTCCAGTTGATCAAATTACCAAAAATAGGTCAGATCTGAGGTCTTCCCGAGTAATACCGTGTCTAGGACTTAAACAACGACTCGAAAGTCACCCGCTTAAAAACTTCCAGATGACCACCCGGCGTGGCATTATATATATCTATGTCTTGCTTTTCGGCAAAGCGACGAGCGCGTTCATAGGACTCGCTCATTAGGGTGATGTCTGCACTTGGCACTATCTCACCAGGCTGACGATACCCTTCAATGAAGTGGTTATTTATATCCTGTGCCTCTATCAGCTGGCTGTGGCCCGCAACCGCGTCCTCACCCGCATAATGATGATCACAACCAATAATATATATTGGATTCAACCCGAGGTGCATTGCAAATTGCAAGTTGTCATAAGTAACAGTACCACCGGAAAAAGCGCCCTGCGTCAAATCGGCTGAGAAATAAAATTCGCCAAACTCAGGATGGCGCCGCCTAGATAAACTTCTCCAAGTGAAACATTTTTCCTTCAATGCGAGAGGAACAGCCTCTAAATACGAGGGAATATGAATGCAATCCACATGCTCCAGTAACTTGTCTTTTATTTTATTCCACAAAATGACATCGGAGAGAGTATAGTAGGATGGTCGCCATTCAGTCTGAGCAAAAGCAAGATACACCTTATTGCTAGCAATACTGATTTCACTCTTAATTTGATTGAGCTGATTGATTGACAAACTTGGACCGTTACCAATAACAAAACCACGCCTGCCTGCATAAATACCTTTAATGCTTTCCCAGTATTTACGACTAACTTTTACTCGTCGCTTCGTTTTTTGTTTTTCACAATACTTTGCAAAGGGGATAACAGCTAATTTAAATACACTCATATTAGAGTTCCAAATTACCGGTTTTCATAAATCCGATCCATGGCTTGCATCAGGCGCAAGGCATCTTCAGAGTTACCCATTGTAATCGGTGCACCGCTGAGAATCGAGTCAAAAAACTGTTCCACTTCGGACTGCCAGGAAGTATTGGTGTGGAACGTCATCCGCTCCTCATTCTCAAACTGGCCTATAGCGCGGTTTTTATCGTTGTATTTGATCGCCAGATCTTCATCGCCATAGACGCCCGAAGTGGTCTTGAGCCCATTCAGAATCATGGCGCCCTTTTCCATAAAAATCTCCAGCGAAAAGAGGTAGCGCCACTGTGTCATAGTGGAGTGCAGCGAGGCGCACACACCGGTCTGGTTGTTGCGCATGATGGCAAAAACATTGTCCTCCATGCCCGGCGACTCCCAAAAGAGGTTGGATACCAGCGAATGAATTACATCAAATTCACCACCAAAGTGTAGAAACAGATCCAGCATATGGATTCCTTGGTCCAGCATGATCCCGCCACCGGCGAGTTTGGGGTCGGCACGCCAGCCTTCAAAGTAATCGTCATCCACTTCTTTGCCGTAGCGACCACGCATCCACAGAAGCCTGCCCATCTCGCCGCTCTCCGAGATTTCTTTCATCTTCTTGATGCTTCCATGATGGCGATGATTAAAGCCATACATCAAAGTCTTGCCACTCTCGGCCTCAACTGTGCGAACCTCCTCGACTTCAGCCGCGTTAAAGGCTGGAGGCTTTTCTGAAAACACATGCTTGCCCGCTGAGAGCGCTGCCTTGCATAATGACACGATCCGGAAGTTCGGCGTGCAGACAAAGACCGCGTCGATCTCTGGATCATTGATAATGACGTCTTCGTTTTCAGCGACCGTATAGCCGCAGCCCGTTAAGTCTACCGTGTCAAAGACGGCGGCGACAGTGCCCTTGCCACTTTGCTCAATCGCCTGTGCGCGGGTTTTGCCCATTTTACCGAAGCCGATAATGCCGCAGCGGAGCTGCGGATGGCTACAGGCTGATTTAGGCGAATTTTTTGATGACATGATTTAATGGCAGATGGCGGATTACTTACTTCTGAGATTCTTGACGAAACCGCCTAATTGTTTAGAAATAACTTTTACACTGTGTGCAACGTTGAGTGGCAATCGATTCTTCGATAAAGCCAGATTTTGAGCATCTTGCCAGACTTCTATTTCTTCGAAGTGTTTATAGTCACTCATTGTAGCTATCAGTAATCAACTATCCGCAATTTGTCATCGCCATCTTTTTCGCGACGAAGACGCGAAAATCGGCGGCAAGGCCGCCAAGGAAATTCTCACAATTACTAGATACGTGTGGGCTCATAAGGAAGCGCTCAGGATGATACTGTTTGAGTTTCCCCTCGTAAGGCTCTTTCCAGAAGACATCAAAGGCTGCCCGCAAGCGACCAGACTTGATCTCAGCATAGAGGGCTTCTTCATCCACGACTGGACCACGAGCGGTATTGACCAGCGCGGCACCGTCTTTCATCCAAGAGAGCTTCTCTTCATCCATAAATCCAGTGGTCGCCTCCATCAACGGAACATGTAGCGAAATGACATCCGCCTGGGCGATCAAGCCCAGCAACTCATCCATCGAGTTTTGCAAAACATCAAAGGTCAGTACA
>Ga0209710_1003296_pt1 | contig 10943 bp, 6 predicted proteins | sample ArcticOcean_MG_C_5_FD_187436 | JGI IMG/M metagenome (GOLD analysis project Ga0209710, IMG submission 187436) | Marine microbial communities from western Arctic Ocean - ArcticOcean_MG_CB4_138 (SPAdes) (version 2) | ecosystem: Environmental > Aquatic > Marine > Oceanic | place: Arctic Ocean: Canada...
CATAGGCTGTCTTAATCACATTAAGAACATCAGTTTTTAAAATTCCCAATTGACTCATTCTTTCAGAGCGGAGTCGAATTGAGACTTGAGGTGTTCCAGGGGGAGATTGCAACATAACATCACTAGACCCATTAATTTTACGAACTACATGGACTATTTTTTGTGCATCTTGATCGAGAGAATTTAGGTTATCGCCAAAAATATTAATAACAATTGATGCGTTATAGCCAGAAATCGTTTCTTCAATTCTTTCAGTTAGAAATGTATTAATTGCAAAATTAACGCCCACAAAACCTTCTGTTTTAATTACTCCATCTTCATCTTGGGTTTGAACCAATCTTCTAATTTCTTTTAAAACATTATCTTGCTCATCGCCATTCAAATTATCTAATTCAATCTCAAACTCACTGTAATGAGTTCCAAATGTGTCAGCTCCTAACGGAGACCTTCCAACCCATTGAGCGACGGACTTTACGCCCTGTATACCAAGAATTTTTTTGCTTACTTTATTACCAATTCTTATAGATTCAGATTCTGAAGTGCCTGGAAAAGCAGTCATATGCATAATATAGTGACCTTCATGAAGCGGTGGTATAAATTGTGTTTTATAGAATGGTAAGGATGCCAACCCTATACTTATTATAAGTAATGAAGTAAAAATAATAGACCGAGAATATTTTTCGATATTTTTTAATATTATTATGTATTTTTTCTTAAGATAACTTATAACTGGCGAATCATTTGTTTGTAGATCTGACTTTCCTAAAAGCAGATAGCATAGTGCCGGTGTTATTGTCATTGCTACAACTAGGGACGCAATAATTGATGCAATATAAGCAATAGCTAAAGGCCCAAATAGTTTACCAGCAACCCCTGTTAGTGAAAGAAGGGGTAAGAAAACAAGGACAATTATAACTGTGGCAAAAATTACTGATTTTCTCACCTCCATTGATGCATCAAAAACAACTTGATAAATTGGCTTAGGCTTGGCTATTTTTCTATTTTGTTTGAGCCTTCTAAAGATATTCTCTACATCAATAATTGCATCATCAACAACTTCACCTAGGGCTATTGCCAGACCACTCAAAACCATCACATTTAAACCTAAATTAAAATAACTCATTACGATAATGGCGGAAAATAAGGAAAGAGGTATAGCAATTGCTGAAATAAATGCTGTCTTAAAATTAAATAGAAATAAAAATAGAATTGATATAACCATTAATGAGCCGATTAATAAATCAACCCTTAAGCCTTTAATGGAAGCGTCAATAAAATTTGCTGGTTTAAACAAGTCTGGAGTTAGAATGACTTGTTCTTTTAGAAGTATTGGCTTAATGCTCTCGAGAGCAACTTCTATTTGTTTTGTAAGCTTATAAGTATCAGAATTTAGTTGGCCTTGAACGGAGAGATAGACTCCATCCTCACCGTTAATTGATGCAGCGCTGATTGATGGGCTAGACCCACTAATGACATTGGCTACATCTTTAATTGTAATTTTTTTACCTTGGCTGTTGACTATTGCTGTTAACTTAATCTCTTCAATTGTTTTTGATTGTCCTTCAGTATTAATTATAATCCGTTGATTTTTATTTTCTATGAACCCAGCACCGATTAAACCTGTTGATTTTTGAGCAGCTTTTACGATTTCAGAAATTGTGACATTATGAAAAAAAAGCTTATCGGGGATGATCTCAATGTGAATCTGTTTTACTAAGCCACCAAAGCGATTAACATCTGCAACACCAGGTACGGACATTAAATGTGGAATTATAATGTTTTCAGCTAATGTTCTTAATTCTGTTAAATTTTTTACTTTCGAGGTAATTCCAATTCCAAGAACGCTTGAGGCAGAGGAGGTGAGGGGAGTTATATTAGGAATAATGTTTTTGGGCAGAATACCTTTTAACGATGTAAACCTTTCTGATATTGCTTGTCTATTAACATAAATATCAGTTCCCTCATCAAAAATTACTGTGATAACAGATAGTCCTGGGATTGATTGCGAACGAATTTGTTTAACGCCTATAGTTCCTGAAATTGATTGCTCAATTGGTTTTGAAACCAATGTTTCAACTAGCGACGATGAGAATCCTGGAGCTTCTGTTTGAACTATTACTTGGGTTGGGGAAAATTCAGGAAAAACGTTAAGTGGGCTAATTTTAATTTGATAGATCCCATAAGCAATTACTATAAAAGCTAACCCAACTATTACCCCTGCATGTTTAATTGAAAAACGAATTAAAGAGGCAATCATTTAATTTTTAATCCTCGTTTTCATTTGTAATTAGGTGTTTATATTCTTCTGATAAAAGTAATTGTGCACCTTTGGTTACAATTGCTCTAGGTGGTATATTTTCAAACTGAACAACCCAGCCATCATTAACCTCTTCTAATTTAAATATAGGATGCCTAAGAAATGAATTATTACTTGACTCTACATAAATCCATGGTTTCCCTTCATTCCAAATAATCGCTGATTTTGGTATATGAAATTTTTTAACTCGGCTATCTTCAGCTGATTCAATATATGAATTTATCTTGCTACCTATCATTAAATCATTGCCTAATGTTAAATAGAAATAAGAACTTCCTTGAATATCCAGACTACCAAATGGTGCCTTTGAAACAAAGTTAGCCTTGTACTTATTTTTCGGGTGAAGTGGGGAGAATAAGATCAATTCTGAAGGAGGTAATTTTTGTACTTTATTGTTAGCAATAGTGATTTTTATCAATCTAGAGTCTGAATTAAAAATATTCTGAAGTAAGGATGTCTTCGGATCGGTGAGTAAATCCTTAAATGACTGCCCCCATTCTTGACCAATAATTTGTAACAAATTAATTTTATTATTCTTTTGAATATTTAAATTATTACTAAGATTATTAATTTCTATCTCTTTTTCACCAACAACTGAGTCTGCAATATTTTTATTGTCCTCATTAAGTGTTCGTAATGTTTTAAAGTTAACAATCTCTTCTTTTAGCTGGAGGTTTAATTTATTTATTTCAAAATTCAAATTTAAATAGTTAGTCTTGTAATCAATCAGATTCTTCAAATTTACTACATAGCCATAAGATGGGTTAGATGAGCGTTTTCTACTTTCAGAAATTGGTTGAACGTTAATACCGCTATTTTTAATCATTGAATCTGAAAGAGTTATAATTTTGTTCTGAATTAATACCAAGCTCTCTGCATCGAACTCATCAGCCACTCTTAAACTAGAATCTATACCATCTCTGAAAATTTCATCTTTACTTAAATAGATAATTAACCACAATAAGCCTATGATAAGGAGTGATTGTGTGATTATGATAATTAGTGATTTATTTTTCATTATGCATTTTTAAATCTGGTGTAAATATAGGTTCTTGAAGGACTCTTTCTGCCATCAGCCCAATTCTAATTAAATTATATATTGCTTTGTGATGATTTTTACTAATATCAATAAGCTTAATCATTTCATTCTCAAATTCCATTCTATTTATTAATCCTTTTTTAAATCTTTCAGCAAGCTGACTCTCAAGTCTATTTTTTGTTTCTATCATTTGATTTGAATATCTTAAGTCGTCAAATTTATTTAAAAAATTTAATTGGAGAGCTTCAATATCATTTATTGTTGTTAGTTGTAATATATTTACTTTACTTGCTTCAAGGTCTCGAAATTTTTCTGCTTTGTTAATAAATGCTTTATTTCGATTGGTTGATTTAAGAATTGAATCTACACCTAGACTCCATAATTTGGTTCCAAACTCGTATGCATATGCAGGGGAGAAAGTATAGTCTGGATATTGTTCAGCTACTTCTAATTTTAATTTAGCTTCAGCTATTGCGTAATTTGAGAGAGCCTTCCTAAGGTCTAATCTTTTAGTTAAAGATATTTCTTGCAATACTAATAATTCTTTATCTTTTAAATATAAAACAGTTATTTCATCAAGTATTGACGTAATTTTTTTACTATTGAGTGGAATAAGGTTAAATTTTTGAGTATCCAAACCAACTAGTGAAGCTAGTTGATTCCTCATAATAGATTGTTCCATTTGTAATTCTAATAATTCTTTATTAGCTTTGCCAAGCGTGATGGTTTTCCTATCAAGATCTATTTGAGATGCTATGCCTACATCAAATCTTTTTTTCATCATATTCATTACAGATTGTTTTAAGCGAAGTTCTTTTTTTGTTAGCTTTATAAATTCTTGGTTTTCAATATAATCAAACAGTTGATTAAATAAATCTGTTCTCAGATTCCACTTGGCGATCTGGAAATTAATTAAAGCAAGTTGTGATTCATTTAAAGCTAATTCGTGTCGGATTAATCTTTTATCAGCAGTTTCAAATGTGAATGTAAATCCCCCACCAAAAATTTTCTTTGTTAATTCTTTATTTGTTGTTTCTCTTCCAATTTCTAATCCTATTGAAGATGGCGGGTAAAGTATCGAAATAGCTTCGTTAGCTTGGGCAAGCTCCCATTGCATCTTAACTGTCTTTAATTGAGGATTAAAAAATTCTTGTACGTATATGAGCTCTTCTAAGCCCCAATTTTTAAAAGGCAATTCAGAATTAACAAACCCTTTAGATAGGAGAAATTCTGAAAATTCTTCACTGTGGATGTCTGATTCTTTGATTATTTCAATAATTTTTTGAGTATCAATATCTTTTTTGTCAAAAGATATATAACTACAACCACTTAGTGCAAATATTACTATTATTAAATACGGCCTTAATGACATATATGTTATCTTTTTGAATTGGGTTACATACGGTAATGCTATTTTACTTAATCCATTATATTCTAGGAGCGGATTTTTACACACATTTTTTCTAACAATCAAAATGACATTGAATTATTGCTTTCCCAGCGCGTCGAAGCTGATATAATATGCCTTTAAAAATTTAGTTACTTATGCGAGAGTGGCGGAATTGGTAGACGCACTGGTTTTAGGTACCAGCGCCGCAAGGCGTGAGAGTTCGAGTCTCTCCTTTCGCACCATATTTAAGTTAGGAATAAAACAATGACAGAAGCAATAGAAAAAATTAGTAACATTGAGAGAAAAGTTAAGGGCTTAGTATCTATTTCACCCTTGCAGGAAGAGATAGCACAAAGAATTCGTGATCTTGGAAGAACAGCCCGTGTATCTGGTTTTCGTCCTGGAAAAGTTCCAGCAGATGTTATTGAAAAACAGTATGGTTCTGATATTAGGTCAGACATATATGCTAAAGCTATAGAGATGAAATTTGGTGAAATAGTTAATAAAAATAATCTTCGTGTAGCAGGAATGCCAGATATTCAACATGATCCTTTAGGCAAGGTTAGCGATGATTTTGAATTTACTGCAACATTTGAAGTATTCCCTGAGTTTAAATTAGGTAACTTTAAGTCTTTAAAGGTCGAAAAAAAGACTGTTGAAATATCAGAAAAAGATGTTAAAAAAACAATTGATGTTCTTGTTAAGCAAAGGGCAGTATTCGAAAAAGTAGATCGAGCTTCCAAAGTTGAGGATCAAATAACAGTTCAGCTTCAGTCGTTTATTGATAATGAGCAGATTGAGTCAACTGGAGAACAATCTTTAGAGTTTGTTCTAGGTGACTCAAAGAGAATTAAGGCTGTAGATGAGCAACTTGTTGGAATAAAAGCAGGGGAATCAAAAGAATTTGAAGTTAAATATCCAAAAGATCATAATCCAGCCCAACTAGCCAATCAAAATGTTAAATATCAAATTAAATTAATAGAAGTTAAAGAGCCAAAATTACCTAAACTAGATGCAGATTTTGCAAAAAGTTTAGGAGTTGGCGATGGAAGCCTTAAAATAATGGAGCAAGAAATAAAAACATCATTAATAGACGAAGTTGAGAAAAGAGTAAAAGCAGACCAAAAAAAACAAGTTTTTCAATTGCTTGTTGATACTCATGATATGGAAATTCCGAAATCATTAGTCTCAATGGAGGTCAATCGTATGATGCAGTCTACTTATGAAAACCTTAAGAAGCAGGGCGCTGACATGAAAGATGTTAAATTAGAAACTGCAATGTTTGAAGAAAAAGCTATGTCAACCTGTAAGTTAAGAATTGTTCTTGCAACCCTAGTTGATGCCAATAAGTTAGAAGCAAGCCAAGAGCAAATTAAGTCAAAGGTTGTTGAATTTTCAGCTAATTTTGATGATATTCAAAAAGCAGAGAAATGGTTTTATGATGACCCAAAGCGTTTAGATGAGCCAGCTGCACTTTCGACTGAGGACAATATTGTTGAGTGGTTTTTAAAAGAATGCAAAATTGAATCCAAGAAAGTTTCTTTTGATGAACTAATGGCAATGTAGGTATAAATAATGAGTAATTCTAAAATAGAATCAATTAGCCACTTTTCACCAAATAACTTAGGCTATATCCCTATGGTTGTTGAACAAAGTGGTCGGGGTGAGAGGTCGTATGATATATATTCAAGGCTCCTAAAAGAAAGACTTATTTTCTTGGTTGGCCCAGTAGACGATATGACCGCTAATGTAGTAGTTGCCCAACTACTGTTCCTTGAAGCAGAAAATCCAGACAAAGATATTTCTTTATATATCAATTCACCAGGTGGCTCAGTGACTGCGGGAATGGCAATCTATGACACAATGCAATTTATTAAACCAGATGTTAGCACTTTATGTATTGGGCAGGCAGCAAGTATGGGGGCTTTACTCTTAACGGCTGGAGCAGATGGTAAAAGATTCAGCCTTCCAAATTCTAGAGTTATGATTCATCAGCCTTTAGGAGGATTTCAGGGGCAAGCTTCAGATATTGAAATTCATGCAAAAGAAATTCTGTTCTTAAAAAGCAAGCTTAATTCAATTCTATCAAAACATACAAAGCAGCCAATAAAAAAAATTGCAGAAGATACTGATAGAGATAATTTTATGAGTGCAGATGAGTCTGTTAAATATGGCTTGGTTGACGAAGTTATTGCCAGTAGAGCTGAAGTTAAGTAAGGACTTTAATGGCTGAAGAAAAAAAAGAAAAAACTCTGCTTTGTTCCTTTTGTGGGAAAAATCAAAATGAAGTTAAGAAGCTTATTGCCGGACCTTCGGTTTTTATTTGCGATGAATGTGTTGACTTATGTAACGACATTATCCAAGAAGAATCAAAAGAGCTAGATAAAACAGTAGAAAAATCTGAAACAGAACTTTTAAGCCCAAAAGATCTCTCCAAATCTCTTGGAGAATATGTAATTGGTCAAGATGAAGCAAAGAAGAGCATGTCTGTTGCAGTATATAACCATTACAAAAGACTTAAGAGTAATAAAAATGATAACGATGATTTTGCAGAAGTAACGATTGCTAAAAGTAATATTTTATTTATTGGGCCTACTGGATCTGGTAAAACATTGCTAGCGCAAACTTTAGCAAACTTACTTCAAGTACCATTTGTAATGGCTGATGCAACCACACTAACTGAAGCTGGTTACGTGGGGGAAGATGTTGAAAATATTATGCAAAAGTTACTCCAAAAATGTGACTATGATGTTGAAAAAGCCCAGAAAGGTATCGTTTATGTTGATGAAGTTGATAAAATATCTAGAAAATCAGAAAACTCCTCTATTACAAGAGACGTTTCAGGAGAAGGCGTTCAACAGGCTTTGCTAAAACTGATTGAAGGGACGGTTGCATCAGTACCCCCTCAAGGCGGAAGAAAGCATCCAAATCAAGAATTTGTTCAAATTGATACTGCAAATATATTATTTATATGTGGAGGGGCTTTTGATGGCCTTGAGAAAATTATCAGGCAAAGAACTGAAAAAAATAGCATAGGCTTTGGGGCTGAAGTTCAAAGTAAGGATGACCATAGAACAATCACCAATATTATAAAGAATGTAGAGCCGGAAGACTTGATTAAGTTTGGCCTAATACCAGAATTTATAGGAAGGCTTCCAGTTATCACAACATTAGAAACTTTAGAAAAAGAAGCCTTAGTTCAAATATTAAAAGAACCAAAAAATGCACTAATTAAACAATATAAAAAATTATTTAATATGGAGGGCGTGGAATTAGAATTTCGTGATGATGCTATTGAAGCTATTGCTTTTAAAGCAATTGAGCGAAAAACTGGTGCACGTGGTTTACGATCAATTATGGAATTAAGTCTGAAAGATATTATGTTTGAATTACCAACAATAAAGAATTTACTAAAAGTAGTAATAGATAAGGGTGTAATAAACAAAAATGAGAAACCATATTTAATATATTCTAATATTGAAAAGCAAGCTAATAAGTAAATAGACTTGAAATAGATTAAATAACCCCCATAACATTAATTCAGTATTGATTTTTTAAAGAAGAATATAAATTATGACAATATCAACAAAAAATTTCCCCATGCTTCCGTTAAGAGATGTAGTTGTTTACCCACAGCTAGTAATACCTTTATTTGTAGGAAGAGATAAATCAATACGCGCTATAGAAAAAGCAAATAACGGCGACAAGAAAATTTTATTAGTTGCACAAAAAACTGCAGGTCAGGACGAACCTGAGATTAAAGATTTATACACTGTGGGAACTGTTGCAAGTATTTTACAAATGCTAAAACTACCTGATGGAACAGTTAAGATCTTAGTCGAAGGATTGGAAAGAGCAAAAGTAGAAAGGTTTGATGAATCTAGAGATTTTTGGGCAGCAGATATAAATTTAATAAAAATTAAAGAAAAGAAAGATAAGAAAACATTAGCCTTTATGCGTTCAGTTTTTTCTCAATTCGAACAATACATAAAGTTAAATAAAAAAATCCCCCCTGAAATTTTAACGTCTCTAATAGCTATTGATGAGCCTGGAAGACTTGCAGATTCAATTGCAGCAAATCTAACTTTAAAACTTTCCGAGAAGCAACATATTTTAGAAACTTTTGATATTAAGGCTCGATTAGAGCTTTTGTTAAATATCATGGAAGCTGAGATTGATATATTACAGGTAGAGAAAAAAATTCGTGGCAGAGTTAAAAAGCAAATGGAGAAGTCCCAAAGGGAGTATTATTTAAACGAGCAAGTAAAGGCAATTCAAAAGGAATTAGGAGAGCAAGATGAAAGTGCTGACCTTGATGAGCTTGAAGCAAAAATTAAAGCTGCTGGGATGTCAAATGAAGCCATGGAAAAATGTTTTTCAGAGTTTAAAAAATTAAAAATGATGTCATCAATGTCAGCAGAAGCATCTGTCGTAAGGACTTATATTGAAACATTAATTAACTTACCATGGACCGATAAAACAGAAATAAATAAAGACCTAAAGAGTGCGGAAATAGATCTTGATAACGATCACTTTGGGCTGGAAAAAGTAAAAGAAAGAATAATTGAATATTTAGCGGTACAAAACAGGGTTGGTAAGCTTAAAGGCCCAATTTTATGTTTAGTTGGTCCTCCAGGAGTAGGTAAAACTTCTCTTGGAAATAGTATTGCAAAGTCGATTAACCGAAAGTTTATTAGAATGGCTCTTGGCGGCGTGAGAGATGAGGCTGAGATTAGAGGGCATCGAAGAACTTATATTGGGTCAATGCCAGGTAAAATCTTACAGAATATGACTAAAGTCGGCGTTAAGAATCCATTATTTTTATTAGATGAGGTAGATAAAATGGGTCAGGATTTTAGAGGAGACCCATCTTCAGCTTTACTTGAAGTTTTAGATCCAGAACAAAATCACACATTTTCTGACCATTACGCTGAAATTGAATATGACTTATCTGATGTAATGTTTGTTGCAACTGCTAATTCAATGAATATCCCAGAACCACTTTTAGACAGAATGGAGATTATAAGGTTATCAGGGTACACAGAATCTGAAAAATTAAATATTGCAATTAAGTATCTACTACCTAAGCAACTGAAAAACAATGGATTAAAGAGAAATGAGTTTAAAATTTCATCAAAAGCAATAAAAGATATTATTCAGTTTTATTCTAGAGAGGCTGGGGTTAGGAAATTAGAACAAGAAATTTCAAAAATTTGTAGAAAAGCTGTGAAATCACTTTTAATAAATAAGAAATTAAAATTTATATCTGTTAGTAGTAAAAATCTACAAGATTATTTGGGAGTTAAAATTTATGATATTGGCTATGCAAATAAAAAGAACCAAATTGGTCAAGTAACAGGTTTAGCTTGGACGCAAGTAGGCGGTGAATTGCTAACAATTGAGGCAGTAGTTTTGCCAGGTAAAGGAAAGACAATAATTACTGGAAAGCTTGGTGATGTGATGCAAGAATCTATTCATGCAGCAATGAGTGTTGTAAGAAGCCGTGCGGAGAAATTAGGTATTAATAATGCATTCCATGAAAAAAAAGATATACACATTCATTTTCCTGAGGGGGCGACCCCAAAAGATGGACCAAGTGCTGGCATTGGTATAACAACAGCAATTATATCAAGTTTAACTGGTATATCTGTCCATTCTGATGTTGCAATGACTGGTGAAATTACCCTTAGAGGTGAAGTTTTACCGATTGGGGGACTTAAGGAAAAATTATTAGCAGCACATCGTGGAAATATTAAGAAAATTTTAATTCCAGAACAAAATTTAAAAGATTTAATTGATATTCCAGAAGAAATTAAGGCTGGGGTTGATATTATCCCTGTTAAGTGGATTGATCAGGTTATAGAGATAGCATTAACAAAAAATCCAAAAAACTTAATGAAAGAATCAAAAGCTATCCCTAGTGAATCGAAAAATACAGTTCAAGTAAATAAAGTAATAGCACATTAGTTTTTTATTTTATTAGCTAGCTTTGTTCATGTCGTTATTGTAAAATTATATTCGAAATTTTTAACAATTCGGGTGCTTAGCTCAGTTGGTAGAGCGTCGCCCTTACAAGGCGAATGTCACAGGTTCGACCCCTGTAGCACCCACCATTGTTTAGGAGTGGTAGTTCAGTTGGTTAGAATACCGGCCTGTCACGCCGGTGGTCGCGGGTTCGAGTCCCGTCCACTCCGCCA
>Ga0209710_1003298_pt1 | contig 10933 bp, 9 predicted proteins | sample ArcticOcean_MG_C_5_FD_187436 | JGI IMG/M metagenome (GOLD analysis project Ga0209710, IMG submission 187436) | Marine microbial communities from western Arctic Ocean - ArcticOcean_MG_CB4_138 (SPAdes) (version 2) | ecosystem: Environmental > Aquatic > Marine > Oceanic | place: Arctic Ocean: Canada...
AATAGCTTCAACAAAGGCCTGTCGAATTGGAATACGAAAAAAGTTAACGATATGACCGGGATGTTTTATGCCGCGTCTTCGTTCAATCAGGAGTTGCGAAAGTGGGACGTGAAGAATGTGAAATCGATGGAATCTATGTTCAGAGAAGCCGACGAGTTTAATAAAGACGTGTTTAAACACACAGACTCTTTGCTCTCCGCGGCGAATATGTTCAGAAACGCGATGAAATTCAATTCGAACGTAAACGACATGGTCATGGACAACGTGAAAGATTTGTCCTATACGTTTTACGGAGCCGAAAAGTTCGATCAACCGCTGGACAATTGGAACGTTCAAAAAGTCGAAAACATGGACCATATGTTTCACTACGCTTCTGCGTTCAACCAAGACCTGAACACTTGGGATACTTCATCCGTTGAGTCAATGTCTGGCATGTTCCAAAGCGCTTCGGCGTTCAACGGCGACGTCTCAAAATGGAACGTCTCGAAAGTGAAGAAGATGTTCAGCATGTTCAAAAACTGCAAGAACTTCAACTCTGACTTATCTGCATGGCGCGCAAAAAAAGCCGTCGATCTCTCGTACATGTTCTATAACTCCGCCTTCGATGGAGATCTGCGCATGTTCCTCGCAAACGAAGATCCAAACGACGCGAAAAACATCGATACGACTGACATGTTCGTCAAGGCTGCTTATTTTTCGATGAAATGGAAATGCGAAGACGCCGACCATGGTCCACCGAATACTTGTTCGTTAAAGAAAGAGTAACATAATTATATTATCTTAGTTAGAGAGAGAATGAACATAATATTTCATCTCTTCGTTTCGCGCGAGTTCTAGGAAAATTGTACTAACAACTAAATACGAATCGCGACAGGAAAACATTTTAACTCCACTTTTAAGAACACACAAAACATGGGTGCCGTGCAATCCGTGTTCGGGAAAATATCAGAGGAGTCCCCAAAATTCACTTTACTGAAGAAAACGTGCGAGTTCGAGATCAGGAAATACTCTAAATCTGTCGCGATAGAGACTTATTACGAAGCCGTGCGTTTATTTTATTATATCGACCACGTATTCATATCAATCATTTCTTTTCTTTGCTGACCGTGAAAATACCTCTCGATACTTAATTAGGATCACGTTTTAGGCGGACAAGGGAAGTCGTTCATGAACTTGGCGAGGTGAGCAAAGTTCTGTTCATTGATTTTAATCGATTCGTTTGAGAACAACTTTCTGAGAGTTCTTTCGCCGCGTTCTTAATTGACAGCCGCGACTTCTTTTTTGTTTCCTTTATTACATACACAAAATCAGGTATATCGGTGTAATGAACAAAGCGGAGAACGAGGAAGAGAAGAAGATATCGATGACTGCGCCAGTATCGATGATAGAAGTGAAGAAGGGCGAGAAGTTTTCGATGCGATTTTTCTTACCAGCGAGTTACGCGAATGCAAACGAAGCCCCGAAACCGACGAAAGAGAACGTGAAAGTCATTGACGTGCCGGAGAGGATCGTAGCCGTGAGGACGTTTAGCGGACATTTCAGGAGAGAGAACATTGAGAAGAACAGAGCAGAGTTATTGGAAGCACTAAAGAACGATAAAGAGGTGAAGAACGTCGGTAATGATGTCGAAGTGTTCGGATGGAACCCACCGTGGACGTTGTCTTTTTTGCGAACGAACGAAGTTCTAGTGAAGTGCGACTTCGTCGATAAAAGCGGGCTGTAAAACACAAAAATGTATATATAAAACAATTCTTAATAAACTACACTTTGAGCAATTTTTTGTTCCCAACCTGGATATGTTGTACAAAGATCATTGCGCACCCAATTCACAAAATCTTCTTCTTCTTTTGGACGCGTGAGTAACAAATCTGATCGAACGGTTGAGATGATTTTCAAAATCGCACGCAAGCGGCCATCTACTCTTTTTTTGCATTGGAGCTCCAAGCAATTACTTATTCTCTTTTTGATGTACTCTAGATTCAAATTCGGAACGTTTAAGATGGTATCTTTTGTAGAAATGTGTGGCACATCGCTCCTATATTTATCCTCTTCGCTTTCTTTTCGAACGCTATTGTTTTTATTTATCACGTTGTTGTTGTTGTTGTTGTTGTTGTTGGCGTCGTCGCCGTTTTGGTAGTCGATTTCATTATCATTCCTCTTCATCTTCTTCCTCTCGTTTTGTTTATTCACTTGTTGAATGTATTGATCCCTGATTTTCGGTCCTATATCTTTCCAAACTTCCTCATCCAGGTCTTCCGTTGGTAACTCTACGGCTTCGCCTTCTGGTTGCGTTGTTCGAGCGGCGGAGAGCAAAAATCTAGGCGCCGCAGTCGTCGAATCGAGAGGGACTTTATTATCAGATGATGATCGTGGTCGTTTCTTAGTAATAACCGATGGCCGTAACAGACCTTCCCATGCAACTTTATCACTCACTGGTTCCCCGAGCGGCTTCCTTATTTGATCGCCATCACTTCCGATCACTTCGTATAACTTTGCCCCAAACGCTTTCGCTCTTTTAATCAACTTTTCACTAAAATTCGCTAACCCTCTCGTCTTCGTCGTCCCATTGCAAACGACTACGGCTTCTTCGTTCGTAATCGCTACAAAGTAATACGAATTATCATCCTTCTTCCTATTCCCATCGTCCACTAAATCTAACAACATTTCATAAAATTCTCCATGCCTTCTTTGATCGAACTCGCATATTATTATTCTTTTCGATATCTTTCTTGCGGCTGAATTATCATCAACATCATCATCACGAGAAGAGGAAGAATTCCTTTTTTTTGTAGGCGTCATCGCTCGATTAATCACGCGCTTCTCAGGACTCTGCGTTGGAGTGTCTTGCGTAGGTATCACATCTTCATCTTCATCATCATCATCATCGTCATCGTTATTATACTTCTCCTCCGCGTTCTGATAATCCTGGTCTGTGAATTTCTTATCGTTCCTTTTCGTGTACCTCTCGCGCTCGTTCGCCATCGCGAACTCTCTCTCGATCTCGCTCATGAACCAGGCCGGGTTCGGACCACGCGTGGGATTGAAACACCCTAAATCGCCGCATTGTTTTGCCATTTTATTATATCCGTTTATTCATGCGCTAAATAATAAACCAACATGATTTGATTGAGAGATCTGATGGGGAGATGTAGAAATCGCTCTAAAAAGTAGGTGCCTACTTTTTTTGTGAACACCCTAAATATATAAAAACGAGAGAACTTTTGAAACTCTCTTTTGCAAGAGAGATTGAAATCTTCAAAATTCCTGGATTATAGTAATACACTCACGAACGCGCTCGCTTTAACACTTTTGTTCTGTCCGCCTGTCTGTCCGTGTGTGTGTGTCCCTGTGTGTGTGTGTGAGAGAGAGTATAATTATTTATTACACTCATGATCGGAAGAGGAAGAAAGATCGAGGGCAAAGTCTCGGTCGAGATTTCAAAAGGAGTTTCGAGATCTGTCTCGATGTTCGAATCGAACGCAGAGGATTGTTTAGAGATTTGTTCAGCGTTTTGCGAGAGCGAAGGGCTGCCGAGGAAGGTCGCCGCGCCTTTGGCGCTCAGGTTGAGGAGGTGCTATCAAACAGCTTTGGCGAAATATCATCGACAAAAAGATGGTGATGATGTAGAAGAGGAAGAGGATGGAGATGGTCTTGAACGCGCTCGAGAGGAGAACGACGCGCCGCCGCAGACGCAGACGCAGAGGTCAAAGAAGAAGATGGTGATTTTGAAAGACGAGCCGTCGAAAGAGAATGTAGTGAATAGAAATACTTTGATAACGAGTAATCCGAGCGAGATGGCGAGGAAGATTGCGGAGATGAAACGTGTTAGACAAGAACGAGAAGAAAACGAAGACAAAAATGTTTTGAACGAAGACGCGTTTCGATTGGCGATGCCAACGAGTGGAGGGTCGTGGAATCCAATAGCTACTGGTGAATTGACTATGCAGACGGTTGGAAAATCTACGCGAGTCTTGCGCGTTGTCGAAAAACCGCCAACGCCAACGCGGGTTGAAGAACTAGCTTTACCAGAAGCTATCGAACAGCAACAACAACAACAACAACGAGAAGAAGAGGACGAGTTGTTCGAGGTTGTTGTTGAAAGTAATCAAAACAACGATTTAGCAAACGCGCAACCATACTTGGAAAAATTATCATCAGAAGAAGAAGAGGAAGAAGAAATGTTGGAGTTTGAAATCACGCCAAGGAAACAAGATTTTTCGTCGAGAGAAAAAAACTTTGTCCGAGAAAGCGATTGGTTCGCCGAGAAAGTTTTAATAAGTGAAGAAGCGAACGACGATTCATCGGAATCGGAAGAAATGGTTCATCATTCCTCTCCTAGCGTTAAAGATTCGATTAAAAAATTAAACGCATCGCTCGATTCTACGCTAAAGAAAGAACAACACCAAAGATCGCCAACTATGACAGCGCCTCATGCAATCGCCATGAGCCCGATGGAAATGAAATCGAAACGGAAAACGGATACGATTATTACTTTGGACGCGCAAGTTCGCGATTTAAAAGACTAAAACTTAATATACTAGTATTATTATTATTTATTATTATTATTTATTATTGTACAATAATGATCTATGACTAAGACTACTCTTCTATACTACAAATCCGGTAACCCGTACGTTGTGAGTAACATCAAGTAAGCGATACCCAAACCGGCAATTAAGACGCCTTCTGAAACACTGAATTCACCGACCTTATCGTCCTTCGCTTCGAAGAAAACGTGTCTCGCACCTAAAAAGGATATAATATACCAACCAGGCCATCGCAGACCTCTCCCCCACCACCACACGGCTCCTTTCGCGTCTAAATACTCCTTCGACGAAACGCCTTTGATTTGTCTATAGCACTCGGATAATAATAATTTCGCTTTTTGATTAATCTTATACTCTCTCGGCACTAACTGCTCAATCATTAACAAAGATACAATAGCTTCTTTGTATTTTTTTTCGCTAATCAAAGATTCTCCTGATTTCATGCATTCTTTCGCCCGCAACACGTCGTACTCGTTTCTTTTCGCCGGCAGCAAAGATTTCAACGTCGTCGGAACATCGTCTTCTCCATCAATAAACGTCACTTTCGGTCGCGTATATATCTCACTTAACCATGGGAATAAAGTCGCTTCGCTTATCACTAAAGCCGCCTTAGTCAGTAAAATCGATCTTCTCTTAGTCATCATCTTTTTATCGTCATCGTTACCCTTAGTCGACGTCACGTCGCCGTTGTTCACATTTCGGGAATATTTATTCTTGCCCCAATTCTTCTTCGTCGTTGTATATTTACTGCGAGAGGAGGAGCAAAAAAAACACGACACGGAAGCAGAACACACTCGCACCATCACCATCGTCGTTCTTCTTCTTCTTCTTGTTCTTCTGCTCTCTTAATTAATTATTCTTATTTCATGCAAAGTTCTCTCGCGCATCAAATTTGGAATATTAAAAATAGAGCGTTTCCTTTTTCCTTCTTTTCCTGCGCTGTACTGTTTAGGGTTTCATCATGTTTTATTTAGACCCATAGGAGGTTTAGAGCAGGTTTTTTTATAGGAGGTTTAAGGAGCAAATGAAGCAAAAGTAGAGCTCTTTTTCTATTGGTCCAAAACACACACAAACCATCACGCCTGAAATTACTGAAATTACATACACAAACGTACTATAATCGTTAAACGAACCGCGCTCGATAAAGTAAATAAACAACCACGAACGGTTTAAAAAATGGGCATCACAAAAACGATGGCCGTGACCGTTGCGACCGTTGCGACGATCGCGTGCTCGTCGTCTTCGCAAAACGCGGTCGTCAACGCGAAACCAACATCGGTCCAGCAGAAGGCTGCGTTCTTGGAAACGTTCGATGATGGAATCAGCGCCTGGATCAAGTCCGAGGTCGAGCAATACACTGGTACGATCGATCGATCGATCTCGTGTTTTTGCTTCTTTTCGTTTTTTGTTTTCGATCGATGAGAGAATCGATGAGAGAATCGATGAGAGCATCGATGTTTGATGAAGATTCACGAAGGATGTGATCGAAAAAGTACCTTTTTATTTTAATCTTTTACGAGCGCGTGTTTAGTTTAGGTCTCTCCAGAGAGAGAGAGAGAGAGATCCAGAGAGAGCCGTTCTTTTTGGTCGATCGTTTGTCAACGATGGTGGTGACTATGGCTCTCTCTTTTTCTCTCTCTGTTCTTTATCGTAGTTCTGTTTCTCTCGATTGGATCGAATTCTCTGGAAGCTTCTGAACGTGAAGAAGAATGATCTCGTAGCTGACATGTTTCTCTTTCTATCTTTCATTCTGCTCCTTCAATAAATAATAACACCAATAATGATAATAATAATAATAATAATAATAGGCATCGTCGAGCTTTCGAAGGATGAGTCTGGCGAAAAAACGATGAAAGTACCGGAAAAGGCGAGACATTACGGGTACTCGAAGCAATTGAAGGAACCGTTTGATCCAAAAGATGGTTTCGCGATTCAATTCGAAGCCGCACAAACGGAAGGTTTAGATTGCGGCGGCGCGTACTTGAAGTATTTAACCGAAGATGCGAATTCTGGTAAGGAGTTGGATGGAAGTTCGCCGTACGTTTTAATGTTCGGGCCGGACAAGTGCGGGTCGAACAATAAGGTGCACGTGATTTTTAAACACAAGTCTCCGAAAGATGGCGAAGTCGAGGAGAAGCATTTAAAGAATCCGCCAAAAATGCCTACGGATCAAGCGCCGCACATGTACACGTTGTTGGTGAACACCAAAGATCACACGTACGAGGTGAAGATTGATGGCAAGGTTGAGAAATCAGGGTCGGTTTTTGAAGATTTTGAACCGCCGTTTAACCCGCCAAAGATGATCGATGATCCGGATGATAAAAAACCGGAGGATTGGGTCGATGAAGAAAAAATTCCTGATCCTAACGCGAAGAAACCAGATGATTGGGATGAAGACGCGCCCGAGGAAATTTTGGACGAAGAGGCTACGAAACCAGAAGGTTGGTTAGACGACGAACCGGAAGAAATCGAAGACCCTGAAGCGGATGAGCCAGAGGATTGGGACGAGGAAGAAGATGGCGAATGGGAAGCACCGATGATCTCAAACCCGGCGTGTGAAGCAGCTGGCTGTGGCGAATGGGAACAACCGATGAAGCCGAATCCGGATTACAAAGGTCCGTGGTCCGCGCCGATGATCGATAACTTCTTGTATAAAGGCGAATGGGCACCGAAACAAATCGAAAACCCAAAATATTACAACGATCCAGCGCCTTTTACAAACGTTGGCAAGATTTCCTCGGTCGCCTTGGAAATCTGGACCATGTCCAATGGATTAACACTCGACAATATCTTAATCTCTAAAGAGTTTGATTTAGTCGAGGAAGCTGCGAAGGAGTTCGATTTCGAAGCGAAGAAAGAAGCCAAAGAAGCTGCTTTGAAAATAGCCGAGGAAAAAGCAACCAAAGAAGCCGAAATTGCTGCCGAGAAAGCCGCGAAGGAAGAGGAAAGGAAAGAAGCCGCCGGCGAAGGTTTCCCAGGTAAAGTGACCGCGATGATGTACAAAGTTACCGGGAAGATCCCAGGTAAAGCTGGTGAAATTTTAGCCAAACCGGTTGATTTCATGGCTGCAAACGTCGCCGCTTTGTACGCGTTCTTGGTCATGAATTTGGTAGCGTTGATTTACTTCGTCGCTTCTCCATTTTTGTCCGCGAAGAAGAAAACCTCTGCGAAGAAAGAAAAAGTTGGCAAAGCGAAAAAGACCGACGAAGTCAAACCCGACGACGAAGCGGAGGAAGAGGAAGAGAAACAAGCACCAAAGTCCACCAAGAAAAATAACACGAAGAAGTAGAAACATATAATATAAGTACGCGTGTATGTATTTGATTGGTAAAAATTTCAAAAACAATCGTCGTCGTCTCTCTCTCTCTCTCTTGCTCTCAATCTCTCTCTCACCACTACTACTACTACTACTACTAAAATCACAAACGAGCGCTCTCTCACGACGCGACCTCTTTCTCTCTCCTATTCATCCTTCTCCTTAATCTTCTTTTCTTTCTCTAAACCGACGTGCATTAGCAAGGCACCGAAAATCGCAACGTTCTTGAAGAACATAATCGTCTCAATCTCCCTCGCCGCGCTCAATTCCTCGCGTCTCCAGAACGGATGCATCACCGGCGTCACGCATACCTATTTACGGACGCGAACATGTTAGTCATATATAAATATACCGCTAAATAACAGCATCAAAGCACGACTACGCACACACACACACACACACGCGCGTCTTCAAAACCGCACAAAAACGAATGATCCGCTTACGCAGAAAACGAGCTTTAAAACGCACCACGAACACCATCAACAACTTACTGCCCAACGTAAAATTGAACATCAGTAACACGCTCCCGAAGAGCTCGCATAACGTCGCGATCATTAAAACCTTGGCATCGTCCACTTCCTCCAAGAATCCAACGAACACGCTTTCCTCTCTTTCGTTCGTTCTAGGATAAATCTCCGAGTACTTCCTTTGCAACGCCGCTTTTGTTTCCGCGAATCTTGGCGCGATCGCGTTTTCGAGTAAGACGAAATCTTTATAGGACGACGCGTGGACGAGCGCGTGGTATTTGTTCAAAGCGGCGAAGAAGAACAAAGACGCGAGTAATACGCGGCCGGTCAAGGCGACGTATTTGCCCATTATACTCGTTTTCTTATTCGTTTTATGCTCGATTTTTTAAGCTCTATACTGTTTGAAGCGTTCACAGTTTCACGTTCAATCCCCTAAACCCTAAACCCTAAACCCTAAACCAGTTTTGGAAATCCATCCATCCATTCATTTATTGTTCATCAATATTTATCACTTCTGTGTTCCGATTCCAGAGAGAGAGAGTGAGAATGCGATTTTTGTTGAACAGTATTACCACGAGCAAGAAGAAGAAGAAGAAGAAGAAGAAGAAGAGGGATAAACGCGTTCGTTCTTCGCAAAACTCGCCAAGTTCTCGTTCGTTTTGTCCTTTTCTTTTCCTCTTCTTCCTCTGTTTCCTACTGTGTTTCTTTTGGAAAGTCCAGGCCTCCTATGATGAGTACGAAGAAGAGGAAGATTTCTTCAGCGAAAAAGCGAGCGACAGGAATGGAAAGAAAGACGAGGAAATGAGAGCGAGGACGAGGATGCATGCGATAGAGCTCACGAATTGGGGAAGCGATGATTGGATGCAAAAGTTAACTTCGTTAGGTAACAAAGCGAAGACGTTGACGTTGTCGCAGTTCGAGACGAGGATGATGTCCGGCCATGGGAGCCTATTCGCCGCGATTATACCAGAAGATCTCTCTGAACACTGCGAAAGGAAAATAAGGGAATGGTACGAAATGTTTAGGAGAGTAGGAAGGGCTTTGGATGATGCGTACGACGTCGTCGAGGTGAAGATGCCGGGTAGGTCGGCGCAAGCGATTGGAGAAACGCACGGGAAGTTGAAGAAGCAAGAGGCGAGGAAGTTCGCTTGCGGTGTCGTCGGAGTGCACGATCGAATGAGCGGGTCGAATTTGAGGATTTTGAGAGGGAATTATTCCGATGCCGGTGCGTATTTGGAGTTGTTAGGGAGCGGGAGTAGCGCGGGGAGAACGAGTTTAAGAGGACAAGGGGAGATTGCGAAGAAATTTACAGGGAACGATGATGAGGGGGGGAAACACGCGTCGTGTGATTGGCTCGCAAAACCGAGGAGAGAAGGCGATGCGAAATTGCGCGTTGCTGTTTTTGAACCAGTCGATGTAGACGTGTTTAATTTTATAGCGACGGCTATTGGGGGCGAGAACGTAGCGAAATTTGCGAGAACGAGTTTATTTGGATGCGAAGTAACGTTAGGGCATCCAGTGAGAGAGAGTTATGGCGTAGCGTTAGTTGCCGATGTTGACGATTCGGAAGATGAATTTAATGAAGATGTAGAGATTAAAGTCATGCCAATTTTATCGAACAAGGCGGGCGTATTTAATCCGAGCTTGGATAAAGATTCGTTCATCGATTTTTTAGACAAAGTCATTTTGGCGAACGCGACGAGTTCTTTTAGAGAAATGGTCGACACTAACGTCGATGCGAACTGTGCGAACGATATATGGGAACTTTTGAACAACATTAACGATCAGTATTACGAAGACCAGCGAAGTAATCCGAATGTAGAAGAAGAAGAAGAAGGAGATCGGGAGCAACAACAATTCACTCCGGAAGTTGCATGGGACGCGCTTCGCGAACCGTTGCTCAAAGCACTCGACGGGCACGGTAAGGGTGATAAAAATTTACTCCCATCGCAATGGATGTGTGGATTAGCGGGTTCAGTAGCGGCTTTTGCCGAGGCCAAGTCCGAACTCGCTTCAGCAAACACGTTCATGAGTGAGCTGATGACTTTAAGGAAAGAATCTATTCAGCTGAGGACTAGGAATGCCGTCCTCGAGAGAGAGTTGGCAGAGATGGAAACGAGAGTGCCTGCTGGTGCAAACGCCCCGGGAACTATGGGTTTACCCAAACCTAAAAAGCGAGGCTTTGGTGCAGGACCTGCGTCTTCCATGACACAAGATGAAGAAGTAAAGAGAGCAGAACGCGTCAAAGTAGAAGAAGAAGAAATATTGCGTAAACAACAACAAGAGGCAGAAGAAATGCGCAAAAAGGAGCAAGAAGAAGCGTTACGAAAGATAGAACAGGCAGCAACGTTAAGAAGGAAAGAAGAAGCAGAAATGATGCGTAAACAACAAGAAGCAGAAACGTTGCGTAAGCAACAACAAGAAGTAGAAGCATTGCGCAAGCAGCAGCAAAAAGTAGAAGAAGAAGAAAAGGTAGCATCAATGAAAAGGCGAGAAGAAGAAGCGGCGATGTTGAAAAGGCAGGAGGAAGAGGCATTAGCGTTGAGAAGGAAGGAAGAAGATGAAGCAGAAATGATACGTAAAAATGTCGATGATATTTATGA
>Ga0209710_1003305_pt1 | contig 10928 bp, 10 predicted proteins | sample ArcticOcean_MG_C_5_FD_187436 | JGI IMG/M metagenome (GOLD analysis project Ga0209710, IMG submission 187436) | Marine microbial communities from western Arctic Ocean - ArcticOcean_MG_CB4_138 (SPAdes) (version 2) | ecosystem: Environmental > Aquatic > Marine > Oceanic | place: Arctic Ocean...
ATGAGGGTCTCAACTTATATTTATTAACTTTAGCTGTAACCTAGGTGTAGCATTTATCAGTACGGTAAGGGGTAATGTTTTGATAGATAAATACTCTTTTAAATATCTATAAACTACAGAGCCATAAAATTTATACTTTTGCTTGATCAAGAAGAAATATTTCCTTCAATAGACACTAAACTATGCAGGCATCTTCCCAAAAGGTAGCTTCTATCGACCTAGAATTTATGGAACAAGCCATTGCTTTGGCAACCCAAGCGGAGCAAATAGGTGAAGTGCCTGTGGGGGCGCTAGTGGTATGTGATGGTCAGATTATTGGCCAAGGTTACAACCAAACCATTAATTCACATGATCCCTGTGGTCATGCTGAGATTATAGCCTTACGTCAAGCTGCGCAAACTGTAGGCAATCACCGTCTGAGTGGCTGCGATCTTTATGTCACACTTGAGCCTTGCACTATGTGCGTGGGCGCTCTTATCCATGCGCGTATTCGACGACTTGTGTATGCAGCGAGTGAACCTAAGGCGGGAGCTGTAGTGAGCCAAATGCAGCTGTTAGAACAGCCCTATTTCAACCATAGTGTGCAGGTTATATCAGGCCTTATGGCTGATGAATCGGGTAGGATGTTGAGCAATTTTTTTAAACAGCGACGCAAACAGCACAAAGCTGATAAAGCGAATTCTAATTCCATTACAGATCAATCCAAAGATGCAGTTCTCTAGAGGCCACAAATGTTAATTCTTCGCGGTGCACCCGCTCTATCTGACTTTCGTAATCAACGTCTACTAACTCGTTTACAAGATGCGCTGCCTAATATTGAAGCTGTCTATGCTGAGTTTATGCACTTTGTTTTGGTTGATGGGGATTTGACTGACCTTGACGCCGACAAGCTCAATAAAGTGCTGCGCTATGGCCCCAATGTGCCGGTACAAAACCTCAGTGACCACCTAGTATTGGTGATTCCCCGCTTAGGTACTATTTCACCTTGGTCTAGTAAGGCAACAGATATTGCTCATAATTGTGGTTTGCAGCAAGTCAAACGCATAGAGCGCGGTACGGCTTTTTATCTGATTACATCGCAGGCTTTGTCGGCTGAAGAATATACTCTGGCAGCAGCTCTATTGCATGATCGCATGGTAGAACAAACGTTAACTTCCTTAGATCAGGCTAAAGGCTTGTTTGTGCAAACTAAACCGGCGCCTCTAGCATGGATTGATATTTTACATGGGGGGCGCGAGGCTCTGGTTAAGGCAAATATAAGCTTGGGTATGGCTTTAGCTGAGGACGAAATTGATTACCTTGTGACAGCCTTTGTTGAATTGGGCCGCAACCCAACAGACGTTGAATTGATGATGTTTGCCCAAGCCAATTCGGAACATTGTCGCCATAAAATATTTAATGCAAGCTGGTCTATTGATGGTGAAGATCAAGCCTTGTCGTTGTTTAAGATGATTAAGAATACCAATGAGCTTAATGGTGAGGGTGTCCTATCAGCCTACATCGATAATGCCTCAGTGATCAAAGGTCATACAGCGGGTCGTTTCTTCCCTCAATCAGAAAATCAGCAATATGCTTATCATGAGGAAGAAATTCACCTATTGATGAAGGTTGAAACCCATAACCATCCCACTGCCATTGCTCCTTTTGCAGGCGCAGCCACAGGTTCTGGTGGAGAAATACGTGATGAGGGTGCCACTGGAAAGGGCTCTAAGCCCAAAGCAGGCCTTACAGGTTACAGTGTATCTAACCTGCGTATTCCTGGGTTTGAACAGGCTTGGGAAGTAGATTATGGCAAACCTGATCGCATTGTGTCTGCCTTAGACATTATGTTGGAAGGGCCTATTGGTGGCGCAGCCTTTAACAACGAATTTGGCCGTCCAGCCTTAAATGGTTATTTTCGCACCTATGAAGCTCAAGTTGCAGGCATCAACGGCCCAGACATTCGTGGTTACCATAAACCCATCATGATCGCAGGGGGCATGGGTAATATTCGTGCAAACCATGTAGAAAAAGGTGAGGTGGGAGTGGGTGATCAATTGATTTGTTTAGGTGGTCCAGCCATGCAAATTGGTCTTGGTGGTGGTGCTGCTTCTTCCATGGACTCAGGAGCGAGTGCTGAAAACTTAGACTTTGCCTCGGTGCAGCGTGATAACCCAGAACTAGAAAGACGCTGTCAGGAAGTGATCGACCGCTGTTGGCAAATGGGTGATCATAACCCCATCAGTTTTATACACGATGTAGGTGCAGGTGGTTTATCCAATGCCTTCCCAGAATTAGTTAAGGATGGCGGCCGTGGTGGAGCATTTCAGCTGCGCAATATCAATAATGATGAGCCTGGCATGTCGCCGCTTGCAATCTGGTGCAACGAAGCTCAAGAACGTTATGTGCTGGCGGTGCCACCAAAAAATATGGATGTTTTCACGGCCCTATGTGCGCGCGAACGTTGTCCTTATGCAGTGGTAGGAGAAGCCACTCAAGAGCACCATTTGTCCTTAGGTGACACAGACTTTGTTGATCAACCTGTGGATCTGCCTATGTCTGTATTATTTGGTAAACCACCTAAAATGCATCGGGATGTAAAGCGCCAAGAGGTTGAGCTACCTGCCTTAGATCTGTCTCATGTGGATTTGCCTGAAGCAGCAAGGCGCGTGCTGCATTTGCCTACAGTAGCAGGCAAAGGTTTTTTGATCACCATTGGTGATCGATCGATTACGGGCATGGTGGCCCGTGAGCAAATGGTTGGTCCATGGCAAGTGCCTGTGGCCAATTGTGCGGTCACTACCACCGCCTTAGACTCAACTACGGGTGAAGCCATGGCCATGGGTGAGCGCACGCCATTGGCGTTAATTGATGGGCCTGCTTCAGGTCGCATGGCCATTGGTGAAACAATTACCAATATGGCCTGTGCGCAAATTGAGCAGATCAGTGATATTCGTCTGTCTGCCAATTGGATGTCTCCAGCAGGCTATGCCGGTGAAGATGCAAACTTATACGATACGGTCAAAGCCGTGGGCATGGAATTATGTCCAGCCCTAGGCATTTCTATTCCTGTGGGCAAAGACTCTATGTCTATGCGCACTGTATGGCGTGATGGTGATATTGATAAGAGCGTGACCTCACCGGTGTCTTTGGTCATTACTGGTTTTGCACCCGTGGCTGATGTGCGTAAGACCCTAACCCCTCAGTTAGTGAGTAATACAGGTGAAACTGCTCTTATTTTAGTTGACTTAGGCAATGGGAAAAACCGCTTAGGTGGCTCCTGTTTAGCACAGGTATATAGTCAGTTAGGTGATCACTGTCCAGATTTAGACGATGCAGATGACCTATTAGGCTTGTTTAGTGCCGTACAAGGCCTTAATGAAGATGGTTTATTACTCGCCTATCATGATCGTTCTGATGGGGGTGTGTACACCACCTTAGTGGAAATGTGCCTAGCGGGTCATGTCGGTGTGGATATTGAATGTGCTGATCTCATTAGTGATGCTGATGATTTATTGGCTTGGCTGTTTAATGAAGAATTGGGTGTGGTGTTGCAAGTTAAAAGTGCCGACAGTGCTGAGGTGTTGCGCCAACTCAGCTCCTGCGGTTTGGCAGAACAAAGTCGAGTCATAGGCACCCTCAACACAGATGACCAAATTAGGTTCACGATTAAAGGTGAAACCGTCTTAACGGACTCAAGAACGCAGATTCATCGCACTTGGGCGCATACAAGCTTTCGCCTGCAAGCCATGCGAGACAATGCCAATTGTGCACAACAAGAATACGATGCCTTATTAGACGCGAACAACCCGGGCCTAAACTCGCTCCTCACTTTTGACAGTAATGAGGATGTGGCTGCTGAGTTAATTGCCAGTGGCCAGCGTCCACGGGTTGCCATAGTGCGCGAACAAGGCGTTAACGGTCAGCTTGAAATGGCTGCTGCTTTTGTGAAGGCTGGTTTTGATTGTGTTGATGTGCACATGAGTGACATTGTAGAGGGGCGTCGTGCTCTAAGTGAATTTAAAGGGTTGGTTGCCTGTGGCGGCTTCTCATATGGAGACGTATTGGGTGCGGGTGAGGGATGGGCCAAGTCCATTTTATTTAACCCCTTAGCGCGCCAAGCGTTTAGTGATTTCTTTCAGCGTGAAGATAGTTTTGCCTTGGGGGTGTGTAATGGTTGCCAAATGTTGTCTAACTTGCACGAATTAATTCCTGGGAGTGACCATTGGCCGCACTTTGTGCGCAACCAATCAGAGCAATTTGAGGGCCGAACGGCGCTGGTGCAAGTGCAAGACAATGATTCAATTTTATTACAAGGGATGGCAGGGTCACATATGCCCATTGCCATTGCCCATGGTGAAGGTCATACAGAATTTTCCAGTGACAAACAGCGTCAAATCTGTGAGCAAAAGGTCGCTCTTCGGTTCGTTGATGGTTATGGCCAAGTCACAGAAGAGTATCCAGCTAATCCCAATGGCTCAGTCAATGGCATTACTGGGCTTACGGCGGCTAATGGCCGTGTGACCATCATGATGCCCCATCCTGAAAGAGTGTACCGCAGTTGTACTAACTCATGGGTAGACAAAGCCTGGGGTGAGGACGGGCCATGGATGAGAATGTTCCGCAATGCCCGTGTATGGGTGGGTTAAAGCGTGCGAGTTAACTTTGAGTAAATAATCATGGCATTACAGTTTGAAATCATCCCAGTCACACCGTTTCAGCAAAATTGCAGTCTAGTGTGGTGTGATGAAACCATGCAAGCGGCCTTAGTTGACCCTGGTGGAGAATCACCCCGTTTGTTAGAACGAGTGTCAGCGCATGGGGTGCAACTGACACAGATTTTATTGACCCACGCTCACATTGATCATGCAGGCGCTGCAGGTCAATTGTCTGAAGATAAAGGCCTGCCTATTATTGGTCCCCATAAAGGTGATCAATTTTGGATTGATGGTCTAGCCGATCAAAGCCGCATGTTCCAGTTCCCAGAAGCCAAATCTTTCATACCGTCGCGCTGGCTGCATCAGGGAGACCAAGTTAGTGTGGGTGATGAAACCTTAGATGTGTTGCACTGCCCGGGGCACACCCCAGGCCACGTGGTGTTTCATCACCAAGATCAAGGTTTATTGTTTGTGGGTGATGTGTTGTTCCAAGGTTCAATAGGGCGCACAGACTTCCCTCAAGGAGACCATGCCACATTGATTGAAGCCATCAAAACAAAACTACTCGTACTGCAAGACAGCGTCAAATTTGTGCCAGGCCATGGACCAATGTCTACCATCGGTTCTGAGCGTCTAACGAATCCATTCCTACAGGGTTAAGTCGTTGAGTTAGTGGTCATTATTAATGACACATTAGCATCAGAAATCCATATGGTGAAGTTGCATAAGCCCCTGCTTGCGGTCTTCAAAATAACGCTTTAAGGTTTCAGTTACGGTACCAAAAGCCAGATCATGCCAAGGGATATCAGCCTCATTGTAGAGTTCAACTTCTAAGCTTTCTGGACCAGAGCCATACTCAGCTACGGTCATTTCAGCTAAGTAATAAAGGTGTACTTGATTACCTTTAGACAGGTTGCACACACTGAACAAAGCCCCAAGTTGAGGGGTTGCATAGGCTTCTTCGTAGGTCTCTCTAAGAGCTGCTTGCTGAGTTGTCTCGCCATTTTCCATGAAGCCTGCGGGCAAAGTCCAGTAACCTAGTCGGGGCTCTATGGCACGCTTGCACAATAATACTTGGCCTTCGAAGACGGGAATAGTGCCCGCTATAATGCGAGGGTTTTCATAAAAAATAAATTCACATTCGTCACAGACATAACGCTGACGATTGTCACCTTCGGGTACAATAAAGCTTACTAGAGCACGACAATGGCTACAATATTTCATGATATGTTTTGCACCTCTCACTTAACTGATGTGTTTATTGTAAGATAAACACTCTTCACTAGAAACAAGGAATTGTAGATTCAAACCAATGCATCAGTTTATTACCCAAAAATTATCACAATATCAGCCTCGAACACTCATTGCAGACTTACAAACCCCAGCAGCAGTGTTGGTGGCGATCACTGACGACAAGCATAATCCTGAGGTGATCCTCACGCGCAGGGCACAACATTTGCCCACTCATAAAGGCCAGATTGCTTTTCCAGGTGGTAAGGCAGACCCTGACGATGCCGATCTAGTCGCCACTGCATTGAGAGAAGCCTATGAAGAAGTGGCACTCAAACCAGAAGCAGTGGCAGTGGTTGGAAAAATGGGGCAGGTGTTATCAAGACAAGGGTTTGTGGTGACGCCTGTGATTGGTGTTGTGCCAACTTCGGTGGTCAATCAACTGATGCCTAATCTTGGAGAATTAGATCGCATATTCACGGTCCCTTTGAGATTTTTTGTAGATACGAAGCCGCAGATGGATGCTTTACCGCTTGCAAAGGGAGTTAAACAGGTGCCAAGTTTCTATTATGATGAGTATCGTATTTGGGGTATGACCGCCTTTATTCTGGCTGAATTTGTTAATTTAGTTTACGATGCGCGTATTGATCTATACACCCAGCCAAAGGATGCTTAACAGTGTCAGGAAAAACCATTGCTTCCCCCTGTGTCAACATTTGTTATTTAGATGATGACGACATCTGCCAGGGCTGTTATCGATCAGGGGACGAAATTGTCGCTTGGATGCGCTTAGACGAAGATGGCCGTAAACAAGTGTTAGCCAATGTGCGCGAACGCGAACTGGCCAGTCCATTTGTCACCATTGTGCAGCCTTAATGCACCTCTTCTACAGTCACCTCTACGCGGTGTAAGCGCACTGTCTTAATAAAGTTGCCTCTAATCTGAACCGTCTCAAGATGGTACTCTCCCAGTTTTAAACACACATTAAACTGTGGTATCTCTTCAAGTCTTTCAGTGATTAAACCGTTGAGTGTTTTGGGCCCATCAATGGGCAAGTTCCAAGTAAGAGCCTTGTTGATGTCACGCACGGTAGTCGTGCCATCAATGAAAAACGAACCATCTTCCTGAGCATGGATGTCGTCATTTTCAAGGTCTTGTTCTTCGGCCATGTCACCTACAATTTCTTCTAAAATATCTTCCAGTGTGGTTAGTCCCTGAATGTCACCATATTCATCCACCACCAAAGCCACCCAATATTTACGCTTTTGAAAGTTTAGCAATTGAGTATTTAAAGGAGTGCTTTCAGGCACGAAATAAGGCTCTTGCGCCAAGGCCAAAAACTCCTCCTTAGATGGTTTTTCTGCGTACATTAAAGGCAGTATTTGCCTTACGTGCACCATACCTACCACATTATTTAGTTCTTCTTGGTATAAGGGTATGCGTGTATGTGGGCTTTGGCTGATGGTATTTAAAATCGTACTAATGTCGTCGTTAATATCAATCCCCACAATTTCGTTGCGGGGAATCATAATATCTTCCACTGTCACGGTATCTAAATCCAATATGCTCAACAACATGGATTGATTGCGCCTTGGAATGAGCGCGCCCGCTTCATGCACGATGGTACGTAACTCTTCTGAACTTAGGTGATCGCTGACCTTGGCTGCAGCATTAAAACCAAGCATGCGCAATAGGCCATTACAAATGGTATTAACCAACCATACAAAGGGATAAAGCAGTTTAAGTAAGGGCGACAGAATTAAAGAAGCAGGAAAAGCCACCTGCTCAGGCTTAATTGCAGCCACTGTTTTGGGGGTGACCTCGGCAAAAATAAGGATTACTAAAGTGAGCATTGCCGTAGCAACGGCAACTCCAGCATCACCCATTAGGCGCAGAGCAATCATGGTCGCAATAGCAGAGGCTAAAATGTTTACAAAATTATTGCCAATGAGTATGACGCCAATCAGGCGGTCTGGTCGATCTAAGAGCCGGCTCGCACGCATGGCTCCTCGGTGTTTTTGTTTAACTAAGTGGCGCAGGCGATACCGATTGAGGGACATCATGCCAGTTTCTGAACTGGAGAAAAATGCCGACAATAAAATGAGGAAGGCTAGGCTAGAAAATAAGTATCCTAAAGGGATTTCGCTCAAGGCGGGGGTGACCTCGTATCAGTTATGGCTGTCAATTCTTATGCCTTAGGCGCTTCGTGTCAAGTACAGAGTTTTTATAAAAGCAATTCCAAAACCATTTTGGTGCCAAAAAAAGCCAGTGCTAAATTGCCAAAACCCCACAGGGTCCAACGTATTGCAGTGCGACCACGCCAGCCTAATCGGTAATGCCCATAAAGAAGAATTGTGAAAATGAACCATGCTACAAGACTCAAGATGGTTTTATGAGCCACATGTTGTGCCCATAAATCATCTAAAAATAAAAACCCTGTCAGTAAAGCCATACTTAACAAAATCTGCCCCGTAGCCAATACTTCAAAAAGTAGGCTTTCCATCGTTTGCAGAGGCGGCAAGCTTGTAACTAAGCGGGAAGACTGGTGGTGTTTCAAATGACGATTTTGGTAAATCAATAACACAGCTTGACAGGCTGCTACGGCAAATAGGGCATAAGCCAGAATAGAGGTGAAGATATGCACCAAGATGCCCAAGGAAAATTGGCGGCCTTCAAACGCAGGCACACTAAGAATATCGATCACAATGGCCGCTGCAGCGGCAGGTGCCGCAAAGATCAGCAAGTTGGCCACAGGATTGCGTAAACTGCTGATAAGAATGACACCAATTACTGCCCATGTAGTGAGGGATAGAGTAGCACCTAAATCCAATAAAAGGCCTACTTCAGTGAACAGCCCCAAATATAAATGCAAGCCCTGTAACAGCCAAGCTGCAAGGCTAAGGGCATAGGCTCTTTTGGACGCTTGTTGAGCAGGGGTCCTATTTTGAGTCCAAGCGCTTGCTAAGTAAAAAAGTACTGCGCTAAGGCCAATTATTAAAGCAATCATGATGTTTGTTTTTGTACGGCTAATAACCCCATCATAATGAAGCAAAGCAGTCCTGCCTAGGCTTGATATGAAAAAAGACTAAAACTAAGGGCCAAAGTGAATTAGCGAGGGTATACTAGGACCTATTATTTGGTGTTTCACAGAGACTGACATGTTTGATAATTTAACTGAACGCTTAGGTAAAACGTTACAACACATCCGTGGCCAAGCGCGCTTAACAGAAGACAATATTAAGGGAACTTTGCGTGAAGTGCGCATGGCGTTATTAGAAGCTGACGTCGCCTTGCCGGTGGTAAAGGTTTTTATTGAGCAGATAAAAGTTCGGGCTGTAGGTGCAGAAGTTAGTCGTAGCTTAAGTCCAGGCCAAGTGTTTGTAAAAATTGTTCAGCAAGAACTTGAATCGATTATGGGTTCTGCTAATGAGAGCCTTAATTTAGCTGTTCAGCCTCCAGCGGTTGTGCTGATGGCGGGTCTTCAGGGCGCTGGTAAAACCACTTCTGCGGCCAAACTGGCTAAATTTCTCATGGAAAAGGAAAAGAAGTCGGTGATGTTGGTGAGTGTAGACGTTTATCGTCCTGCCGCCATAAAGCAGTTACAAACACTGTCTGAGGAAGTGGGTGCTCACTTTTTTCCAAGTACGGTCATGGAAAAACCCGTGGCTATCGCAGAAAAAGCCATTAACCATGCTCGCCAGCAACACTATGATGTGGTGATTGTTGATACAGCGGGTCGCATGCAAGTTGATGTGGCCATGATGGAAGAAGTAAAAGCCCTTCATGCAACTTTAGCTCCTGTGGAAACGCTGTTTGTTGTTGACGCCATGACGGGCCAAGACGCAGCCAATACAGCACAAGCGTTTAATGAAGCACTCCCCCTAACGGGTGTGGTGCTGAGTAAAACTGATGGTGATGCTCGGGGTGGAGCAGCGCTTTCCGTGCGCTATATTACGGGCAAACCGATTAAATTCTTAGGTGTGGGTGAAAAGGTAGAAGCCCTTGAACCTTTCCATCCAGACCGAGTTGCATCACGCATTTTGGGCATGGGTGATGTACTATCTCTGATCGAAGAAGTAGAACAAAAGGTCGATAAGGAAAAGGCAGAAAAGCTCGCCAAAAAAATCAAAAAAGGCAAAGGCTTTGACCTAGAAGATTTCCGTGATCAGCTTCAGCAAATGAAAAATATGGGTGGCATGGCGGGTTTGCTAGATAAAATGCCAGGCATGGGCGGTATGGCCCAAGCGGCTTCGAGCGCAGGTGCAGAAAAGAACTTTAATCAAATGGAATGTATCATTAATTCCATGACACCCAAAGAGCGTGCTCTGCCAGATTCTCTTAATGGTTCCCGTAAGCGCCGCATTGCAGCGGGTTCTGGTACCCAGATCCAAGACATCAACCGTTTGATCAAACAGCACAAACAAATGGCAAAGATGATGAAGAAGATGTCAGGCAAGGGTGGCATGCAAAAAATGATGCGTGGTTTGCAAGGACAAATGCCACCGGGCATGGGTGGTGGAGCAGGCGGAATGCCGCCTGGAATGCCCCCCATTATGCCCGGAGGTCTGCCCGGATTAGGTGGTGGTTTTCCGTTTGGGAAAAAATAAGGCGAGTAACTAAAACATTCAAGAGAATTGAAGTTTAAGCCTTTTATTTACTAAAAGGTTAGGGTAATATACGCGCTCTCTGCGGAGAGGTGGGTGAGTGGCTGAAACCAGTTCCCTGCTAAGGAACCGTACCTTTTAAACGGGTACCGAGGGTTCGAATCCCTCCCTCTCCGCCATTTTTTGAGCGCCCGTAGCTCAGCTGGATAGAGTACTCGGCTACGAACCGAGCGGTCAGAGGTTCGAATCCTCTCGGGCGCGCCATTTTCTTCAAAATAGCGCTTTAATGGAACAATCACGGCAAAACTTAATAATTTGCCCGTGCCTTAGACTTGACGCTGCGCTTTAAACATACCATGCTCCTCAAGCTTGATTAGCATTTCCAAAACACCATTATGTAACGATTATCCAAGCTGATCTAACGATCAAAAAGCCTACCCTGAGTGTAATACCAACG
>Ga0209710_1003309_pt1 | contig 10915 bp, 7 predicted proteins | sample ArcticOcean_MG_C_5_FD_187436 | JGI IMG/M metagenome (GOLD analysis project Ga0209710, IMG submission 187436) | Marine microbial communities from western Arctic Ocean - ArcticOcean_MG_CB4_138 (SPAdes) (version 2) | ecosystem: Environmental > Aquatic > Marine > Oceanic | place: Arctic Ocean: Canada...
AACAGCATATCGAGGATCCACGAGTTCAGCACCGAAGCTACGTCTTTCCGGACACAGGGGAGTCTATTCCCTATGCGGTTTTTGTTCCCTCGAGCATTGACCCGAGCGAATCTGCGCCGCTAATCGTTTCACTTCATGGACTGGGACGAAGTCATGATTGGCTTATGGGGTATTACGGGCTTTTAGACCAAGCGGAGGCTAATGGCTACATCGTAGTCACCCCTTTAGGTTACATACGTCGGGGATGGTATGGCTCAAGAGCCCTTGATGATATGACGGATGCCCTGAGAAGTGAGCAGGATGTTATGAATGTGCTGCAGCTGATCCGAGACGAGTTTAATGTCGATTCTAATCGCATCTATTTATGGGGGCATTCGATGGGTGGCGCTGGCACCTATCACATTGCCGCAAAATATCCAGATCTTTTTGCAGGTTTGGGGGTGGCTGCGCCCGCCCCTGAAGCTGATGCGCCGATGAATGAAATTTTAGAGAGCATCAAGCATTTGCCAATTTTTGTTCTACAGGGTGACAAAGATACAGCCGTTCCTGTAGAGCGCACACGTGCGTGGGTGGCTAGGATGAGCAAGCTTGGAATGCAACACGTCTATGTCGAGATACCCGGGGGCGATCACTCGCTTCTCATCTCTCAGGATAAAGACAACATGCAGAAGTTTGTCGATTTCTTCAATATTGTGCGCAAGCAGTACTGATAATTGGTTAATCCTGAACCGGATGCACTCTGACGAGCTTCTATGGCGTGTTCACTTCTTTCAATTGTTTAGCTCAGCCCGGCGATCGGTTATGCTCGGAAATGCAGGCGACAAAAGAGATGATGATATTAGAAATTTGACAGAGGTTGTGGCTAGGCTGAAACCTGATCTTGTCGTCATGGAGAAATTCCTTCTTTGATATCCAGTGTGATGACACGGCTCGGCTTAACCAAAGATCAGATTGTGGTAACCCCTAATCCAGTCTTAGACGCGGAACATTTTCTTGTCTGGGCTCGAGAAGGAGATGTACTGCTTTTACAGACTCTGAGTGATAGAGACGAAGTGCTTAAAATATTTGAGTTCCAAACAGAATCAAAGTGTAAGCTGCATTTTCTCGTTGCCACGGTGCTGGTTTGGTTTGAGGCAATAAGCTTGTTTGCAGACAGGCTGATACTTTAAAGCTGCATGTTACAGTACAGACAAAGTAAGGTTTTACACGACCAGTCAATTATGTCGCGAAACGTTTAGTTCATGGCTAGCGATGCGGTGAAACAAAGCGACCACATCTTAAGTGACTTATTTTACAGTATATGAAGCAGCCGCAGAGCTTCTTAAGGAAAATTTGAACCATGCAATACTTACCCTTGGTAGTTGGTTTTGGTGGCATAAATGCTGCTGGTCGGAGCTCCGGGCATAACGGATATAAGCGCACGGTTATTGATGCCCTAGCTAAATCCCAAGCCGACGCTACGTGGCAAAGCCTCGCGGCTCTGATGCAGTGTGATGTCAATGCAACTGACTACATGCGTAAACACACATTGATTCGACGTATTGAACAACAATATTTTGACCCGGATCGAATACCCTGGAATCGGGCTGTTAATTTAGCGCCGGGTCAAGGGCGAGCGATTAGTTTTGAATTGAGCAAGCGTGACGTGCCGGAAGTGATACCAGAAAATTGGCAAATTCAAGAGCTGGACGGCGGGTGTTTGCGGGTAACAGTTGATGCCGCGATGCCGGTGACGATTCAAGATTACCGTAAGTTAGGGGTCAGCTCGGCAGGACAATTACCGACTGGTTTCGATCCTGCCGCACTATATCAGTCGCGCAATCACCCCCGTGGCTTACAGATGGCGATTGCGGGTATTAGTGATGCGCTAGGCAGTATGGGTCTGGATTGGGACGAGGTTTCGCAGCGCGTGCGGCCTGATCAGATTTCTATGTATTCTAGTTCTGCGATTGGTCAAATGGATGAGACAGGTTCAGGCGGGTTACTTGGTGCGCGTTTGCGGGGCAAGCGAGTCACCTCAAAGCAGCTCGCACTAGGTCTGCCTCAAATGACAGCGGATTTTCCTAATGCCTATGTTTTAGGCCATGTCGGTACTACGGGTGGTAATATGGGCGCTTGCGCCACTTTCCACTACAACCTTAAATCAGCCGTTAATGACATTCAATCTGGCCGTGCGAAAATAGCAATAGCTGGGTCGAGCGAAGCGCCGATTACGCCGGAACAAATCGATGGATTTATGACGATGGGTGCAATGGCAACTGATGAAAACCTCGCCGCGCTCGATGGGTTGGCTAATGGCGAGGAAATCGATTACACCAGATCGTGTCGGCCTTTCGGCGAAAATTGTGGTCTAGCCATAGGCGAGGCATCACAGTACGTCATTTTAATGGCTGACGATCTGGCGCTTGAGCTAGGCGCAAATATTTATGGCGCGGTACCTGGTGTATTCGTAAACGCGGACGGGCATAAAAAATCGATTTCCGGTCCTGGAGTGGGCAATTATATAACTTTTGCAAAAGCGGTGGCCTTGGCTAAATCGTTGTTGGACGAACGAGGGTTTAAAGAGCAGATCTTGGCCTATGCTCATGGCACTGGTACACCTCAAAATCGAACCAGCGAATCTCATATATTTAACGAGACTGCCAAAGCGTTTGGTGCGACTGATTGGTTGGTACCAAGTATCAAATGTTATGTTGGTCACACGATGGGGCCTGCTGGCGGTGACCAGCTGGCTAATGCTCTTGGTGTTGCCGAGTGTGGCATCGTTCCTGGCATTACAACATCGACAGGACCTGCTGATGATGTTCATCACAGTCACTTAAGGATCTCATCCACGCACACGGATATTGGTGCCGAAAACTTCTCAGCTGCATTACTAAATGCAAAAGGGTTTGGCGGTAATAATGCAACCGCAGTTATGTTGTCAGCTGGGGTAGCCAAAAGAATGCTGGCTGAAAAACACGGTTCGGCGGCGGTGTCGCAATGGCAGCATAGCTCAGAGAATGCGAAACAAGCTGGTATTGACTACGATGCCCAATGCAGTAACAAGGGCATGTCTTTAACTTACCGGTTTGACCACGACGTGCGCGATGGCTCACACATCCATATTGATGAGGATGAGTTACGTGTTGAAGGTTATAAGCAGGCTATTAAGCTAAAGCCGGAGGCTAACTAAACAGCTCAATTAACGAGGTCAGAATAAAGGTATAGTACTGTATATACTCTGACCCCGTCGCTGGCCAACTATTGTACTTGTCATGTTCATGCTTATTCACGAATTAGGTACAACCCTCAGCGCTTTGCCGTTATCGCTATCGGCCAAAATATATAGAAAGCCATCCGGACCAACGCGTATATCGCGGATGCGTGCGGCGATCTAGGCAAAAATCGGCGCCTCGCTTGCCACCCTACCCGCCTCTAATGTTATGCGCCTAACTTTCTGGTCGACTAATGCACCGACAAACAGATTCTCTTGCCACCGAGGAAATGCTGCACCACGATAAATTGCCAAGCCAGATGGCGCGATGCTCTGCTCCCAGTAGCTTAAGGATTCTTCAATCGCTAGAGTTAATTCCAGCGGGGAGACATCAGCACCCGAATGACTAATGTGTTTTGTGACGGCGGCCAGCCATAATTACGAGCAAGCAATACTGAGTTCAATTCATCCCCACCTTGAGGGCCATGTTTGTGCGTATAAACGATGCCTGTGGTGTCATCTAACACCAATCCTTGTGAGCTTCGACGGCCGTAGGACCAAACTTTAGCGTTATCCTGACTGCCATCTGTATAGGGATTATCAGCAGTGATACTTCTGAGGGGCTTTGAAAAAAGGTTTATATAGCGACATTCTCGTACATTGATTCAACTTTTGCCGAGGTCGAAAAGTCGTAAAAAGCAAATTTAGCCGTTTTTTTTACTGTATTTTTGCTGATTGTTCTAAATTTATGATACTGCCTCGTTGTAAAAGTCTCGTAATCGGGGTTGCTATTTCTGCGTTGCTTTGTATTTTTCATGTGTCTGAAAACAATGAATAAATTTTTTCTTAAGACCTTTTTCTGGTCTGGCATTTAGTTATGCTTCTTAATTCCGTAATACATTCTATTGCACTATTTTAGTTAAAATACCTTTATAAAGAGTTTTATTCAAAGGTTTTTACCGCGATGGAGTATTTTTGCCACACTGCTACTACAATAGACTGTAAGGTCTATATATATTTTTGGAAGTTATTGAAGTGAGCGAAGAAGGAAGTGCAGGAAATAGCTATCAGGCGCAAGAAGCGAAAGCTTATATTGCGGTTATTTTTGTGTTCGATGCAAAAACCAGCGTCCTACGTGCCGATCTAAGTGAGGTCGTATCACCCATTGAAAACTCTCTTCAGATTTTGCAAGAAACTCTAAGCAAAGAAGGTTATTCGAGTTTTCAATATAAACCCGGAATAATGGAATCTTTGGCTCAGAAAGCGAGAGATGGAGAGACAGGCAGTTTCGAAATAGCTGTGAGAAAGGAATATACCTCAGTTGAATTTGTGTTCGATGAAAATTCAAATCGATTAAGTGCACAATTTTCTGTTAGCTATGAAGACATTAGATTGAACCATGGAATTGCTCGGGATATATTAAAAGAAAAAGGGTTTGATACCCTTACCTTTCATCCAGGGGCTTTACAAAAAGTAATTCTTAATGCTTCAAAAAATAATCGTCAAGAGCTTGAAATAGCATTTCGGAAAGTTTACAGCGATGTCTTTTTTCATTTTGACGAGACTGAAAACTTGCTTCAGGCAACTCTTAGTAACACTTTCACTGATCCTCAGATCACGCTCAGGTCGATACATAACGATATAAAATCAAAGGGCTTTGATTGTTTATTTTTCAAAGAAGGGATACTGGAAAGCTTGTTGCCAAAAATTAAAAAGGCAGAAGAGGGTGAAATTACGGTAGCAGAGAAGAAAGATGCTCAGGTTTTAGTTGAATTATCTCGTGACAAAATGGAGGCCACTGTTAGTACCGTCTCAGCTTTCGGTGGGGTAGCGCTAAGTGCTGATCTAATTAAACAAGTGGTTAAAAACAGCGGTGTAGATTTAAATCTTTGCGACCAAGCTGTATTGCTTGAAGTGAGTACCCAGTCGAGCACATCAAAGATGCCATTTGCTAGAGGTCTGAAATCCATGCCTGGTGAGGATTGTAGATTCGAGGCTCTTATTACAGAAATCAACGAAAAAGACAGGGCGGTAGACGATCAATCGGTGGTCAATCATTTAGAGGGTAACGATTTTGTGATGGTTGAAATAGGCACTCCCCTTATGGAAAAGTTTCCAGCTACTCCTGGTACCAACGGCTGCAATGTTCTGGGTGAAGAAATTATTGCTACACCAGGCGAGGATTTCAATTTTGACTCTGATCTTAGCGGTGCAGTTGTAGATGCGACCAATAGCAATGTGCTGTTGGCGGAATGTAAAGGGCACCCTATTATTTGTGCGCGAAGTGTATGGGTCGGATCGCTTCTAAGGTTGGATAATGTAGATATCAAATCTGGCAATGTTAATTTTGATGGCTCGGTCCACGTAGAGGGTGAGGTCATGGCCGGCTTTACTGTAGAGGTTACCGGAGACTTAATGGTTAAAGGCATGATTGAGAATGCGACAGTCACTGCCGGTAACGATATTACTGTTGGAGGTGGTGTAATCGGCAGCAATCCGAACAAAGAACAATCCATAAAAAGTGATCAAGTTGTTGTGCAAGAAAATCAAAGGTTTGATGTCAATGAAAAGCGTGCTGAGGAAAAGCCCCCCGAAAAAAAATCCCCCCAAGAGGGGCTAAGAACCCAGTTAAAAGCTGGCGGCGAGATAGATGTTGGTTTCATGAGTATGGTCAATGCTCAGGCAGGCGGTAATATTGTTGTTAAAGAATATGTTATGCATTCATATCTGGAGTCAGGTAGTCAGATAATTTTAGGACAGACTGGTGGGAAAGGCAGGTTGATAGGAGGCAAGTGCTTTGCCGCAGAAGGTGTTCTGGCGAATGAATACGGAACTGATGCGAATGTGAAAACTTTAGTTTCAGCGGGCACGAAGGTAAGTCACAGTGATGAGCTAAAAGTGCTGGTGGAAAGCATGGATAAAAAAACCGAAGAAGCCTTAAATCTTTCGAAAATCATCGCGAAGATGCGCTCTGATGCTAGCTCGAAGCTAGGGGTAGAGCTGCAGCAGAAGATGGATACTATTACCAATACCGTAGATGACTTGCGTGAAAAAATTGGCGAGCAAGCGAAGGAAGCTGAAGAGATTTCAAAGCTAATCAGTGAGAGTTCCAACATAAATATATCTAGCAGAAAACAGATATTTCCTAATGTGGAGTTTTGTATAAACGGCGTTAATATCAAGTTCGATCAGCCAACTGTTTCAGGTGCTTATCATGAATCGAAGAGCAAAGTGGTTAAGCTAATAAAGGCCTGATGAATAACCTCTTACGCTTTAAATTTCAAATGCCTCTGAGGATAAAATCTTCTGTTAAGTTTATTCTTATAAGGGGAAAATCGAAGGGCTAGGAAGTCAAGAATTCACGGAAATCAAGCGCTCAACGAATAAAGAGACTTAAGCAGTAATACAGCATTTCAAAGCAGGGAAACGGCCAGATACCCACAATCTATGAGCCGCTTTTCAATGGAGGGCAATATTTTAGGGTCTGGCCGCCTGTGTTTCTGGCTCTGCTTCACGCCGCTGCACTCATAAAAAATCTGCTGTGGTAATTGCTCGACTTATTGTCGAAGACCTTGGGCGGTTAGAGATAGTTGACTACATTTTTTGAATTTCGGAGCTAAAAGTGAAAAACTGAAAGACGCCATTTAAAACGTTCTCCATCTCGCTTTTTAGTATGTAATCTAGGAGGCTATTCGGTAAGGCATCAAGTTGTTTGCTAAGTTTACTTATTAAACATTTATTTATTCATTGAGGTGGGTGTTAATTCTTAGACTTTGCTACAGCAAACGGGGTGGCTAGAACAGAAAGAAGAACGGAAGTAGAAAAAGAAGTGCTACAAAGAAGTGTCGCAAAAAAGTGATATTAGATAGGCTTTTTCAGGGCTCCAAGCTGGCACTCATTCGTTATTAGGAAGAGGCTACAGAGACTTCAGCTATATCCATTTGACTCTTCTTATTCCTTAAACAAAGATTATGGTTCGTGCTTCTGGTCGTTTGAAGTAGGCTTGCGAGCGGTGTTCTATCGTTTTGCTGCTCTTATCGCTAGGTCATTCAGCACATCAATATAATGGACCTGTGTACCGAAGCCGCAATGCCCGTGATTGGGTAGCCAATTGAACTGTGTATTTGATGCAGGGGCTTCCATGACATTGAGGGTCTCTTCAAGGAAACGAAGGCCGTTGGTGAGGTAGTAGTTATCCATGTCTCCCATCCAAAAATGCAGTTTGCCAGTGAGATCTGATCCTATGCTAGACCAGTTTTCCTTGACGTAGAAGTCTAAGTCCCAAGGTCGCCAAGAAGCTACTACCGCTGGGTTTATCTCGCCAGTCTGCTGATTCCAGATTGGGATTGGATTTCCTTGGTCATCAGGTTGGCCGTATACAGCGTTCCACGTGCCCCATTGCTTACCTGACGTTACGTAGTTACCTCCACTTCCCATTGCGGCCTCCATCCGGATCTCATCTGCAATACTAAATCTCGGATCGCCGTTGGTACTCCGCGCACTCGGACGAGTCATACCGCTAGCGCTTAAGAAAGCGTTGTCATCGTTATAGAGGTTCACCAATTGGAAGGCGCGAAAGCTTGGTGAGTCTGGGCTCAACGAATAGGCGCCATTAAAATAGTCGGGATAAAGGATTTGCAGTGCCATGGATACCCAACCGCCGGTAGAGCAGCCAGTGACAAAACGACTAGTAGGGACGTCATCAATTGGAAAACGTTCTGCGAGGTAAGGAAACAGTTCAAAGAAATTTGCATTGGCGTATGGACCAGAAACGGCACTGTTCATCTGATAGGAATCACCGTAGGGCGATTCTCCGTCTAGGAAAACGATTACTGCCGGAGGGGTCGATGCATCCTGCCAATAGTCCATAAATTCTCTGTCAGCCAAAAGGTTCTGGCTGCGAGTGAAACGGCCGTTCAGCCCCGCAATCTGATACAGAACCGGGTAGCGTTCGTTGGAATCTTCAGAGTGATTCGGTGGTAATAAAACTGATGCCCGCAAATAAATATCTTCTCCATAGAATTCTGAAAGCAAATCAGATCTGATCTGGACATACTTCAGAATCGCCGTATCGTTCGGCAGCCCTTCATCCTTGACATTTTCCGTTAAGGTGAAATTCAGGGAACTGGATTTGGAGTTAATCTGAAGTGTCTGGGGCAGTGAGTAATAATTGCCGGGGGAGTCTAGATCAGACAGCACTTTATTTTGGTCGAGAAGCGCTTGTACCTGCCACTCACCTTGCTCAAGTTGCGAGATTGATAGCAATGGAAAGCCGGCGCTGGGCTCAAACTCGACGGCCTCTCCGCTCCAGTTATTAATATCAACTGCAAAAAACGGTGATGCATTGGATGGGGCCACTTCGTCACCAATACTGAGTCTGGGATCCGCCTGGGTGTTCTTAGTAAAAACAACAAAAAGCCGGCCCGAATAACTAGATTCGGCGTTTGGTAGTGAGATTGTGATGTTCTCAACTTCAGCCTGAAGAGGCAGCGAAGCTATGCAAGAAATGCCTGCCGCAATTACCGATAAACGCATCTGAGGTCTCCACCTTTTGAAATTTGAAATTTTAATTTTGAGTCATAAGATTACGTTGATTTTTTGAAGGGTCAAGTCATTAGCTTCAAAATTCTCTAAGGCTTCAGTTGTTACAAGTCCGATCGTGAACTAATTAGGCTTTAAAAAGGACCGCAAATGGTGACAGAGCATAAATAGAGCCAAAGTAAAAACACAGGAATTTGTCGGTGCGCGACATTCAGGGGCAAATAGATATCTAAAGAGCGCTAGCGGACAACCGAGATCTGGGTTGAAGAAGTTCTAGTATATCAATCCGCATTATTTTGATGCGAGCTGAAGCTTGAGCTGAAAGTTGAGAGTAGAAGTGGCGCATGGCGAGTAGTTGAAATTCGATAGATGCTGCTAGGTTGATTACTATTATACAAATTATCGATATCGAATGAGTCACACAGCTCCTAATTTTGCGATGGAGGTTCAGACAAAGCGATGAGCGTTAGCTTATTTATCTCAGCGGCTTAAGTTTTTGATACCGGTTCGGTCAGCTGGAATTAATTATGGTTGGGGTCGCAGTAGGGCATGCCATTAGTTCGCTTGCACTTACATGCTGCAGGACTTCCCGCTCAGGAGTATATCTATCTGGCGGTATGTTAGACCCTTTATGAGAGTTGGTATAGAACAGCTGATTGGTCGATTTTTCACAGACGTAAAAACATTTTAAGCCATTTCTGAATCGATCTACTTAGAGTGTACAGTGGTAATATTTTGTCACTGCATTACCGCCAGTTGGGATAAGCATGGTTGTCATGCGAGCGTAAAACCGACTAGTTAGCAAAGCTTCCTTCGGGATATGTTTTAAGCTGGAATATCCGAAGCTCATTTCTTCGCCATCCGCATACCAGTTCATAAAAATCTATATCAAAGCTACCAAAACTTGGCAATAACTAAGACTTATTAAAAAGTGCCGGTAATTTTTGTGGGCACGGGCCCAAAAGAATTCGTCATTTTGGTGCTTTAACAAGGAAGAGGGTCGTTTTAGTGCTTATTAATTGTGCGCATCACCATGCAATCTTTAGTAAGGCTATGGATTTGCTGGCCTCGGAGTTCATGGCACATGTCTTGCTAGGAGTGGGTAGGCTTAATGGATTGAGTGATTATCAAGTGAGCGTTGCGGCTTTATTGATAAAAAGGTGCACTCAGCACCTTTTCTAGTGGCTAGGATGGCCACTTATAACTAATCGTACCGATATTGATTGGTGCATCTCTATTTAACGACGTTGGCAATGCTAGTGTGAAGTGTTTAGCTCCTGAAATATTAGGAATCGTGCACAGTGCTGCAAGTAAGCGTTTCGACTATTTTATTTTAGGATTTCATCTATGAGTACCCGCATTCCAAATTTTGTCCAGAAAAAGGGGCTACGATTCTTTATTGCCCTTTGCGCCGGCACAGCGAGCTTATCAACATTACCTTCGGTTGCTTTTGCACAAGCAGAGCAAATAGAGGAGGTTCTAGTAACCGGGTCGCGAATCGCAAGAGACAGCGCCACCTCGGCTGCGAGTCCGATTTCTGTGATCGGTGGTGATGGCATTCGCACCGCGGGTCAAGTAGACCTTGGTGAGCTACTACGTGAGTCACCAGCTCTCAATAACTCGCTGCCGGCAAACTTTTCTGCAATCAATGATGCAGGAACGACTGACTCTGACGTCGGTTTAGGCCTCCTCGATCTACGCGGCCTCGGTGCAAACCGAACGTTGGTTCTGATCAACGGCCGACGACATGTGGCTGGAGGACAAGGTTCAGCAGCGGTTGATATAAATTCTATCCCAAGCGTAATGCTAAAGCAGGTCGAGACACTTACCGGCGGTGCGTCGTCGGTTTATGGTGCTGATGCGGTGTCGGGTGTTGTCAATTTCTTACTCCGTAAAGGGGGGGACTTTGATGGCTTTGAGATAACGGCTCAAACTGGCATGTCCAGCCGATGGGATACCGAAGAGCACTACTTGTCTGCAGCCGGAGGATTCGAGTTTGCTGAAGGTCGCGGTGAGGCGGTTATCGCCATAGAGGGGCTAACCAATTCCCACGTATATGAGCGAGATAGAGATTTCGCGGGTCCATTTACAGGAACTAACATCCAAAATAATCCAGCAATTGCGTCCGCCGCCGGTATTAACCCGGATGCTTCGCGTGCCTACATCAAGCCTGCTGGC
>Ga0209710_1003311_pt1 | contig 10912 bp, 6 predicted proteins | sample ArcticOcean_MG_C_5_FD_187436 | JGI IMG/M metagenome (GOLD analysis project Ga0209710, IMG submission 187436) | Marine microbial communities from western Arctic Ocean - ArcticOcean_MG_CB4_138 (SPAdes) (version 2) | ecosystem: Environmental > Aquatic > Marine > Oceanic | place: Arctic Ocean: Canada...
CAGCAACAGATACTGTGCTAATGGAACCTTCTTCTGGTCTAGCACCACTTCCGTCAGTAGCAGTAATTGTCATAGTTAAGTCATTCGCTGGACTTGTTCCACCTAATTGTGTTCCTTGGATTTTAAGTACTTGATCTTCAAAGTATCCTGTACCAGGAGTATTAGGTACTGCACTATATGTGCCGCCACTAATTGTAACATCAAATGTTGCTGTAGAACCTACTAACTGTACAATGGTTCCTTCACTTTGTTTAAGTCCTGTAAATACTACTTCGTCATTACCTGTACCACTTATTGTTATTGTTAAGATTTCTCCGCCGACATCAATAGTAGCTACTGTAATTGTAGCATCATTTGCAGGAGTTGCACCACCTAGTACGTTACCTGCTATTACAAATGTTTCTCCTGCTAAGTATCCTGAACCTGCATTACTAATATTTGAAGTATATACTGCACCTGTTTTAGTAATATTAAAGTCAGCACTTGCACCAGTTCCCGAAGGATATGTGTATGCTGGACTAGGATAAGTTACGTTTGCACTTGGACCTGTACCTGCTATTGTAAATGATGTAATAACACCTGTTGTAACTCCAGTCACTTCAATAAATGCATCGTTTGTTGGGCTTATGCCACTTGCAAATGATGATCCGTTAATTTCCATTCTATCACCAACAGCATAATCTTGCGTTGGACTTGCGGCTGTACCTGTATGTGAAATGCCTGTAATTGATCCAGCGGCATCTACACCTGTGATGTTAACTGTAATATCGTGTGTTGGACTTTGACCGCCTACATTAACACCAAGTATTGTAAGTGTTCCGCCACTAGCATAGTCTTGACCAATAGTACTACCAATTGTAACTGTATAAGTTGCGTTAGCATTTTGAGTAACATTAAATGTTGCTCCTGTTCCTTCAACGTTATATCCTGAAGCAATATTTGCAAATTCTGAACTGTTAACAGCTACACCAGTTGCACTTACACCAGTAATAACTCCACTAGCACCAACGCTGTCAATAGTAACTGTACAATCGTTTGCTGGGCTTGTACCGCCTAACAAATCGCCGCCAACTACTAATGTGTCTGATTGGCTGTATCCTGATCCTGGATTAGCCGGGTTAACAGTATATGTTGTACCAGTAAAGTTAATGTTAACTTCAGCACCTGTACCAATTGAAGTTGTTGTAAATGCAGGGCCTGCAAAGTTTCCTAATGAATCACCACCAGCACCTGATGTTGTAAATGATGTAATTGCTCCTGCACCATCAACTCCGTCAATACTAATATCTAAATCGTTTGTAGGACTTGCTCCGCCAAATACGTTACCTGGAATTCTAACAACTCCACCAACTGAGTATCCAGCATCTGTTGATCCTGCGTTTAGAGTTACAGGGTTATATATATTATTAGTTAATACAACGTCCCATGTAGCACCTGTTCCGCCTGATCCTGCTTCTGGAGCTAAGTCTGTATAACTTGGAGCGGCAATGGTTGCAGTTAGTGTACCACCACTACTTGTAACATCAAGTATTAATCCAGTACCTAAGCCGTTTGCATTAACCGCAGTTTGATTTGATAATACTGCGTTACCGTCAAATGCTGAACCAACTGCTGTAAATGTTAGTACTGCACCACTTGCGTCAACTGTGTCTACTGTAATTCTAAGGTCGTTAGTATTGCTGGCACCGCCTAGTGTTTGTCCATCAATAACTAATACATCTTCAGCTTCAAAGTTAAGACCTGCGGTATTTAATACAGTTGTGTATGCTCCTAGTGTTGGGTTTCCTCTTTCAATATCAAACGTTGCGCCTGATCCTGCTGACTCATAATTAGTACCAGTAATAGCACTATACGTTACTGTATTTCCTACAATAGCGGCTGTAGTGTTATTATCAAAGTTAACTGTATTTCCTACAATATTACTAATATGAATAGCTGTGCCATCACCTCGGTTAATAGCTTCACCTATAGCAATACCTGTTGCATCAACAACATCAATTGCATTAGACGCTATTGGAAAGTCGCCTGCTACATCAAGAGTACGTAATATTCCACCGTTTTCAAATCCTACTCCACCGCCTGTAATACTTGTAACCTGAGCACCACTACCAATACCTGTACCATTTATAGTTGTAGCAACAACAAATGTCCAATCAACTGCTCCTGCGTTACCTAATGCACTATCCGAAATAGTAATAATATCGCCTGCGGCGTTATTTCTACCTGGATTAAGAATTGCTGTAACTGTTGCGGCTCCTGTGCCGTCAACAACAATAGTATACGTACCTGGAATTAAGTCTGCCGCAATACTATTTGAGTTACCTGTTGAAACTGTATAAGTGCCTGCTAAACGTGTAGCGTCTAATGCGGCATAAGTGCCAACTGTTGCAACTTGTCCGTTTTCATTAATAATCGGAGCACCAACTTCTGGAGCAGTACCTGACCATGTAACAATACTAGCACCTGTTTCAGCCGCTAATGGGTTAATCCATGTACCTGCCGCACCCTGTGATAATATAGAAAACTGTGGTTGTCCAATTGCCGCACCTGTGTAAAATCCTGCTTGTCTTAACTGTGTATAATATGTTGATAGTATTTCGCCGTTAGTTGTACCAACTTTTGATTTTGCAAAAAATGTAAATGTACTGTTTGTTGGAACAGTTGAAACTACAAACGATCCCTCTGCTCTACTTGCGCCAGCAACACTATTTTCCAATGCTTTAATTGTAATAGGTGTACCTGGTTCAATACCATGTGGACCAACTGTTGTAACAGTAATTAAACTTTGTCCAATTCCGTCTGTGCCTACACTTGCGTCTGTTACAACAGTTGAAACCTGTGTATCAGTACCTGGAACTTCGTAAATACTTGGGTAGCCTCTTTGCATTGCAATGGCTTGCCATTTAGTAGGCTGTAGTCCGTACTCAAAGTCAGCATCAAGCATGGATACTGAATTACTAACACGCATACGTTCAATGGCATCAGTACCAAAGTCATGCGGTCTAGTAATAACATCACCTTGATCAATAAAGATTTGTACATCATCTGTGTCGTAAAACTGTTTAACTTCTTCTATAACAGGAAGTGCGGTTAATCCGTTTCGAATAACTGTTGTAATAATGGAAAATAGTTCTGTTACTCTTTGACTAACATTTAATTCACTGATTGGTAAAATAACATTTTGTAAAATTCTACCGTCAACTGGTTGTAAAGTTGTGTATGAAGTATTACTAAAAATATATCCGTTAATTAAATCTCTTGCAAATGCTTTTGCTAAGATTTCTGGCATTCTATCGCCGTCAATTTGTGGCGTTGTTTGTACCCAATACTTACCAGCATTGTAATGAGTCATTGTATTGCCTGAATACTTAACATCATTAGTAATACCTATAATGTTAAGACCCATATCTCTTTCGCACTTAGCAGTATTGTATGTATAGTTGTACCATACATCTGATATAGCGTTAGCTGTTGCTGAAACAAACAAGTGATCTGATGTGTCTGACGAAATACCAATGTTAACTGTAATGGTATTAATATCAGAACTTAAAATTAATATTGGTGAGTTATAAGATGGGTCATTACCTGTATCATTTGGAACACCACTTGCTCTTGGGTAAGCGTGTTCTGTAGCATGAGCGTCTTTGGCACATGTAAATGTTAATCCACCTGTAGCAATTCTAATATAATCGCCTCTGTAATATGTGTGGCTTGGAATTGTTAAAACTAGTTTTCCACTCGATGGAGTAAACGTTGCCGCAGTTGGCGTAAATCTTGTACTTGCTAATACTCTACCTGCAATCCAAGCAACAGTTTCTTTCTTAATAAACTCTAAGTTTGCTTCAAGAAGTGCAACTGCTTTTGGTGAGTAAACTCTGTTGTCTGTATCTTTCTTTAAGTATACTGTAGTAACTGTACCAGTTCTTTCAAGGAACTTAGGAAAGTCTTCTTCAACACCTCTAGTTAACTGTGAAGTATCATCTGTTTGGAATGCAACACTTGCACCCAAATCAGGATCACTAAAGTTGTATAAAATTTCGTTGTTTGTCGAATCTGTAATTAACAATAAATCGTTAGCAGGAACACGAGTTTGAAGTTTAACACTTGAAATCTTTGATCTCTGTAGTGTTGGAATAACATCTAGTCCGCCTGCAATAACAGTTGTAATGATTCCCATTAGTGCTGTTATTCTTCCATCAGTACCTGATTCATAACTACTACCGTTGTCATAAGTTTGTGTAGTTGTAACTGGAACTGCTTGTAAACTTGTATAAGCAACCTGTGGTAAAATATAGTTGTTAATTAAACTAACAACAAAGTTCTTAGCCGCAATCTCAGGAGCTCTGTCACCATTAATCTGTGGTGTTGAGTTAATCCAATACTTACTTGCCAAGTAACGTGCTTGAAAGTTTCCGCCATAACGCAAGTCCCAGAGTACACCAGTCTTGCCATCAGTTCCTTGTAGGTTATATCTTGTATCACGTCTACATAATACATCATTGTATGTATAGTTGTACCATATTGATCCTGGATTACCTGTGTTAGCCGCAACTTGTGCAGTTAACCATGAAGATAGTTCGTCAATAATAAATTCAACATTATCAGTGATAAGTTTGTACGCATATGGGAATCTGTTTTCAGAAACAGGAATGCCTGGTTGAAATATATACGAGTCAATTTTTTTCTTTGCCATTTGTTTTCCTACATTCCGAAAGCAACAGCCATAGCTGATGCTCTACTGTCGACATATTTTTTGTTAGCAACCGTAAATCCCGAACTAGGCATACTCTGCACTTGTGCTGAAGTAAACGTTGCTACGGAAGGAGTCACTACTCCAATTGCTATGTTATTTATTGTTCCTGCGGTGGCAGTTAGCTTGTTAGTGGTAATTGCACTAGGGTTACTTGCACCGATAGTTATACCATCTATTGTACCGCCTCCACTAGGGGCTATAGTTAATAATCCGTTGCCTGTTGGGCTTATTATTACATTGGCATTTACACCTGTAAATGTTGCAGTTTCTGTTACTGTTAACAAGTTAGATGTAATATCCATGTTGTTAATAGTGCCGCCATTTGCCGGATTTATTACAACTGTTCCCGAACTTCCACTTGGAGATAGCGTAATAACTGCGTTCTCACCTTGGGCTGTTAAGTTACCAGTTGTTGTAATTCTACTAAAGTTACCAATACCACTAACTAGTGGATCAACAACTGTAATTGCTACTAAAGGTATTTGATCACCATCACCGTACCACATTGCACTAGGTGCATTATCTGGAACTGCAAAGGTTACTTTACCTTCAAACTTACTTTGTGCATCATCGCCTGATAACTTAGTAGTACCGTCTTTAGATACATGCGTTACGCCAGTGTTGAATGTTTGATAAACAGACCCGTCATAGCTATAAATGTTAAAAGTTGTATTACCAACAAGATCGCCGGCTTCATTTAGTACTCTTAAGAATAAATTAAAAGTATAACTACTTCCTCTAATTAATTCTATGGGAGGATTAGATAATAAGTTAGGAAGATCATCTGGATCTGTTACACCGTCAATAGTAAAGCCAGTACCTGCTTGACGTATTAAAAAGTCGCCAGCAGTATCAATAACTTCGTCAATAATAGAATATGTAATCGTACGTACTGTAACGTTACCAGCTTCATCGACGTCAAATCCTGGGCTTTTAAAGCCGTATTGTGCTTGAAAGGGTGATTTAATTACTGCCATTTAAGTTCTCCAATAGTATTTATCACGGTGTTTGCACTACTATTAAGCCGTGCATTGAACTATGGAATTGACAGTTGTAATGGTATGTTCCTGCTGTTGCTGGTTCCCAAACTACGTTGCCGCCTGTTGCACCTTGGCCTGTTGCTGTTGGCGTATTAACAACATTTCCTGTACCTGTGGAGTTTGCTGTTTTAATGTAGAATGGATGTCCACCTGCATTAACATCAAATGTAACTGTATCGCCAACATTAATTGTAACTGTTTGATTACTTCCTGATACTGATCCTAATCTATCTGTACCACTTAGATTGTAACTAGACGAACCTGAGCTAGTTGTAATTATTGTATATGAATTACCTGGTGTTGTACTTGTATCAACAAGTGCTACGTTATAAGTTGATTCTCCATTATCTAGTGTAATAGTAAATCCTTCATCGCCTTCAGTTGTTGCATCAGCAGTTGCATTAAATGTAATTGAATCAGTTGTTCCAACTACAAAATTACCTGTTAGACTTGCGCCAGCTAAGTCAGCACTACTAACTCCAGTAATTGTATAAGGTAAAACAGTACCATTGTCAACGTTTAGTGTATTAAGTGTAATTGTAAATGATCCACCTTCGTTAACTGTGTTAGTAGATGATCCTAATGTGTAACCTGGAACAATTGGACTTAGACTTGTGTCAGTAATAGCAACTTCAACAACAGTTGATGTACCATCAAGAGTCATTTGGAATGTTTCTGGACCATCTGTTAAACTATCTTCTGTTGCTGTATAAGCTATTGATTCTAGTGTTCCAATTTCAAATGTGCCTGTTAGACTTTGACCACCAATATCAGCTGAGTCAACTCCAGTGATTGAGTAACCAACTAGTGTACCATCTGCAACATTTTCTGATGTTAATGTAATTGTAAATGCTCCACCTTCGTTAACAGTTGCCGCAGTAGTTGTAAGTCCATAACTAATAGCTGGAGTTGTACTTGTGTCTTGAATAACAATACTTGTATTTGCTCCTTCATTGTCAAGAGCTAATGCTAATACTTCTTGTCCTTCAGTAGCTAAGTCGACTGTGATTGGGAAACTAATAGTTTCAGATGTACCAACTACAAAATTACCTGTAAGTCCTGCTCCGCCAATGTCAGCACTTTGTACACCTGTAATCGTGTAAGGTAATATTGTTCCTGCGTTTACGTTTGACGTAATTAGTGTAATAGTAACTGTTTGTCCAAGTTCTCCAGTATTTGTTGTGCTTGGATTTAATGTGTAAATTGGTGCGTTTGCCGCTATGTTTGATCCTTGTAATGTTGCTGTAGGTTCGTTTTGTGTAGCGTAGTAGTTTGCAGAATAAATTACCTTTGCACCTTGAATCGATGTTGAATCGTCTTGCACTCTAGGATATGCCATTAATTTAAAGTAAGAATCAGTAACTTCGACTTCTAATTGTATTAAGTCTGATCCTAAATTACTGCGACCGTATACAACAATGTTTGCTTCACTAGTACTAGCTGTAGCTAAACATTTTAATATTTCTTTTCGTGTACTATTTACGTCACAGGCAATAGTGTATTCAACTCCGAAGTAACTACCAACGTACCAGCGGTCTAATTCGGTTCCTGATTCTAATAATGTATAGCTAGGTCCAGCGTAAGACAAGTTGGTTCCGTTACGAAACTCAATGGTTTGGTTCTGTCCACGTCTAAAGTATTTTGTGATATCGAAGCTCATTGTACCTTTTACATTCCTCTTTAGTATATTTACCTAATTATGGACTGTTACGATTACTAGCTGTCTAAACGTGTAATACCTAAATACCACATGTCTAAAGGGTATTGTTTGCTTACGAAATGACGTGTAATCTGTAATCCATTGTCGTCAATCATGTCTTGAAATGTGTTAGGATTTGATCCCCACACATTTTCTGCAAGTACAATTACTCCGTTGTCAGTTAAGTAATCATTAACAGTATTAAAGAAGTTTCTGTGTATAGACCAGTCTAAATCTTTATACTTCCTTGGATCATCATAGTGTGCTACATACGGATCCATATTAAAGTGTGGCGGATTAGCAACAATTAGGTCAAATTTCTGTTGGGGAATGTTTGTAAAGTTGTCGCTTAGAACAAATGTTGCTCTGTCTTGTAATTGTCTTTAGTACAGCTGGCTTGTTTGGTTCGTATATATCTGCCAAAGTAACATGTTCAGCTATACCGGTTGCTAGTAATCCAAAGCCCCAATAGCCCGGACCACTGCACCATTCAAGTACATTTTTAAATTTTGTATCTTGACTTATTGCCTGTGTTGCATCTAAAAAGTCGTCAATCATTTGATTGCCGCAACCATCTGTATCTTTAGACCAATTGATCTTTAAATCAAAGTACTGAACAAAGTCTTGCTCTGACATTTAATTTTTTACAGTTACTAGTTTGTTGTATTCTGGAAGATAAAGATATTCAATATCACTGTTAGCAAGTGTACGTATAGCATCGTCTAATGTTTCAACTAACGGTTCACCGCCTAGGTTAAAGCTAGTATTAAAGATAATACTAGTTCCTGTTTTTTCTTTAAACGCTTTAATTATATCATAGTAATGTTCGTTTTGTTTTCTATTAACAGTTTGAATACGACAAGTACCATCAACGTGTATAATACTAGGTATCTTTTCTGCAATACCTGGTTGACAGTTAACAGCATACATCATTGTAGGTGAACTTTCCATGCCACGCAGGTCAAACCATTCGTGTACATCTTCTTCTAAGATACTACCTGCAAACGGACGGAAGTATTCACGTCTTTTAACTTTGTTAATATAATCTTTACCATTAGGATCGCTTGGATCATACATGATAGTTCTGTTACCTAATGCACGTGGTCCGTTCTCTGAACGTCCTTGGAACAAAGTAACAATTTTTCTGTCTACAAGTAACTCTACTGCCTTAGCGTTGTCTGCATCTTCTATTGTAGCACCATATTTTTCTGCTGTCATCCACAAATCTTTTTCGTTATAACAGTATGCTGGTCCTTCATACAATGTTTCTTGTTGTGGTTCAACTTTATTACTTTTAGTTAATCGTCTATGCATCAACATTGCACCGCCCATTGCTGTTCCTGCATCATTTGAAACAGGTTCAACATAAATTTCAATGCCTTCGTCTTTAAGAGCTTTTAAGTAATAGTAGTTAGCAACACAGTTAAGTCCGTATCCGCCACTAATAACTACTTTATTCTTACCTGACATTTCAACTGCTTTACGAATTAATCTTACAACTTGGTCTTGGCTTTCTGTTTGAATAGCATACGCCATGTCACGTCTGTTTTGTATTGTTGTTACGTCAGAGTCATCATTGCCATGTATAGTTAAGTACTCGTGCATGTTATAGTTAACATGAGCACCATTAGGATATGTTGGAACAATTACAGCTCTATCTGCGCCAGGTACAAGTGTGTCATCTCTAAAGATTTTAGGTGCTTTAGAGTTTGGCTTACCATATGGAAATAATCCCATAGTTTTGCCTGCTTCAATAAAACTAAATCCACAGTATTCTGTAACTGCTTCGTATGACTTAACAATACCTGCATTTTCAGATATAACTAATTCGTGTGTTGCGTCTTTAGGTTCATCATACATTTCGCTTGAAAACTCAGGCATCCATGCACCCATTAACGGTCCATTAGCACCAATGTGCTTGTATAATGTTTTAAAGTTATCAGGATAATTACAATCGTAAATACTTTCAGTTTCCCAAACAGTAGTAGGTTGTCCACCAATGTCTAAAGTAATAAATGTACCAGCGCCGTCAACAATAAGTGCTACAGCATCGTCAAACCCTGAACGATAAAATGCACATGCCGCGTGTAATTTGTGATGAATGTTCGACATGTCAATTACTTGAGGATGGCTATTTCCGTCATATGGTGTTCTTTTAATTAGTCCTAGCTTACGTGCTAATCCAGTATATACATCGTCACCACTAAAGTCTACTTTACCAGCAGTTTGTTCTAAATTCTGTGTATGTGCAACAACTAGAAAATCTAGTTTATCAGTATACTCAAGTATCTTAATCATACTTGCATAAGGACCGCCATCATACTTCTGCCTAGTTAAACGTTCTTCTTCAATTGAGAATATAATTTCTCCATCTTTCATTAAACATACGCCACCATTGTGACCCCTGGCAATACCTGCAATCCATACTGGTTTTTTACTTGACATTTATAATCCTCTGTAACTTCTATCCCAATTTGCTATTTGCATACTGGTTATTTTTTTAATAGTTTCAATGTAATCATTAGTTTTACAATCTACAACAGTATCTATCATATTTTGTTGCTCATCTGTTAATTCTTGGCTTAGGTTTGACTGAAGCCAACTTAGATGTTGTTGTGGACTAGGGTGTAATTCTACCCATTTATTATTAGAGTCATCAGTAAACCACCAACTTAGATCAGGCCTATTCCACCCATGTAATCCAATTGGTTCTAACCAATGATCCTCTTCAAATATTTCATTGTATTCTTGTAGGCCAAACTCTTCCCAAGCATTTGATAACTTTGGATTGTTTCTTATATTTTCGCCATGGCCGTCTTGGTGTGGTATATCACTACCTAATGTGTTTAATTTACTAATACTAGTCATAAAAAATTTACATTTAGTACTCTTTAATAGTCCAGTAGTAAGTAGAATATTATTTAAAGTATGTAAAAAATATGCTTTTTCATCAAAAAATGTATCAAGAAAATGCTTACTAAATTTTTCTACGTTATGATAGTTGAAAATACTACCTTTAGTTTTCCAACTTTCATGATCGTCTTCTGTAAATTTTAACCAGTCATGTCTTAAATGACTTGACCATTGTATTACTACAGTATCATCTTCTGTAAATTTGTTTTTAAAGTTGCACTCGGCGACACGTTCTGCAATAGCACGATTACCTAGACCCGGTAGGCCCCAGTTTTCGTAGTAGTCAAATTCTTGTGCATATAAATCTGCCCATGTTGGCCAGTTCCATGATGTATAAGAACATCCGAATACAAATAATCTCTTCATTACTATACAGTTAGCGGAGCAGAAGTAGCAGGTAAGGCTGAATCACTAGTACTGTTGTACTGAGCCCCAACTTTCTTTTTACCTCGAATACCATTAGATACTGACTCAATAATAACATTTTCAACTTTATCGTTCATTGCC
>Ga0209710_1003313_pt1 | contig 10909 bp, 9 predicted proteins | sample ArcticOcean_MG_C_5_FD_187436 | JGI IMG/M metagenome (GOLD analysis project Ga0209710, IMG submission 187436) | Marine microbial communities from western Arctic Ocean - ArcticOcean_MG_CB4_138 (SPAdes) (version 2) | ecosystem: Environmental > Aquatic > Marine > Oceanic | place: Arctic Ocean: Canada...
TGAAGGACTAGCTAGTTTTCTCCCTTTTATAATAATTTTTGTTTTATTTTACTTTATGCTAATTCGGCCTCAAATGAAGCAAGCTAAAGAGCATAAAGCTCTATTAGAAGCCCTTAAGGCTGGGGATGAAATTGTATCAAATAGCGGTATCTTGGGTAAAATTATTAAAATAAACAACCAATTTGCCACTATAGAAGTAGCTAAGAATGTGGATGTAAAGATACAGAAACAAACCATCCAAACTTTATTGCCTAAAGGCACAATTAAATCAATTTAAGAATCTTAATCTCTAACTTAAACTAAATGAACCATTCAGCACGCTGGAAATATCTCTTAATCTTAACAACAGTAATGTTAAGCCTTATTTTTGTTATGCCAAATTTTTATGGCGAGTCCCCTGCTATTCAAATAATGCCAATTAAAGCAGGTGAAAAAATTGATACATCACTTTTACAATCAATTGAGGAAATATTAGAAAAATCTGAAATAACAAATACTGGGTTAATTTTAGAGAGCTTTCATATTAAAGTTAAGCTCAAAACAGCTGAAGACCAATTAAAAGCAAAAAGTCTTATTCAAAATTCATTGGGAGATAAATATGTAGTGGCTTTAAATTTAATCCCTAACTCCCCTAATTGGCTATCAGATATGGGTGTGCTCCCGATGTACTTAGGTCTTGATTTAAGAGGTGGAGTGCATTTTCTTATGCAAGTTGATTTATCAAAAGCCCTTGAAAAGACCACCTCTAGTTATTTAGGTCAGTTTAGAACTGCATTAAGAAAAGAAAGAATTGGTTATTATGATGCCACAAGAAATAATGACATCATGCAAATCAAATTTAAATCTAAAGAAGAATTAAATAAAGGCAAAAATATTATTAGAGATATTAATAACAGTTTTGACTTCAAAGAAATTTTTGTTAATGATGAGATTGTTCTTAAAGTTATTATCAGTGAGCAAACAAAAAAATCAATTACGGAATTCGCAATTAAACAAAATTTAGAAACTTTACATAATAGAGTTAATGAATTAGGTGTGGCAGAGCCATTAATACAACAGCAAGGGCTTGATAGAATTGTTATACAACTGCCTGGGGTTCAAGACACAGCAAAAGCTAAAGAGATTTTAGGTCGAACAGCAACGCTTGAGATGAGAATGGTGAATGAAGACAACTTCAATAAAGATGTTTTTAAAGATGGGAATGAGGACCAAATACCAGTAAATTCTGAAATTTTTAACGATCGATTTGGTAATGGCATATTAGTAAAAAAACAAGTGATTCTTACTGGTGAACGAATTACTAATGCAGGCCCTGGGGTTGATCAACAAACAGGGCAATCGATTGTTTCAATTACGCTCGATGGAAAAGGCTCTGGCATTTTCAAGCAGGTAACTCGTGAAAATATAGGTAAAAGAATGGCGCTCCTTTTGATAGAAAAGAATCTAACTGAGGTGGTTACAGCACCAGTTATTAGAGGTGAAATTGGAGGGGGACGAGTACAAATTACTGGAATGGCTAATACTCAAGAAGCAACAGATATTGCATTACTATTAAGGGCAGGTTCACTTGCAGCACCGATGGAAATTATTGAAGAAAGAACAGTTGGTCCAAGCATGGGTAAAGAAAATATTTCCCGTGGTGTTCAATCAACAATTTGGGGCTTCATTGCGATTATTATTATGATGGCCGTATATTATATGGTTTTTGGTATTATCTCAGTAATCACCCTCTCTGTTAATTTGTTATTTTTAATAGCATTACTATCCGCACTGCAAGCTACATTAACCCTTCCAGGTTTAGCTGCGATCGCATTAACATTGGGTATGGCTATTGATTCTAGCGTTCTTATCAATGAAAGAATTCGTGATGAAATAAGAAATGGAAATACACCGCAAGCTAGCATTAGTATGGGTTATAAAATGGCTTGGGGAACTATACTGGACTCCAATATAACAACTATGATTGCAGGATTAGCACTCTTCATGTTTGGATCTGGCCCCATTAAAGGTTTTGCAGTAGTCCTTGTATTGGGAATTTTAACTTCTATGTTTAGCGCAATATTTGTATCGCGTGCCATAGTTAACTATATCTATGGTAATAAGCGCCAGATAAGTAAATTATCAATAGGTGAAATTTTTAAGGTGGATAACAACTAAAGATATGGAATTTTTTAGAGTAAAAAAAGATATACCCTTTATGAAATACAGCAAAATATCTGCAGTAATATCAACTACGGTATTTATTTTAGCAGTTTTCTTTATCGTTATCCGCGGTTTGAATCTTGGGGTAGACTTCACTGGTGGAACAATGATGGAAGTAAGTTACCCAAAAGCTGCAAATATAGATGGTATTCGCCAAACTTTACGAGATATAGATTTAGAAGATGCTCAAGTTCAAAATTTTGGTACTGAAGAAGATGTTTTGATTCGATTACCTATTCGCGAAGGTTTATCTATTGCAGAAATATCAGAAAAAGTTGCGAGTGCTCTAATGTTATCGAATAACTCAATGGAAGTAAAAAGGGTTGAGTCCGTTGGGTCTCAAGTTGGAGACGAACTATATGAAAAAGGTGCCCTAGCAGTGCTTTTTGTTTGTATAGGAATTATGCTTTATCTGACACTTAGGTTTGAATGGAGATTTGCCATAGCAGCGATTGTTGCAAATATGCATGACGTTATCATTATTTTAGGATTTTTTGCTTTTTTTCAATGGGAATTTAATTTAACTGTTCTTGCAGCAGTATTAGCTGTTTTAGGCTACTCAGTAAATGAGTCTGTTGTAGTGTTTGATCGAGTCCGAGAAAACTTTAGAAAGATGAGAAAGGCAAATGTTGCTGAGGTTATAAATAACGCAATAACGCGTACAATGTCAAGAACCATCATGACCCATCTTTCAACACAAACTGTTGTAATCTCAATGTTAATCTTTGGGGGTGAAATATTAAACAATTTTGCATTAGCATTAACCATCGGTATATTATTTGGTATTTATTCATCAATTATGGTCGGTTGTCCAATAGCAATGTGGCTTGGAACTAATCAAACTAATTTAGCAATTTTTAATCCAGAAAGAAAAAAGGAAAATAAAGAATTATAAATACTCCCCGTGTTTAATTTTTCACTTACAAATCAAATCATTCTCTTAGCTATTCTTTTAATAGTATCGGCTTTTTTTTCTATTTCTGAGACAAGTTTGATGTCTGTAAACAGGTATCGTCTGAAACACTTGGCAAAAGATGGTAACACTGGTGCAAAGTTAGCTATCAAACTCCTAAAAGAAACAGATAAGTTGTTAAGTGTAATTTTATTATGTAATAACTTTTCAAATGCAGCTGCTGCAACATTAGTAACCGTAATTTCTGTTCAGCTATATGGAAATCAAGAAATTATTATTATGGTAGGCACATTAATCACTACATTTTTAATTTTGATTTTTAGTGAAATTTCACCAAAAGTGATTGCTGCAGCCCGCCCTGAAAGATTGGCATTATCATGCAGCTTTTTACTTTACCCTCTATTAAAAATTCTCTACCCGATAGTTATTTTTGTTAATGTATTTGTTCTAGGGATATTGAAAATTTTTAACATTAAAATTAATTTTACTCAAAATAATTTAATAACAATGGATGAATTAAAAAGTATTATTAGTGATTCGGGCCAATTTATACCAAATAAAAATAAATCTTTATTATTAAATCTAATAGATCTTGAAAAAGTAACTATTGATGAAATTATGATGCCGCACACAAATATTGAATCTATTAACTTAGGTCAATCAATTGAAGATATTTTAGAGAAGATAGAAAACTTTCACCACAATAGAATTCTTGTCAGAAAAAAAGATAATGAAGAAATACATGGTGTATTGGACATCAATAAACTATTTAAGCTGTATATTAAAGAAAATATGCAAGATTTAGATCAAGATGAATTAGTTGCTTTAATTGACCCACCTTATTTTATTCCATCAGGAACTACAATATATAAACAGATGCAAAAATTTCAGGATAATCAGGAGAAAATTGGTTTAATTGTAAATGAGCATGGGGAATTTATAGGGCTCGTTACTCTAGAAGATATCTTAGAAGAGGTTATTGGGGAATTTAATATCGAGTTACCCTCAAAATCATCAAAAATAATTTTTGATGAAAATGGATGGATTGTAGACGGTGGTATCTCTATTAGGGAATTAAATAAAAAATTAACTCTTAATTTACCTACTAAAGGTCCTAAAACCCTGAATGGATTAATTCTAAAATTTTTCGAAGACATTCCAGAACCTAATACAAGCTTTAAAATAGGAAATATTACTTTTGAAATAATCAATGCGCAGGATAAGAATGTAAAAAATGTAAAAATATATACCCAAATAAAGAAAAATAAAATTTAAAAATGGAACGAAATAATAATGAAGAAGGTCTCAAGTTAAAACCGGAGAAAGTTAAACCAAAACTTCCTAGCATGTATAAGGTGATTATTTTAAATGATGACTTTACCCCTATGGAGTTTGTTGCGAATATTATCAAGATAGTTTTTAATAAAACTCAAGATGATTCAACTCGGATAATGCTTCAGATACACACAGAAGGAATAGGTATTTGTGGTACATACCCATTTGAGATAGCAGAAACGAAAATGAATCAAGTATTAAATTTAGCAAAAGAATCACAGCACCCCTTGCAATGTATTATAGAAAAGATATAGTTAAATTATGATTGCACAAGAATTAGAAGTTAGTCTTCACATGGCATTTATGGATGCTCGGCAAAAAAGGCACGAGTTGATTACTGTCGAACATCTTTTATTGGCTATGCTTGATAATCCCTCAGCATCAGAAGTCTTAAATGCTTGTGGTGTAAAAATTGCAAAACTTCGCTCTGATATTGCTGGTCATATTGAAGAACACACTCCTATTGTTACAGGGAGTGATGATGTAGATACTCAACCAACACTAGGCTTTCAAAGAGTAATCCAACGTGCAATGCTTCATGTTCAATCTTCAGGAAAAAAAGAAGTTACAGGTGCAAATGTATTAGTCGCTATATTTGGAGAAAAAGATTCTCATGCTGTTTATTTTCTTCATCAACAAGGCATTGCTAGACTTGATGTTGTTAATTTTATTGCTCATGGAATATCAAAAGTAACTGAAACTGAAAATAAAGAAGTACCTAATGATGGGGCTGATTCTGCAGTTAAAACAAATAAAAGTCTAGAAAGCTACACGGTCAATCTTAATAAATTAGTAGCTGAAAATAAAATAGATCCTTTGATTGGCCGTGAATTAGAAATTGAACGCGTTGTTCAAATACTATGCAGACGTAGAAAAAATAATCCGTTACTAGTCGGTGAGGCTGGTGTTGGAAAAACTGCTATAGCTGAAGGCCTAGCAAAGAAGATTGTAGAAAAAGATATCCCTGAAGTCCTTCAAAACAAAACGATATACTCCCTTGATTTAGGGGCATTAATTGCTGGCACTAAATATCGAGGAGATTTTGAACAACGTCTTAAATCAGTTATGAAACAATTACATGAAGAAAAAGATTCAATTTTATTTATCGACGAAATTCATACTATTATCGGGGCTGGTTCAGCTAGTGGGGGAACACTAGATGCTTCCAATCTATTAAAGCCTGCTCTTGCAAATGGTCAAATTAAATGTATTGGTGCTACAACTTATCAAGAATATAGGTCCGTTTTTGAAAAAGACCATGCACTAACAAGAAGATTTCAGAAGGTTGATATAGAAGAGCCTGATATTCCAACAACCATTAGTATTCTTAAGGGTTTAAAATTGCACTTCGAAGAACATCACAATGTGAAATTCTCAGCCGATGCAATAATTAGTGCAGTAGAGCTGTCTGCAAAATTTATTAATGACAGACAACTTCCAGATAAAGCTATTGATATAATTGATGAAGCAGGTGCGGCACAAAGAATACTTCCAGAGAAAAAGAAAAAGAAAGTAATAGGATCTAAGGAGATAGAGGATGTAATCTCTAAGGTCGCAAAGATTCCAGCAAAAAATATTAACAAAGATGATCGAAACACGCTTAAAACACTTGAGAGAGATTTAAAGGCAGTAATTTTTGGTCAGGATAAAGCAATTAACTCTCTTTCATCAGCAATTAAAATGGCTAGAAGTGGTCTAGGTCCAGAAAGTAGGCCTATTGGTAGCTTTCTTTTTAGTGGGCCTACTGGCGTCGGTAAAACTGAAGTTGCGAAACAACTAGCTTATACGCTAGGGATTGAATTGATTCGTATAGATATGAGTGAGTTTATTGAAAGGCACTCAATATCCAAACTGATTGGAGCGCCTCCTGGCTATGTTGGTTATGATAATGGTGGATTGTTAACAGAAAAAATTAATAAAAACCCCCATGCAGTTTTATTATTAGATGAAATTGAAAAGGCTCATCCAGATATATTTAATATACTTCTTCAAGTTATGGATAATGGCACCCTTACAGATAGTAATGGAAGAAAAACTGATTTTAGAAATGTTACTATCATTATGACAACAAATGCAGGAGCTGAGGCATTGTCTAAGGCAGAAATTGGATTTACTCATAATAAAAAATCTGGAGATGAGGAAATAGAAATAAAAAAAATATTTTCTCCAGAGTTTAGGAATAGGCTTGATGCCACAGTTTCCTTTGGTGCATTAGGAAATAATATTATTCTAAAAGTTGTTGATAAATTCTTAATGCAACTTGAAATACAATTACATGATAAAAAAGTTGACGCTACCTTTACTAAGAAATTGAAAGATTATTTAGCAAAAACTGGATTTGATCCACAAATGGGCGCAAGGCCTATGGCTAGACTTATTCAAGACACAATACGAAAATCTCTAGCTGACCAACTTTTGTTTGGGAAGCTTGTAAATGGTGGTGAAGTGGAAATTGATATTGATGATGATGATAAAATTATTTTAAAATTTAAAAATAAAGAAAAAATATCAGCCTAACTAAGCTTAGACTTTATCATTACCTTTTTAAATAAATCACTTTTTATTAGCAATGATAACCACTTCCTAACTCTCTTATACTCTGAACTATCAAACCATTCTTTATCAATATTCATAAATTGCCTTATGAAAGGGAAAATGCATATATCGACATAAGTTCTTTTATCGCCAATTAAAAAAGATGTAGATTGTAATCTCTCTTCTAGAATATTTAAAAAAAAATAACAATTTTCCCGATGTTCCGCCATCAATTTATCCGGGTATCGTTCAAAATATTTATAACAATCTAAAGACTTTTTAAATTCTCCGTCGTTTATTGTTATTAATCCATCTGCTATTTTTTTATCTTCTATCTTTAAAAAAAATGATTGGCTAGATTTATCCCTCTGGTAAGCCCATTTCATTATCTCTAGACTTTCATCTAAAACTAATTGATTAAATTTTAGAATAGGGACTGTTCCTTTTTGGCTGATAGCGAGCATTTCAGGAGGCTTGTTTCGAAGAGATATTTCATAAATATCAAATTCAATATTAGATTCCACAAGAGCCATTCTGGCCCTCATCGCATATGGACACCTTCTATATGAAAATAAATAAGGTTTTGAATCTATGCTATCCAATCTCTCTACATAGTTCATAAATTAATTTATGCCCTTTAAAAATTAAACCAGAATATATTTGAATTAGTTCTGCTCCATTATCAACTTTCTCTTTACCATCTTTGCCCGACATCACACCCCCAACGCCTATAATTGGAATCCTTCCTTTGAGACTTAATTTTAAAAATTTCAAGGTTTTTAATGAGCTTGCCCTCAATGGAGCGCCGGATAACCCACCTGATTCATTTCGCCTCGGAGATTTTTCAACTTCACTTCTAGAAAGAGTTGTATTAGTAGCTATTATGCCATCAACCTTATATTTGATTAACAAAGAACATATAAAAGAAAGTTGAGAATTTGTATTGTCTGGAGAAATTTTAAGCAAGAAGGGTACGTATTTATCATGTTTTTTTTGCAGCACTTTCTGTTCTGCCTTGATTGTCTTTAGCAATTCTTCTAAATTTTTACCTTCCTGCAATTTACGAAGATTTTTAGTGTTCGGAGAGGAGACATTTAATACAATATAGCTGGCAAATAAATATGATTTTCTAAAGCATATTATGTAATCGTTTGTTGCTTTATTGATTGGTGTATCAAAATTCTTCCCAATGTTTATGCCTAAAATACCCTTAAATTCTGATTTTTGAATGTTTTCGATTACTTTATCAATACCATCGTTATTAAAACCAAATCTATTTATAATCCCCTCTTCATTTGTTAATCTAAATGATCTTGGCTTTGGGTTGCCTGGCTGAGGTCTTGGGGTTACAGTTCCAACTTCAATAAAACCAAATCCAAGTTTTGATAGACAATCAATGTATTGAGCATTTTTATCGAGTCCTGCTGCAAGACCAACTGGGTTATCAAACTTTAGTCCCATAATTAATTTTGGTTTACATTGATATTTTTTTATTACCAAGCTTAACAGCCCTAAATGATTGGCAATTTTTAGTGACTTCATTGCTAGATGATGAGCAAATTCTGGGTTGAAAATAAATAAAAAAAATCGAATTATATTGTACATATGATGACTTTAGCTTTTTTAACTGGGGAAAATATTAATAAAATATTTTATCTCAGATGCTCGTAAATAATATTTAAAATACTCTTTGATGTAATTGTATTATTTAATTTACCGTTTGGATAATCTATAAATACCCTTACTCCATTTTGATCTTCCTTAATTCTTACACGGTATCTTTTTTCACCCCTTCCAAGTCCTTTTTCATCATTAGCCCCCCAAAAGCTCATAATTTCTTCTGTTAATGACTTGTCTTCTATAATTTCTAATTGACCTGTTTCATCTGAATTATTTAAATTTTCCTCTTCCTCTTTTTTCCTTTGCTCTTCCTCTTCGTCATCTTCCCAAAAAGCTAACTTATCAATTAACCCCTTTTTTACTTTCTTTGGGCCGTCTATATCTAAATCTTTATACTTAACATAAAAGATACCTTGAGATCTATCCTTATCTTCAGTTACAAAGCCAATAATATCTAATGCTAATGATAGCCTCCTCCAAGATCGGTCGAAAGGATCATTTAGTAATAAATAATTACCCCTCTTATTCTCAACAAGTGTTGCGTTCTTTTTTTCTATGGGACTAGCTATTACCTTTTCCGCTTGAAGATCTGTCATTCCTAACTTAGTCATTAACCTTCTAAGTATTTCTGCATTTATTTCATATTCATCCATATTCATTTCTTTTTGCAGCTTTTCTGTAATTTCTCTTGCCTCCTCTTCTCCATCAGGGATATATTCCTGAATTTTATATATATCCGTCGAATAAGATCCCTCTTTCAATCTCTTAATCCTTTCCTTTGCCTCATCATCCATTCCAACAATACTTCTTTGTGAAATATAAATCTCTGAAGTATTTTTTTCTACTCCATTTTCTAGTCGAGTTCTAAACTTTCTCCTATCGGCCAAATTTGATAAGCCATCTAACCAGGCATCAAATCTGCTCGCCATTCCCTTTTTCTTATTATCAAATTTTAATTTTGATGATTTAATCCATTCCGTCTCCATAACGCCCGTTCGTTTATTTAACGTCTTAATACCAAACCCTAATTCCTGCCAAAATGCTTCTAAATGAGGCCACAATTTATCAGGCGACTCAGACACAACAAGCCATCTTAAATTTCCAGACTTAATAATTTGCATCCCCTCAGGATTCTGAAGAACCTTAACCTCTGTGAACCCTACTTTTTTTGCATCTTCATAATCTTTATAAGATACAGCCTCGCCAGGAACCCCATATTGAACATTTGTTTCGATATCACTTAAATCAGGGGGTATGTCAAGCTTCTTGGCTCTTGATGAGCTTACATAATCTGGTTGCGTAATTGCATCTACAATTTCATTATCCGTTAATATATCCATATCAGCACATGATATTAGCGATAGAAATAAAAAAATAATAAAAATATATCTCATTTAATTGATTCGAAAGCGTTGATTACGTTAGTTTGGTGTTTTTTATCAAGCTCGACTAAGGGAAGTCTAATCCCTTTACTAATTAAGCCTAAATAATTTAAAAGCCATTTTACAGGCATCGGATTAGAATCAATAAACATTGCTTCATGGAGCCTGCTTAACTGATTATTGATAATTTTTGATTTTTCAATATCTCGATTTAAAAAGCTATGACAAATATCATGCATTAAGTCTGGCCTAACGTTAGCTGTTACAGAGATCACGCCGCACCCTCCTCTTTCCATGTAGCTCAAAAAAGTGAGGTCATCTCCACTAATAAAGATAAAGTTATTTTTAACTTTATCTTTCAAGAAATTAATACGATCTAATTCTCCAGTTGCATCTTTTATTCCAATTATGTTTGAAAGTTGGCTTAATGAAATAACAGTATCATTTTCTAAATCGCAACCTGTTCTTGATGGCACGTTATATAATATTTGCGGTATATTAACTGCATCGTTTATAGCTTTATAATGTTCGAGTAAGCCTTGCTGATTTGGCTTGTTATAATAAGGTGTAACTAATAAACAGGCGTCTGCGCCAACTTCTTTTGCTGATTGTGTTAAAAATACTGCTTCTTTAGTAGAGTTGGCACCGGTTCCAGCAATTACTGGAATTCTTCCCTTTATATGGGAAACTGCTTCTTTTACGAGGAAAGTGTGTTCATCAAAATCGATTGTTGGGCATTCTCCCGTAGTCCCTAGCACAACAACGCCATCTGTTTTATTTTCTATATGAAAATCAAGTAGGCCCTTAAATTTATCTATATCAATTGAACCATCAGGGTTCATTGGGGTCACCAATGCAACGATACTACCTTGAAACATAATTAATTCCACAAATGAAAAATTAATTTATATTCTACTAGAAA
>Ga0209710_1003314_pt1 | contig 10907 bp, 6 predicted proteins | sample ArcticOcean_MG_C_5_FD_187436 | JGI IMG/M metagenome (GOLD analysis project Ga0209710, IMG submission 187436) | Marine microbial communities from western Arctic Ocean - ArcticOcean_MG_CB4_138 (SPAdes) (version 2) | ecosystem: Environmental > Aquatic > Marine > Oceanic | place: Arctic Ocean: Canada...
ACTCGGGATCCTCACTAAAGTTCGTCTCCCACACTGCTTCAAGACCTACGGATCACGGCGCGAGCGAGTAAGCGAACAAATCAATTAATTAGTTAAAATCACGCGTGTAGTAAGAGAAAACACAATGTCATATAAAAAGCGCATTTGAAAGGAGAGAAAACGTACTTCGATCATGTTCGCCCCTTTCAAATCGACGACTTTACATATCTTATCCGTACTATCGATCTCGATCTCGATTTCGTTCACCTGTGAACGCACGTTCTTCCTCCTCGCGCTCATGTTTACGACGTGTTCTGAAGGCGGCCGCGCGCGGTCAAAATTGGCCTTTTTTGAACAAAACGCTTTCAAAGTTCAAACTGATGAGTTCCAAAAGGAGTTCACTGATGGCCTATGAAACGATTCGAGCCGCGGTTCAGGAAAAGTCAACCGCGACGACGATAATTCCCATGGCTTACGAGCGACTTTCGCATCTCGACAGGCCGCGCACACTTATGTTTGTTTTCGTTATCAGTATGTTCATTTAATTTATATTTCACGTCGCGCGTGGATCACCAACGGTTTGATTGTTTGACCAACGCGTCAAAACTTAAAAAAGATAAAACTTTTCGCGATTTTTGATTGGACGAACGACGTCTTCGAGTCAGCGAGAAAGAGGAGGACGCTTCGATTCAGTCTCGCGCAGTGCGCGCGCGTTCCGAACTGTACAGAGAACTGCGAGATCTCTCTTCGGATACTTTTGTTTCGTTTCAGTTAGGATTCAAAAAAGGGCACCCTTTTGCTGCTGGGATCTGTTTTCGACATTATTATTTAAGTGGCAGAAAAAGTATTTATCACGTTATTTCACAGCAAAAAGAAGAACGAAGAAGAGGAGTGTTTTTGTTGATACAGTGCAGAGTGTATATTCTACGCGAAGAAGAAGAAGAAGAAGAACGAGAGTGGAAGTGTGTGTTGTGTGTTGCGTGTTGTGTTGTGCGTGTCGTGTGTTGTAGATATATCTTTGTGAAATCAACTTCTCGAGCGACTAAGCAGCGCGTGTTATAGGAAAAGAACAGCCTTGGCACGCGGAGGAAAAGACTGAGCGGGACAGAAAATAAAAGATGAGTTACATGAACCCGGTCGAGCGCTCGTCGACGTCGTTCGATACGACGGAACCACAATTTATAACCCTGAAATGCGTCGTCGTCGGTGATGGGGCGGTAGGGAAAACGTCGATGCTTCTGTGTTATACGACGAACACGTTCCCTACGGATCATATGCCGACAATATTCGATAACTATTCAAAGAACGTGACGATCGATGACGGGCGAGTGGTTAATCTCGGATTATGGGATACGGCTGGGCAAGACGAGTACGCAGATTTTAGACCGCTGTCGTATAGCGCGGCGGATTGCTTCGTCGTCGCGTTTTCGTTGATCGATAGGGAGAGTTTTAAGAACGTGGAACAGAAGTGGTTGCAAGAGTTAAGGGCGAAGGCTTCGAAGACGCCGATCGTTCTCGTCGGTACAAAGTTAGATTTGAGAGAACAAATGAGTAGTAATAATAATAATGGAGGAGGAATTGGGGGATTCGGTGGATCAGGTTTCGGGAGCAGATTCGGGCGAGATATAGGCGATGACGATCGCGCCGGGAATGCAATGGATCAAGTGATTAGCGAAAAAGAAGGTCAAGCTCTGGCGAGGAAGATCAAAGCCGTGAGTTACGTAGAGTGTTCGAGTTTAGTACAGACGAATTTGAGTCTAGTGTTTGACGAAGTCATAGAGGCGCACGTGAATCCAGCCGTGGTTAAGATCGAGGAACCGAAAGGATGCTGCGCTATAATGTAAATAATAATAACATATATATAATAGCATATATATATATATGAAAATTGTTCGGTGAATGAGCGAACGAACGAGATATTTGAGCGGACGAAAGCGGTACACGAGGACGTCGACCGATCTCTCGGTCTTATTCATAAACACAACAAAAAAGTAAACTAAAAAAGCTGTACTGGTACGAAACAAGCAACGCGCACATATATATCGCATTTGGCGGTGTATAGAATTTTAAGCAGCGCTAATGTACATAATAGGTTGTCAATATTAACTCAATCGCATTTTAAAGAGGGAGTAAAATCATTTTTGTACACAGCGCAGCCGTCAAAAAAGACGAGCTCGTTGTCGATATCAAATTAAAGTCCGCGATGCCTAAACGCCAAATAAATGAACTCAACGCGAAAGCAGACGATGATGATGAAGAAGAAGATCGTCTCGTTCTCCCTTCTATTTCTTCTTCGATGATCGAAAAAAAAAAGGAAACTCAAAATCAAAATCAAAATCAAAATCAAGCGAACGCTAATAAACGAATGAAAACGGACGAAGAGCAACTTTTAAGATCCGGCTGTGTAAGAATCGATGCGACTGGTATTGGACACGGGTGCTTACATGACTGCGTGAGACCTTTTAGGGAATCGATGGAGAAGAAAACGGACGAAGCGCGATCGTTGAAGAAGAAAGCACCCGCGAAAGTATACGCGTTCGAGCTCGATACGTTTCAACAACAGTCGATAAAGATTTTAGAGCAGAACGAGTCAGTTTTGGTATCGGCGCATACGTCCGCGGGGAAGACCGTCGTCGCGGAATACGCGATCGCGATGGCGAAAAGGGACGGGCAGAGAGTCGTCTATACGAGTCCTTTGAAGGCGTTGAGTAACCAAAAGTATCGCGAGCTTAAGGAAGAGTTCGATGATGTTGGATTAATGACCGGCGATACGGTTATAAACGCGCAAGCGAGTTGTTTAGTCATGACGACGGAGGTTTTGAGGTCGATGTTGTATAAAGGGGGAGAGGTCACGAGGGAAGTTGGGTGGGTGATTTATGATGAGATTCATTACATGAGAGATAAGGAGAGAGGGGTTGTGTGGGAAGAGTCGATCGTTTTGTTGCCCGATTCGGTGAAGTACGTATTTTTGTCAGCGACGATTCCAAACGCGAGAGAGTTTTCAGAGTGGGTTAGTCAAACGCATAAAATTCCGTGTCATATCGTGTATACTGATTTTAGACCGACGCCTTTGGAGCATTATATATATCCAAGCGGTGGAGATGGGATTTTTTTAATCGTCGATAAACAATCTACGTTCAAGGAGGATAATTTTTTGAAGTCTATAGCGATTGCGAACGAGAAAGGCGCTGAAGTCGCGCTCGCTAGAACGGCTGCAAGAAAAGCGGCGAACGAAGGAGACGCACATCAAGCAAAATTAGCGCAAAACATCGATGTGTTTAAGATAATCAAAATGATTGTCGATAGAAACTACGATCCAGTGATTGTTTTCGCGTTTAACAAAGGCGAGTGCGAATCGTTTGCAAACGCTTTGCATAAAGTAGATTTATGTGACGAGAATGAGAAAGAATTGATTGATGCAATTTATTGGAATGCAATGGATGCTTTGAGTGATTCGGATAAAAAATTGCCGCAAGTAGCAAACATGCCAAACTTATTAAGAAGAGGTTTAGGAGTCCATCACTCGGGTTTACTTCCAATTTTAAAAGAAGTCATTGAGATTTTATTTCAAGAAGGATTAATAAAGGTACTTTTTGCCACGGAAACGATGTCCGTTGGTCTGAATATGCCTGCCAGAACGTGTGTATTTGCTTCACCAAGGAAGTTTGATGGTCATGGATTCCGTTGGATTACTTCCGGAGAGTATACGCAAATGTCAGGAAGAGCCGGGAGACGCGGTAAGGATGACCGAGGTTTAGTCGTTTTAATGGTTGACGAGAAAATGGACGCGCCCACGGCAAAAGATATGCTTCGAGGCCGTTCCGATCCTTTAGACTCTGCGTTTCATATAAGTTACGCGACTTTATTGAACTTACTTCGAGTCGAAGGCGCGGAACCGGAAGATATGATCATGAACTCGTTTGCTCAGTTTCAAAACAATCGAAGAGTGCCGCAACTGCAGAAAAAAGTTGAAATTCTTGAACAGAAAAGAGACGATATAAACATTGACGAAGAGGAACAAGTGAACGATTACGTAAAGTTACGTGACGGCCTGGATGCTTTAACGAAAGAACGTCGCGCGATTACAAACTTACCGACGCACAGCGTACCATTTTTACAGCCCGGGCGACTCGTGAGAGTATGCGTAGATAAGCCAGGCATTTCTTTATTTGGAGAGACAGTACTGAGTAATATTAAAAAAACTTCAGATATCGATGATGTGGAAGATTATTTATCATTAAACGACGATAGAGAAAATATGTTGGATGAATCTTTGCTCAGAAAATCAGTCGAAGACGGTAACGATAGCGTCTGGGGAATCGTCGTGAGCTTTGAAAAAATTGGTACTAAAAAGCATTCGCAAAAATATGCCGTAGATATTCTCGTGAAAACGGCTGAAAAGATCAAATTATCTGACGCCGATCGTGAAGTCTTAAAACGAAACGATGCCGCTTTTTCGCTTCTGAATACTTCGGAAAGGTATTGTTTGTTGCAATGCGAAGAAAATGAAGAAGTCGATGCGCTCTCGGCTGTTGAGTTTCGCGTGATTCAAGTCTCACTCGAGCAAATCGATGCAATGTCATCAATACGCATATATTTACCGAAAGATTTGCAACCGATCGAGGCAAGAATTCGGTGCGGCGCATCGATCCGGGAAGTCTTAAAACGGTTTGCCGAAAGAAAGAATAATGAAAAGGAAGGAGGAAACGAAACGTCATCTTCTTTTTCTTCTTCTTCTTCGGGAGTACCAATGCTCGATGCGGTGAAAGATATGAAAGTTACGGATGTAAACTACGGTAAAATAGTTCAAAAAATTGATACACTTGCGATTATGATGAAAAATCACGCTTTTAAATCGTCAAAAAACGCTCTCCAAAGGCTAAAAAGTCACAGTGAAAAGAGACACATCGAGTATTTAGTGAAACATGCAAAGAAAGAAGTCAAAGCAGCTTCGGGAATGATTAAAGCAGATGTTCTCAAACGAATGAGGCGTGTTTTACGAAGACTGGGATATGTTTCCGAAGATGGCGTCGTCACGCAAAAAGGTCGATGCGCTTGTGAATTAGCTGGCGCAGATGAACTCGTAGCAACGGAGTTAATTTTCAACGGCACGTTTAAGAGTTTGCCACTTCACATGCTCGTTGCCACCGTCTCGTGTCTTGTTTGGAAAGAAAAGACGGGTAAAAAAGAAGGAAAGGGAATGAATGTGAGCGAAGAAGTGTTCAGCGCGTATTCAAGCGTAAAAGAAGCGGCGCGAAGAGTATACAAGCAGCAGTTAGAGTGCAAGTTGAAAATTGACGTCGAAGAGTCTGTTGAACGTTTGCGTTGGGACTTGATGGAAGTTATGCTCGCCTGGTGCCAAGGGAATACGTTTAGTGAAATCATGAAAATGACCGAAGCGTTCGAGGGTTCAATCGTCCGTGCCATTAGGAGAATAGAAGAGTTGATGCGCCAATTAGCGTCTGCTTGCCGAGTCATCGGCGAGTTGGATTTGGAAAAGAAATTCCTTGACGCGTGCGAACTCGTTAAGCGAGACATCGTCTTCACACCATCTCTCTTCGTTTAAGTATATGAGGGATGATGATTTAGACAACAACAAATAGAACAAATAGATAGATGATTAGATACGATACGAGTATGTATATGATGATGTACGTTTTTGAAATGTGATGGATTTATTTTTATATATTCTCACTTTCAAATAAAGGCTACAGATTTGCTACTTCATACACACACACACACACACACCCCTCTAAAGATCAACAACTAACATTATTATTATTATTATTATTATTATTATTATCATGCATAGAAATTAATTGGACTTGATGCCAGATCGAATTTTTGCTTGTTGTCTTCTAGTATACTTCTTTGGTTCCTCAGCTCTCGCTACCGGTTCAGCCTTCTCCTCCAAAAACAATTCGACGTGGCACGGCGAAGACATGTACGGGTTAATGCGACCGTGCGCTCTGTACGTTCTGCGTCTTTGCGGGATAGCCTTGTTGACTTGGATGTGCGTAATGTAAAGGTTTTCAATGTCTAAACCTTTCACTTCCGCGTTCGATTCGACGTTCTTGAGCAAGTTGATCAAGATTTCCGCGCACTTCTTCGGCCATCTGCCTTGGCCGTTCGTGGATCCTTCGTTTTTGGCTTGCGCGGTTCTCCCGACGCCGCCGCAGAATCTGCGAAAGACGACGCATCTTTCCATTTTCACCACAGATGTCAAGAATCCTATTTCAATAATAATTTATTAATAATTTAATAGTGATTTTGTTGGTCAGTTTACAATACAACTCTTATAAGAACCTAAATTTTCGCGCATCCTATTTAAAAAAAACACAAATCGAATCGTAGCTTATCATCAACGAACGAACAAACGTAAGCTTTAAACTCGAACAAACAACTCAACATCGTTTGCATTCAAATTTACTGTTTCGTTCGTGATTACTCAATCGCATCATATTCTTTCTCGCTCGCCGCATTTCTTCTCAATTTTTACGCGCAAAATCAAACAAACAATAAATAAATCGTACCTTGCGCATCGCCCAAACTTCTACCCTTGATGTTCATGGCAGTTTCTCGCATGTTCTTAAAGTGAACGCGTAAATCAGTTCCTCTTGCTTTGCAAGATTTCGTCGCATCGTTGCTTTCGCGTGCGTACTTAACCATGCTTTTCTTCTACGAATTTGTGGAGAACTCGTGCCGCTGATAGTAAATTGTTTTTTTCGATTTTCTCCCATCATTTCCCATTTTTCATTCTTTTTAGACATATCTCAACAGTGCCTATCGTTATTGTTTGCTTTTTTAACCAATTAATACTAAACCAAACTCCTTCGTTCAAACCTCGCGAACGAAACTGAACAGAAGATTGATATAATTCGCATTCGATTTCTCTTCGTTGTTTTGAGTTCTTTGAACTCGTTCGAGAACGCGTCGTAATCTCGGACCCAAAACCCAAACTTTTTGTTCGTATTTTCTTCCTCATTATTTTATAAAGCAGAAAGAAGAAGAAGAAGAGATGATGCGACGACAAGAAGAGGAAGACGAACGGCAAACCTCTTCTTCGTCGCTCTCGATAGCGACGAAATATCAAAACTTACTCTCTCACTTGCGCGCTCTGGAACGACCGCAGATCGAATACGACACCGCGGCGTTCGCTAACGTCGTCGAAAATCAGTTTTCGATGTTGAGTACTTACGCTGAACATATAAAGAACCCGATTAATTATACTCATGATAGCAATACGAATACGAATAATACAGATAATAATAACAATAATAATGAGCGCGATCGAGTTTTAAGAGGGTTCGCGCGCATCCCATCGACTGGAGTAGAAGTACAAGTCGCAGAAATCGATTTAGAGAATTGTTTAACGCTCACAGAATGTTTTAAGATTTCAGAGTTCGAATCGATTGAATTATTGGCGCAAGCGATACAGAAAGGGTGCGATATAGAGAAAGCGCATCTGTACGCGGCTGGGATTTTTTTTCAAGAACGCGCGAGTTGTTTAGAGTCTTTAAGTGTTTTGTTGAGAGCGAGGAAGAAGTGTACGATTGACGTTTTGATGAAGGCGAATGAGAGCTCGAGCGCGATTTTGAGAGAATTTTGCGCGTTTTGTGACGAGGTTGTTTTAAACGGTGGTGGTGACAATAATGTGACGTTGGTGAATAGATTAGTGAAATTGATTCGTGCGCAGCCTTGTGGAGGTCCGATTGGCGGCGAGACGAAGACAAATACTAATTATGTAGGCGGGGGAGGATTGTTTGGGGGACAAGGACAGCAACTCGTACAACAAATGAATAATAATAATAATAATAATAATAATAACAATAGGAGAAATAATGATAGATTTGAGATTACGTATGATTCTCGAAATCGTGCGTGTGCTCGATCAGATTTGATATCGAAGGAGAAAGCGCAGCTCGCAGAGCTGTTGTTCTTGGCGTGTTCATTATCGCCTCCGCTTGCGCAAGCCGACGCAATTGAAGTCTTCTCACTCGCAGGTTGGGCAGCTGAACAAATGCGATTCCCATCTCAAACGAATCCAGATTTTCTACCAACGTGCTATTCAACGTTATTTGCTGCCGTGACTTCGTTACTATCACCTTTGGAGAAAGTGCGATCGGTGTTGGATCAAGTTCATGATTCGAAACGAAAAAAGTTGGAAACGTTTTTGAAATCAATCGAGACGACGGTGAAGTCCCCGAATCCTCCAGCACCGTTCGCTATCGTCCGTTTAGCGTGGTCGTGCGTTGCAATGCGTCTCGGTTTTGCATCAGGCGAAGAAGTCGCGAAAAGTGCAATTAGAGACGGCGCTTTTGACGCAATTACTGCCATTTTACAAACGGGAGCGTTTCAAGACGATCGGGAAGAAAACAGACGAAATTATTTACATCTCGTCGCGAATGCAGTTTTAGGCGAATTTACGAGCATAGCTTTAGAGAGACCTACGCTATCACCTTCGCTAACGGACGGGACGTGTACGCCAACATGGATGGAACTCGACGCGGCTAATAAGATTTCTCAAAACGGTGAATTTGAAGAGCCGTGTCCTTCGAGCGCTTTAGCATCTTTGATGACTGCTCTCGCAGAAACGTGCTCGCAAGATCCATCACTCGTTGGTGATGAAGAATCTGCTGCTGCTTTTGCAGCCTCGAATGATGATGTAGACTCGGAAAGGGATGATTACGAAATGAGTAAGCGGTCGCCGTCTTTGAGGTTATTAGATGCGTGCATCGATCTCGAACATTCTGTAGTTTCGCTTTCGGGTTACCTTGATTTGTGCACTGCGGTGTCTAAACACGACGTTGGCTCGAAAATTGCATTTAAATTACTCGGTCGTGGTGCAGGAGGGTGTAACTGGGATGAGTTATTAAAAGGTGTGCTCGGGTACATCGAACGCTATGACTTATCTCGAGGGGAAGGTGACATAGATGGATCGATGCGAACGCTCGCGAGTGAAGAAATAGAAGGTTTGGGTGAACACCAGCAATACGATCCTCGAATGGGTGAACCTGAAATGAATGAAGCGGATGTCAAAGCTTTAGAAAAATATCTCAAATCGTTATCAGCCTGCTTTTCGACGCAGGCAAACATCGCTCGCGAAAATTCTCTCGCCGCTGGGAGCAAAAGTCAAGCAACAACGACGACTACTTCTTCGGCACGCAATGGCTCGTTCGATCACATTGGTGCTGCAGCCGCGATAGCTTTAGAAGCTTCTAAAGGCGAAGATCCGAGACGAAAATGGATTCATTACCTCGAAGAACGTCTCGGAATGTCACTCTGCGAGGCTTTGCTGAAATTATACATAGATCCTGTGCCACCAAAAATGAAAGCGGCACTTCTAGATTGCGTGCGATCGCTTTGTGAAGGATGTATTCAGAAAACAAACGACGCGTGGGGATTTCTTGAAACCAGAGGTGCTTTGCACGTTCCAACACCAGTCGATGCAAGCGTTGATTTAAAAGATGTTTCCTCTGCATTAGCTATTGTGCCTACGCTTCCAGCTCCAAACAGAGACATAGCCTATCACTTCTATCAAACAGAGAGAAATGCGAATCATTATGATGGAACTCTAGCTTACGCGAGGTTTGTTAACTTTGCCTTAGAAACGACGAAAGAAGCGGGATATATGGACGGTGCGCTTGATATTGATTCAGCTGGCGCGTGCTCGTTTAGCGGACGTTCAATTTGGCATCACGCAAGGTTTTTAAGATTTGACGTTTTCGGACAACTTAGAAATAGACGACACGCTGAAGATTCGGAACGATGGGATTTGGCCGGTGAGTGTTTGCGTACCTTTCAGTCGTGTCTAGACCTCTACGACGCCGCTGACGATGAGGAAAAGATCATACCAATCAAAGTTTCAAACGGTGGATATTCTTCGCAATTTAATCAACAGGATAAACCGTACGAGATTGGTTTCAATGTTTCATTGCCTTTAGCTGCAGCCGGGGAATCTCGTGACCGTCTAGAGCTCATTGCAAGAGACGCCGCACCTCCAGGCAGAGACTTGATTCTTGATTTTCTTCACGACGGCATCACGTTTCGAGGTATCTTGGACGTAATTTCAGTTGGTGCAGAACGGTTAAGTCGGGAGCGATCGAAACCATACGGCGAAGCGCTTGAAAATGCCGTTTTACGTTCGTTAAATGTGCTTGCAAAGGCTTTGACCATGGATCTCGAACACTTAGGGCGATTACATGATGCAAAGCAAGATGTTGGATTTAAAGCTTTAGACGTGTATTTAGTATTTCGTGAGGATGGACAACGGTTTGCGGATATTATATCGTACTGTCAATACGCTTATAATCCAGCTGTTACGCTCGCGGCTTTGGATATCATTACCGAGATATCTCGTCGCGTCGATGGTTTACCGAGGATGCTTCGACCAGAAGTTCAAGCTGGATTTATTGAAGGTTGCGCAAGTTTATTGGAACAATCATTTTCTCTTCAACCCTCGAATGATTACGAAGATGTTACCGAAGAAGGAAGTGTGTACCGACCCGATCGCGAACTATTTGCAGAAGCATGCGGAGAAAATGTATTAAATTTGATTGATGAGAGTATTACTGGACATCCTTCGCCAAACATTGCGGAGTTGTTATTAGGATTTGACGTCACGGGTGCGTGTAGAACAACACCTTTACGCCCCGATCTCGCGTTCACATGTTCGACGGTTCTCATCGAATGTCTCGAGCAATGTCCGCCATCGACTTCGGCATCGTATGTAATCCCTTTTAGAGCGCCAGAAATTGGAACGAAGATTTTGTTTGAATGTTCTCGAAGATTCGAAACGGCTCCATCAACGCTCGATTTTGTTCGATCTTGGAACGTGTTTCCAGCGTTAGTTGATGACGCTTGTCGTGCTGCTGTTGCGAGCAACGATACGAATAGGATTAGAAATCGAAAAATACTCGAAAAGCGCA
>Ga0209710_1003325_pt1 | contig 10883 bp, 10 predicted proteins | sample ArcticOcean_MG_C_5_FD_187436 | JGI IMG/M metagenome (GOLD analysis project Ga0209710, IMG submission 187436) | Marine microbial communities from western Arctic Ocean - ArcticOcean_MG_CB4_138 (SPAdes) (version 2) | ecosystem: Environmental > Aquatic > Marine > Oceanic | place: Arctic Ocean...
CTCTAAAATAGAAATTTTATCCAAAAGTTCACCAACCGATACTTCAACTAGAATTTTATTCATAAAAATTTATACTATGTTAAGTTGTTAGAAATATGTCTAATATTTTAATTATCAAACATGGTTCATTAGGAGATATAGCCCAAGCTTGTGGTGCAATTCAAGACATTTCTGAAAACCACTCTAAAGATCAAATACATATATTAACAACAAAACCCTATTTTGAATTATTTAGAAAAAACCCACTTATACACAATGTTATTTTAGACAAACGCTTATCAAGATTTAATTTAATTTATCTATATTTGTTAATGAGAATTTTAAAGAAACTTAATATTAAAAAAGTTTATGATTTACAAAACTCTTCTAGAACAAAATTTTATAAAAATATTTTATTTCCAAAAGCAAATTTTAACACTTGGTCTAGTTCAGAAACTACTTTACCAAGCAACATTTCAAAAGATGAATTTGATAAAGACCCAGTTTTGAATAGATTTGATCATCAACTAAAAATTTCTGGAATTAAAACTGAACACACTACGAAACCTAACTTTAGCTGGGCTGTGACTAACATTGATAATATTAAACAAGAATTTAATTTAGATAAATATATTGTTTTATTTCCATTTTGTTCAGCTCATCTAACTCATAAAAAATGGCCTCATTACAATGAACTAATAGAGTTAATTAAAAATAAATATGGAGATCAAATTAAAGTAGTAGTAGCTCCAGGACCATCTGAAATTGATGATGCAAAAAATATTAATGCTGTTTCAATCTTAGATAATGGTAAAGCCCTTGATATATCACAACTTGCAAGTTTGATTAAAGAAAGTTCATTTGTTATTGCAAACGATACAGGTCCAGCTCATATTTCAGCGCATCTTGGTGTAAAAGGATTAACTCTATTTGGTAAGCACACAACTGCTTTTAAAGTTAGCATTGAAAGAGAAAATTTTAAAGCTATTCAAGTTGATGATTTGAATAAGTTAAGTGCTGAAAAAGTATTTGAAAGATTATCTAATTTAATTTCTTAAATTTCCTTATGCTTATTAAGCTCTTTATGTCACATATCTTAAAATTTTGTTATGCTGTTAGGTAAATATATATATTAAAATTCTTTATATAATCTTTTTATATATGTATGATTAAAAAAAATAAATATAATATTATGGGTAACATTAGTGATAATACTGCATCAAAGATATGTAATAATTTACTAAAAAACGTTTTTAAGATATGCAAAGATGATAGTTCATTAAAATTTTTTAGAAAAGACTTTGAGTCTAGAACTATTTGGCTTTATATTTTGCAAGCACATTTTGAAAATAAAACAATTAACATTGAGCAATTAGCAAGAGCAATTGCTACAACATCTACAATTTCAAAACCTACATTAAGATTGATATTAGACAACGCACTACACAAAAAATTTCTCAGATTTGATAAATCCAAGAAAGACCTTAGATCTGTAAACATAACATTAGAAGACATAACCATTAAAGAATTCAAAGAATGGTGTGTTGAGAGATCAAAGTGGTTTAATATCTCAAAAAACTTCCAGTAAAATATTATCTATTAGATTTTTTTATTTTTCCTCTAATAAAAATGTAAATTTCTGTTACAAAAAGAAAACCTAGTGTTGGACCAAAAATATATATCCATAACCCTCCTGGAAAGTTTGCTGCAAAATGAGGCCCAATAGCTCTTATTGGGTTCATAGAGCCTCCTGTGATTGCACCAAATACCATTACACCCACACAAACTAGTAGCCCACAAGAAGCAGCTAAAAAAGTCAAAGAGAGTTTTTCAATATAAGCCACTCTAATGATTATTGCTGCAAGTAAAGCAGATAAAATAAACTCTGTAATAAATGATAATAAATAATTAAAATCTGATTTTAATAATGGCAAATTGGCTCCTATATTTTCATAATCACCAATCGTGTACTTAAGGAAGTACCCAGCTAAAATGCTACCAATTATTTGAAAGATTATATAAAAAAAAGCAGTCCTTTTACTAATAAAACCAAGTCTTAATTCCATAAGGGTTACAGCTGGATTGATATGCCCTCTAGTATATTTACCTAGTGATGAAATTAGAATAAATAAAATTAGTCCGGATGAAAATCCACCCATTAATTGTCCAATTGAACCACTATAAAAAGCATTTGACATAACCGCTCCAGCAGCAAATAGCACTAGAAAAAAAGATCCAACACCTTCAAGAATATAGTTTGATAATTTTGAGTATTTACATTTTTTCATCTACTAAGTGTTAAATAAATTAATGGTAGTTTTTTTGGAAGTTCAGACGCTGATTTTATAATTACATAATTTTTATTTCCAAATATTCTAGATAAATTTTTATTACTTTCACTTTCAACACCCACACAGAAGACATCAATGCCATTATAGGCAAGTCTTTTAACTGCATACTTTGCATCTTCAACAAGATATTCATTATCATCAACATCTATATCTGAAGGTTCACCATCAGATATTATTAATAATAATTTCCTATAATTTGTTTGTTTAACCAATTCATCGCCTGCTTGTCGAACGGCTGCTCCTAGTCTTGTTGAAAATCCAGGTTTCATACTCTCTAATTTGTTAATATGTCCCTTGTTAAGTTTATCTTTAAAATCTTTAATTTTCCAATATCTAACGTCATCTCTTTTATTAGAACAAAATGTTGCTAATCCAAAATCATCACCAGATTTATTTATTGCTTCACTTAATATTCCAGTAGCCTCAATGATTGATGAAAATATTGTTTTTTTAGTATTTTTAATTAAATCATTAGTTGACTCAGAAATATCAACAAGTATTGACACTAACAAGTCTCTTCCTTCCCTATTTGTTTTTTTGTAAATATTATTTGATGGGGTTGAGCCTCTTTTAATTTCAATTATTGATTCTATACAACTATCTAGATCTAATTCATCACCATCTTGTTGTTTCTTTAGTTTGATTGGTTTGGAAATTTTGGAACTCTCAATCAAGTTTTTTATATTTGATACTATTTTGGAGTTTTCAAAAAGATAATCATTTAAATAATAATTGGACTTATTATCAAAATTATATTTCTTAATCTTACACCAGTTAAAATTTTCTCTTCCAGATTTATAGTCAAATTCTGGCTGTAAAGAAATTATTTGAGCTTCTTCTGATTGTGAAACTTTATTTGGAGCAATTTTTGCAAGAGGTTCAACAATATTACTATTTTCAAAATTTTTCTCTGCATCATCTGTTTCTTTTCTTTCAACTTGATAAGACTCTATTCCTGTTTGAAGTTCTTCAAAATCTTTTGTATTTTCATTATCAAAATTCCAAATACCAGAATTTTCATCTCTATAAATTGGGTCTGGCAAATAATCTTTTGGATTAAATTGTATTCTCATTTGACCAATGTCATTTCCAAGAAGATTACCTAACTCTCTACTTAAATTTTGATCATTCCATTTTTCTTTATTTTTAAAAAACATATCTCTGGCTCTAGTTATCCAACCATTATTATCAATATAGTTTTCATCAACTAGTGCTCTTGACAGTCTTGAAAACAAAGTTCTTGAAGTTAATGGTCCATATGCTTTATTTAAGTTTTTAGATTCACCAGTTGCCATATGATATGGAATCCAAAGTTCTTTTAATCCTGGAAATTCTTTAATTGATAATAATTCTACTCTAGCATCTTCAATAATTGAAATAATTGCTACCTGCACAGGTTTAAGTTTTCCTATCTCAAATCTTTTATGTGTAAATTTCATATGTGCTGCTGCGTGCATGATAGCAGCTCTGAATACTTCTTCACCGAGTTGCCCTGTAAAACCAGGATATGATGAGGGCACTCTCACAAAATTATTACTGAATGCTGTTCTTCTAATTGATGATTTTGTGTTACTAATTGGAATTTCTTTAATATTAATATCCATTCCCCAGACTGCCGTTGTATAAATCTTTAACTTATTTTCTTGTTCTTTAAAACTTTTAATACCTGCTGTTTGCTCAAGCCATTCCAATCCTTCATTGTCTTTAAGTGATAATAATTTAATTCTTTTTTCCATATCTCCTGAGCTAGCTCTCAAACAAGTTAAAAACCAATCTTCCATTTGCGAAACATTCATTTTTTCAACTAAAAAACTCATTTTTTGTAACAAGATTTCCAAAGCCTCAGGTGCTAAGTTTGTCATCTTTTCAATTAGCATTAACCAACTTAAAAATTTTTTATCACTGTCATAAAATCCTAAAATTTCTGAACAAACATTACAAAAACTATAAGATATTTTTTGTCCTCTTTTTATCGTTACAGATGTGAGTGTTGAATAAAATATTTTTATTGGCAAAAAACCAAATTTTTCAATAATATCTAATGAAGTTTTAGAAAATCCTTTTAGAACTAATTCACCATATCCCGAGCTATCAATTCTCTTTAGATATTCTAACCAATCATAAAGAGCTTTTTCTTTTAAAACTTTTTGAGCCTTTATTCTTAGAGAATTTTCTAAATTACTAAATGATTTGATGGAAATTATTTTACCCTGAGGCATTATCCAAGGTCTCTGATTGACCGTTCTAAAGAGTCTATAACATCTTGATCATCTGTCATTGGATGTACAATTCCTTTAAGACAGGCCTCTACGAAACCGAGATCTGATTTTATTAATTTTGCCGCTGTTATTAGCATTCTAGTTGAGGCTCCTTCATGCAGTCCTCTTCCTTTTAAATTTCTAGTTCTTTCAGAAACTTTAATTAATTTTTCAGCTATTTCTTTTGTTGTATTGCTTTCAAGAATTATTATTTCTTTTTCTATATCTTTACTTGGATAGTCAAAGTTTATACTTGCAAATCGTTGTTTTGTAGATTCTTTTAGATCTTTTAAAACACTTTGATAGCCAGGGTTATAAGAAATAACTAAAAAAAAATCCTTATGTGCTTTTATAATTTCACCAGTTTTTTCGATAGGTAAAATTCGTCTATCATCTGTTAAAGAATGAATTACTACTGTAGTGTCTTGTCTTGCTTCTACAATTTCATCTAGATAGCATATACCACCATATCTAACTGCTCTTGTAAGTGGTCCATCTTTCCAAATTGTTTCAGTTCCCTCCAATAAAAACCTTCCAACCAAATCTGACGCTGTCATATCCTCATGACAAGAAACTGTAATTAAAGGTTTCTTTAACCTCCAAGACATATGCTCAATGAATCTTGTTTTTCCAGATCCTGTAGGTCCCTTTAACATTAATGGAATTCTATTTTCCCATGAAGCTTCAAAAACTTTAGACTCAGTTCCTACCTCTATATATTTAGGCTCATTTGTAATTATAAAACCAGAGTTATCTGACATTAATTATACCTTTAAAATTTAAATACACAGAAGGAATAAAATCTAATTCCTTCTGTGTATTTGTTATTTTTTATCTATGTGTAGTTTTTTTATTAGGTATACCATCTATTGGGCTTTCATCAGTCCCCACAGTTGGTCGAGTCATATCCTCTACCATTTTACGAGTTCCTTCTGGATCATTAATCCATTTTTTATAAAACTCAAATGGCATCTCAGCGGTACCCTTGTCTCCATCACCAGAATTAATCATTCCAGTATAACCTCTATGTAAAAGTTTAAATAGATGGTTGTTAGACTGGCCAGTTGCTCTAGCATCTCTAATTGCAGAAACTGACATTTGTGCGTATTGGATACCCATTTCCTCAGTACCACATTCACCCAAGGTTCTTCCATCAAAACCAACTAATGAAGAGTGACCAAAATATGAATAAACTCCATCAAAACCAGTAGCATTTGCAACAGCAACGTATGAGTTGTTAGCCCAAGCCATCGCTTTAGCCATAATAATTTGTTGTTCTTTGGCAGGATACATGTAGCCCTGACATCTAACTATTAGTTCAGCACCCCTCATAGCACAATCTCTCCAAATTTCAGGATAATTACCGTCATCACAAATAATTAAGGAAACTTTTAGACCTTTTGGACCATCTGAAACATAAGTGCAGTTTCCAGGATACCATCCTTCAATAGGCACCCAAGGCATAATCTTTCTATATTTTTGGACAATTTTACCTTTATCATTCATTAGTATTAAAGTGTTATAAGGTGCTTTATTTGGGTGATCTTCATGCCTTTCTCCCGTTAGAGAAAAAACTCCCCATACTTTATTTTTTATACAAGCTTCAGAGAAAATAGCAGTTTCTTCACCAGGAATTTGTGATGCAGTTTCATACATTTCTTTTTGATCGTACATGATACCATGAGTACTATATTCTGGAAAAATTACTAAATCCATACCAGGTAAACCTATTTTCATTCCTGATATCATATCTGCAATTTTTTTTGAATTTTCTATAACTTCTTTTTTTGTGTGAAGTCTTGGCATTTTATAATTTACTACTGCAACACCAACAGTATCCTTACTGCTTCCTATATCACCATGAAACATATTACACTCCTTTTATTAAATTTATTTAAGATAATCATTTTCTATTCAGCAATAAAAATAAAAATTTTATATAAATAAACTTTATATAAAACCTTTATAATATTTTATTAATTTCAATAGTTACTTTAATTAAATACATTTAATAAATAATAATGGAGAAAATAATGAATAAAAAAATAAAAAATAAAGTTGTAACACTTACGTCTAGTAGACGTGGGTTTATTAAAAATACCCTTACAGCATCAGCTTTAGGAGTTGCAGCTGGAGCTTTTCCACATGTATGGATGAAGCAAGGAAATGTTTATGCTGCAAAAAATGAAATTAAAGTAGGTGTTTTATTTTCATTGACAGGTGGTTTAGCAATTATTGAAGAGTCACTTCACAAAGCTACTATCATGGCAATTGAGGAAATAAATGCTGCTGGTGGTGTGAACGGAATGAAGATAAAAGCTATTGTTGCTGACCCAGCTTCAGACCCAGCAACTTTTGCTGCAAAAGCACGTACACTAGTATTAAAAGATAAATGTGTAACAGTCTTTGGTGGATACACTTCTGCAAGTAGAAAAGCAGTTTTGCCTGTGTTTGAGAAGAGAAAAAATTTATATTTTTACCCAACACTTTATGAAGGAAGAGAGTGCTCAAAAAATGTAATTTACACTGGTGCAGTGCCAAACCAACAACAAGATGAGTTTATTCCTTATCTAGTTAAAAAATATGGAAAAAGATGGTCATTGATTGGTTCAAACTACATTTACCCAAAGGAAGAGAACAATTATTGTAAGTTGTTACTTAAAAAATTGGGCTGTGAAGTGCTAATGGAGGAATATGTTCCATTAGGTCATTCTGAGTTCTCATCTGTTGTTAATAAATTTAAGAACGATAAACCAGATGTGATTTTCTCAACTGTAGTAGGTGACTCTGTTGTTGCGCTTCATAAACAATATAGAGCTGCTGGATTAGATCCAGAAAAAATGCCTATGTGTAGTTTAACAACATCAGAAAATGAAGTTGCTGCTATGGGTGGAGACGCTGCAGCTGGACATTTAACTTCAGCTCCTTACTTCATGGTTCATGAATCAGCTGAAAATGCAAAATTTGTTTCAGCTTATAAAAAGAGATGGGGAGCAGATAAAGTTACCCACTTCGTTTCAGAACCAGCTTATTTTGGTATGGGTATATTTAAGCAAGCACTGGAAAAAATAGGAAATGCTGGTGATATCAATCCAACTGCAATTATGGAAGCATGTAAAGGACAAGAAATAATGGCTCCTCAGGGAAAAATTAAAGTTGACCCTGACAACATGCATTGTTACTTGTGGCCTAAAATTGGTATTTGTAAATCAAACGGTCAGTATGATATTCTTAAAAAAACTGATACTTGGTTAAAGCCAGTTCCCTACGCTGCATACCCAGAGCAAACTTGTACAGAGAATGGTTTGATAAAAGTCTAGTATAAGTCTAAAGTTTTTTTTAGCCCAATATGAAAGTGTTGGGCTAAAATATATTTAAATTAAAAATTTTTTAGATGAGTTGTAATTTGTATTAATTCTTAATAGAAATTAATTTTAACAAAAAATAATATATTATGGATTTTTTTATCTCTCAGTTTATTAGTGGCCTTAGCATAACATCGATACTGTTAATGATAGCTCTTGGTTTGGCTATTATCTATGGAACTACAGGTGTAATAAATATGGCTCATGGTGAGTTTGTTATGATTGGAGCTTACACATCATGGTTTCTTCAAACAAAATTGGGGATGGGTTTAATTGCTAGTATCATTCCTATTTTTTTAATTACTGCGGCAATGGGTTTCTTAATTGAACGGCTTATAATAAGACATTTATATAATAGGTTGTTAGATACAATTTTAGCAACATGGGGGATAGGAGTTATACTTCAGCAACTTATTCGTTTGTCAGTAGGCTCAGAATTAAAATATTTAGAAATTCCATCTTATATGGCAGAGAGTATGAGTTTATTTGGTCAACAAGTTTCTATTTATAGAGTTTTCATATTTTTATTCGCTATAACAATTTTTATTTTGGCTTGGTTAATAATATTTAAGACAAAATTTGGTATGAAATTAAGAGCTGTCACTCAAAATAAAGACATGGCTAGCTGTTTTGGAGTTAATTCAGGAGCAGTTTATTCAGCTACTTTTGCCTTCGGAACTGGAATAGCAGCACTAGCCGGTGCTTTTATTGCTCCTTTAAAAAGTATTTCACCAGATATGGGAACAAATTATATTATTGATGCATTTATGGTTGTTGTATTAGGTGGTGTTGAAAGTTTAATTGGAACTGCAGCAAGCTCATTTATTATTGGTGAGACATCAAGCTTTATTGCCTCATTTTCAAATGATACTTTAGCGAAAGCTCTAGTTTTAGTAATTACAATTTTAATCTTAAGAATTAAACCCCAAGGTTTATTTACTAGGAAAATTAGATCATAGAAATTAGATAATGAAAATAAATATTATCAAAAATCAATTTTTCTTATATGGGGTATTTTGTTTTATATTATTCTTATTTCCTTTGTTAATTGATGATCCTTTTTATTTAAATAAAACATCGACTTACATCGTCTTTGGTTTATTGGCTGTTTCTCTAAGTCTAAGCTGGGGCTACACAGGTATATTAAATTTAGGGAATGCTGTTTTTTTTGGACTTGGATCTTATTGTATGGCTATGTCTTTAAAGCTTAAGACAGATTCTATACATACTGGATCAGGAGGGTTGCCTGATTTTATGGTTTGGAATAACATAACAGAGCTACCATGGTTTTGGGAACCATTTTATTCTTTATCTTTTGGAATATTTGCAGGAATCGCAATACCGGTTATTTTAGCTATTATTTTAGGATATTTCATTTTTGGTGGAAGGGCTGCTGGTGTATATGTTGCAATAATTACTCTCGCGTCAATGATAGTTGTTTATCTTTTAATAATGGATCAGCAAGCATACACAGGAGGCTTTAATGGTATAACTGATCTGTCTCCACTTAAGGTTGGTAATTTAGAATTTGATGCGTACGGACCTTCTGCATACTATTTAGTTGTATCAGTAATGACACTTGTATTATTTTTAACATTAATTATTACAAAAAGTAGAGCTGGTTTAATTTTTCAAGCAATAAGAGATGATGAAAACAGAGTGAGGTTTTTAGGCTACAATGTGGGTGTTTATAAAACAGCATCATTATGTATTTCAGCTGGCATAGGAGGGGTAGCTGGAATGCTTTATACAATAGTTATGGAATTTGCTTCACCAACATTTATGTCCATAACCCTAAGTTTATCAGTTGTAATTTGGTGTGCAGTCGGTGGAAGACAAAGCATTTTTGGTTCATTTGTAGGTGCATTAATCATTACATCAGGCCAAGGTTCTTTATCAGAATCTGAAACCTTTTTACATACTTGGACTTTAATAATGGGATTGGTATTTATACTCTCAGTTTTATTCCTTCCAAAGGGCTTAGCAGGAATGTTTTCTAAAAAATAAAATAATATGCAAAATTTAAAAGAAAACTTAATCCAACTAAACTCTGTAGAAGTAAATTTTGATGGTTTTAAAGCAGTAAATGAATTCAATTTTGGTGTTAAAGCTGGTGAATTAAGATGTTTAATTGGACCTAATGGAGCCGGTAAAACAACTGTCCTTGATATAATATGTGGAAAAACAAAAAGTTCAAAAGGGAATATTATTTTTAATGGAGAAGATATAACAAACAAAGAAGAATTTCTTATTTCAAGAAAAGGGGTGGGTAGAAAGTTTCAAATTCCAAGTGTTTTTAAAGAATTAACAGTAAAAGAAAATTTATATGTAGCATTAAATTCAAGTTTAGGTTTTTTTAGAAATATAGTTAATTTTTTTAATCCAACAGACCAAGAAAAAATAGATAAAATTGCTGAATTTGTAGGATTAAAAAATGATTTAGAAAAACAAGCACAATTTTTATCACATGGACAAACGCAGTGGTTAGAAATTGCATTAGTAGTACTTAAAGATCCAGCGCTAATTTTAATGGACGAACCAACTGCTGGTATGACCAATTATGAAACAAGTCAAACTGTTGAACTTTTTAATAAACTTAAAGAAACTCACACTTTGATTGTTGTTGAGCATGATATGGGTTTTGTAAAAGAGATTAGTGATATAGTTTCTGTTATGCATGAAGGGAAACTGTTAGCAGAAGGTAAAACTAAAGAAATTGAAAATGATGCAAAGGTAAAAGAAGCATATCTTGGAAACAAAGGAATAACCAATGCTTAAATTAGAAAATGTAGCATCTTATTACGGTGAAAGTTTAGCAATAAATCAAATAAACTTAGAAATCAAAGAAGGAAATTTCCATGGAATTATTGGTAAAAATGGAATGGGTAAGAGCACACTTCTTAAAACTATTATGGGATTAATGGATAAGA
>Ga0209710_1003328_pt1 | contig 10882 bp, 16 predicted proteins | sample ArcticOcean_MG_C_5_FD_187436 | JGI IMG/M metagenome (GOLD analysis project Ga0209710, IMG submission 187436) | Marine microbial communities from western Arctic Ocean - ArcticOcean_MG_CB4_138 (SPAdes) (version 2) | ecosystem: Environmental > Aquatic > Marine > Oceanic | place: Arctic Ocean...
ATGTTACCAATATCAGTTTTGAAGAAGCTCAAGCAAAGATTGTTCATCCAGTTAATCAAGTAAACGGATTTCCAACAGATTGCAAGCCATTCAATGGTGTATGGGATATAAGCAGACGTTTACCTGTGTACACACAAGAACGCAAATCAAAATCATGGTATGCCGCAGGCTACTACATGGTTACAATTGGTAGAAAAAGCAAAATTATGCATTGCCCTAAATTGATATTGTTAGAACGTTATGGATATGTTGGTCCAGTTAAAGAAGCAGATGGGTTCTACTACAAGTGAGCGGACTTTATATACGCAAGTTTATCGACAGAGTTGCACAATGCGATGCAACTGGTGCTAACGATTTTATATGGCCCATGGCAGATGCTAAGAACTTGCACGGTGATATAACCAAACTGTTGCTTGACATACAGTTACTACAAGACAAAACTCAAGAACAAATCCCCACAGAAATTGAAGTTGATGGCGGAAATTGGTAATTAACTAAGCCGTTAAGTCAGTTATCTACGCAGTTAATCATAAATAACTGTGGAGATAATAACATGAGTAGACCAAAGCCAACAATATTAGTAGAAGTTACAGACAAAGCAACTTACAAAACAGAACAGGTTCTAGCCAGTGATGGCATATGGGCAGTTTATTTTGAAGGCAGTCCAATAAACTTAAAGACTTCAAACATGCTGGTACAGTATCCTGGACCCAAGTATAAGAAAGTAAGTTTTTCAAACCCTGGACATGCAATCAGTCTAGCAAAAAAACTAAACATACAGTTCAAAACAGAAAAGTTTAGTGTTGTATTGCTTCACAAGGGTGAGCTAGTATACCCTGATGCGAAATAAAGAAGAACTAACAAAACTTCTTATACAACAACTTCCTAACGACAATCAACCTGATTACAAAAGTGCATTTCATTCATGGTGGTACAACACCAGAGACAACGGTGGCATGCGACTAACGTCAACAGGCTTTCAATTAATGAAGAGATTGAAGTTTGAATATTGGGAATTTGAATTCCCAGAAGGCTTTGCACAAAAAAACAAAAGAGTTATACTGGGTCTAGACAGAAAACTTGAATGGCCTTATTACTACGGCAAAAAACGCATTGCATTCTTTGGAAGTAAAGAAGCAATGATGGCAAACTTAACTGGTGATATTGAACTATGGCTTGCCAATAATTTTGGTTCTTAGATCGTAAATACCTTTTGCAATAGCAGTATGTCCTTGTACCAATGGATGACCTCCAGGTCCTTTATCAAAATTCTCACACAACGCCACTAATTGTGCTACACAATGTGGAGAATCAACATCCCAAGGACTTAGAAAATAGTGTTCACACTTGATGTACTGTTTTAAAAGTGCAACTTGTGTGTGAAACTTATTGAGTGCCCAGACTTCATCCCACTCTCTAAATTCATTTGGAGTCTTCGTAGGAGTAAAGTGTTCTCCGTTGCGTTCAAATCTATTAGGTGTTGTAAAAGCAACAATCATCAACTTTGGGCTATATTCATCAATGGCATTAACAGCAGTTCGCACAATAAAGTCATTGCTGGCACCAGGTTGTGCTAGATTAACACACTGCATGTCAAGACGTGTAGCCAATTGATAGGGCCATGCGAACTCTGTATTGCTTAGTTCTGTGCCATATGTAAAACTATCGCCTATTGTTACTAACATTCAAATACCTGTTGACATTGTGTGATAATGTGTTATAATGTAATTATAATAAAACAACAAAGGCGTGAATTAATGCACCTACAGATTAAAGATGTTTCTCTCTATACCAAAGTCACCAGCAGATTAAAAAATGGAAGACACTATCATAACTTTCAAGAAGAGATGGCTGGTTTACAACTACAACAATTTACTGTACAGAAAACTGCACAAGAACACAGTTTACAAAACAAAGAAACAATACTTGCACGTGCAACACACCTGGGTATACCAACAGTAATCTTACACTCAGAAGGTATGCAATTTGTTGGACAGTCTAACATTACAACGCAACAGATACTAACTGATACACAGATTGATGGACTTAATGAGGGCAGTAGCCACCGTTGGAATAGTGCAAGATGGAATGTGATTGAAAATGATGAAGGTTATCAGGTGTTGGACTTCTACACTAACTATGATATGAATCTTGTTCTTAATGCAGACACAGGCTTTTATGTGGACGGTGTAAAAGTAAAAAATAGATATGATCAAATCAACAAACTTTGGAGTTATGGTTATGCTAGTAAACGTGGTAGACCTCTAAGGATTGGTAGAATAGGACACAGTGGTACCAAACAAGAAATAGAACACCTTGTAAGATGGACTGATGAACTGAAGTCAACACACACTGGTAGTGAAATTGCAGCAAAAACAATTTCAATATACAGTTCATTGAACAGACATTACGCCTGGCCTGAGCACTGGTAATAAATATGTATATGACTAGAGAACTAAAATACAACAGTGATAGATTTAATTTAACATCAGCAGATGACAGTTGTTACTTAGATCCTAGTGATCCTATTCACGAGTTTATGATTACAGGCAATGCTAGTAATCTAAACCAGCCAAAAAAACAATCGGTAACAGTGCAAGCAGCCGAACATCAACGCAAAGTAGAAATAGCAAAAGCCCAAGGCATCAAGCCTGGCACACCAGCATGGTTTATGTTATAAAATCACTGGTAGTATAACACCCCAATAAGTAAAAAGATGCCGGTATAGCTCAGTTGGTAGAGCACTTGATTTGTAATCAAGATGTCCGGGGTTCGAATCCTCGTGCCGGCACCATTAAGTATTTTTATGTTATCTCTAAGGTTGACAAACGGTGTTTCTAGTGTTACAATAAGTACATAACAGTTAGAAACAAAGGAAAAACAATGGGATTAATTATATTAGCAGTACTATTTTCAATCGGAAATAACGACTTCATGTCAACCGCCGAAACACAAAGACAAGCAGGATTCAAATGGTATGCATTACCAGAGTGCAGACAAGTTACACCAGATGTACCAGCAATAACAATAGACAGTGTTAAGGGCGAAAGAGTTTGTTATAAACTTGCACTAACACGCGATGGCGCAAAATAATTGCTTGAATGGTTCATTATTGCTTTTATCTCTATGCCCAGTACTGATCGTATAGAGGTAAAGCTGATGGAAAAAAGTTTTGATAGCAAAGCAGCCTGTGTTAAGTACATGCAACAAACACCCAGTATTGTTAACGATATACATATACTTGAACCACAAAATACTGGTATGTGGTTTGAGTGTTTAGACAAAAACTCAGTTGATCAGTTTAGAATAAAACGTAGATCTATTTAACGGAGAGACAAATGGCTACTAAAAAGAACAAAGATTCAAAAGCATGGATGGTACCCGAAGGCGAAACACGTGAGAACGCAACTTATCATTATCTAGCACATAAAACAGTAAGCATGATCCGTGAAGCTAAGAAGATACGTGTTAAAAAATACCATCCAAAACTACAAAAGCATGTGTGGTTTATCGAAACTAAGATGCCAAGCCATAGTAAATAAATATACATATGATAACACTTAGTATTAAATTCCATGCAAACAAGGTTAAGAGATACCCAAAATTAAGAATATTTGTAGATCAAGACCAGATGGAAGAAGTAGAGCTAAGTAGCAACAATCAGACTATTAGTTTTCCTATTGATCTTGAAGATGGTGAACATCTGTTAGAAATAGAGCACTACGGAAAAACGTCTTATGATACAATTTCCACAGAGAGTGGCATTATAATAGACGATACCTACTTTCGCATAGAAGAAATATCAATTGATCAATTTGACTTGCCTATATTAATATTGTGGACTTGCACTCTGGTTCCGGACTGGACTGGTCTCAAAAAACCAGAGGGATTTCCAAATGAACTATCTCAAGTATTAGAAGTAGGAACAAATGGTATGTGGAAAATGCCATTCTATACACCTGTTAGTGATTGGTTAATTAACCGAAGAAAACAAAATAATAAAAAACTAGAAGATGTAATAGTTTATGAAAGTTATGAGCCATCAAATCACAGTGTACATGATTATATACTAACTGCTGAAGATCATACTACCATTCAGGACATTAAAAGGCTATTAAATGAGTGATTTAGTTATTGTTGCATTACCTCGACTAGATTTAACTCGTGCAAATATTGCAGGAGCAATACTTTCTAGCATTGCAAAAACTCAAGGACTGTCAGTGAGCATGCACGATTTTGCATTGGATCTTTATAACCTAAGTACCAAAGAAGAATGGAATGAATACGAACTTTATTGGCAATTAGATCTAAATTACAAACTTGAAGACCATTTACGTTTAACTTTAGATAAACAATTTGACGACCTAATTGATCGTATAATTGCAGATAATCCAAAAAAGATAGCAGTAAGTGTGTTTAGTCATAATAGTATTAATGCCACAGATATATTTTTAGAAAAAATACGAGGACGCACTGACGCCAAAATTATCATTGGCGGGCAAGGGCTACTAAGCAAAATAGAAAACTTTCCGTATGCCGACGGATTACTTAAAAACAACCTCATTGACTATTACTGTGCTGGCGAAGCTGAAACAACATTTGCAATGGCACTCCAAGATCAAACAGGACCTGGTATTAATAATTGGCAATGGAATCAGTTAAATAGTCTTGATGATTCGCCTATTCCAGATTATTCGGACTATAAATTAGATGAATACCATTATCTAGTTACAGGTAAGAGTTTATGGATAAACGGATCACGAGGATGTGTACGCAGGTGTGACTTCTGTGATATTGGTAAAATTTGGAAAAAATTTAGATTTCGCAGTGGCAACAGTCTAGCAAATGAAATAAAATATCAAATTAATGCATACAACATAAAAACATTTCAGTTTGGAGATGCACTCATAAATGGGTCAATGAAAGCCTTCAATGACATGACTAGAGCTCTTAACGAATATATCAAAAAAGGTGATATACATCGACCATTATTTGGTGGACACTTTATTGTACGTCCAAGTAATCAAATGAAACCAGAGCATTATGAACTAGCAGGCAAGGCTGGATTAGACCTTATTAGTATAGGTATCGAAACTGGTAGTGATGAACTACGGGCTAGAATGAACAAGCACTTTTTAAATGATGACACTGCTTATCATTTAGAGCAATGCAGGAAGAACAATATAAAAAATCAGTTTCTTATGTTTAGTGGTCACCCAACAGAGACTCTTGAGGACCATAATCAAACATTGGAAATGCTAAAACGTTTTAGATACTACGTACCAAGTGGTACTATTATAGGATTAGAGGTAGGAAGTGCCGCCATCCTCGAAGAAACTCCATTGGCACACTGGGCAAACGAAAACAAAGTAGAGTATTCGGTTGAACGCAAAGGTGACAACAGATTCTGGTTTAATCCAGCTAATCCCACACTTACACTAAAAGAACGTGTAAGAAGACAATTAGAAATATTCGAAACTGCTATCGAACTTGGATGGCCGTTAAATCATATCGGAACACAACTAAGATACATGCGTCGACTATTGCTTATAGAAAAAGAACGTAATGAGAAATACCTTTGCAAACAAAACTGTACTACACGAGCAAGACCAGATAACGTAGAACTATAATATGCAACAATGAAAAACGACTGTTGAGATTTTTAGCCAATAAGTAGTTCATGTGCGGAATATTATTAGTCAAGAGCAAAACAGAAATACCAATTTGGAAACATCTGTCAGCATTAAAAACACTGAAAAGTCGTGGTCCAGATTCTACTAGGTACCGATATCAAAATAATATATTCATTGCTCAAGTGGTGTTGCACATCACAGGCACTGATGATTATTATATCACTCCGCATGATAACTTTCTAGCATACAATGGCGAAATATACAACTATCAAGACTTTGGCAAGTATTCAAACGATATTGAATTCGTAGATGACGCAGTAAATCACAATGTCAAACAGTTAGCACAAGGTTGGGGTCCGTGGGCATGGGCCTGGACAGACAATACCACAGTGAGATATGCTGCCGACCCGCAAGGAGAAAAAACACTATATCAATATCAAGACAAAGACATATTGATAGTTTGTAGCGAAGTTGCACCTATTCTGGAATACATAGATGCTACAAAATTAAAACAAGATTATACCACACGGCATTGGACAATACTTGATCAAACACCATGGCAAGGTATAACAAGATTAACACCTGGTTGTGAATACATCAATGGTGATCCTGTGCAGCAGATAGACAGTGTGTGGGATTGGATTCGTCCTCAAGAAATGTCATTTAATGAGGCATACGAAGAGTTCAAAAGCACATGGCAGCAAACTTGTAAACTTATGACACCAACTTGTGCCTCAGCACTTACCTACAGCGGTGGACTAGACAGTAGTATCATATTAAGTCACATTGACAATCTCGAATTGTACACAACCAACATGATTGGTAAAGACTCTATTGCTGATTGCATAACAGACTTTTTAACTGTTGCTGAAAAGAAAAGGATGCACGAACTACCAATTGATCCTCAACTGTGGGCTGAATATTTTTGTGAAGTAATTGTTAGGACACAGATGCCTGTGCAGAGCTGGAGTTTTGTTGGACAGTGGGCTATTAGTAAAGCATGCAAACAAAGAGTATTGTTTACCGGAGTAGGTGCTGATGAATTGTTTGGCGGATACGATATATATCAAAAATTAAGTTACAATAACAACAGTCCTTACAGTGAAAGCTCTCCACTGTGGCAACAGTGTTTGGATATTTACGACCAACATAAAGGACAAGCAACACTATTAGCAGACTATTGGCATCAGATATCAGGTTGTGATAGTAGAGGAATTGATGCTATCACAGGAGCCTGGGGTATTGAAGGTCGTAATCCTTTTATTGCTAAGCCTGTTATGCAATTTGCATTAAACTTGCCATTCGAATACAAAGTGGGGAACAAACCAAAACCTCTAATACGCAGATTGTTTTTAGAAAGATGGAGAGAAAAAGATATATGGCCAAAGAAAGGATTTTCAGGACACTGCAATGATAGCCTGCCCTATCTTAACATAACAACAACATCACAAGAAAGAAACAGTCAATGGCACGAAGCAGTTGTTAACAGTTTTTATAGTGATTCCAATCTACTAATTGACTAAACCATTCTGGTGAAAACACCACCGATGGGTGTGCTTTGAGATAGTTTTTAATTAACACAATACAAAGTTTCTCAGACGGCATAACTCTACCAGTTTTTTGACTGTTATACTCATACCAGTCTATACCATAAGGTGCAAGTTTATCTGTAAATCTAATTTGAAATTCGATTCCAATTTCTGCCCTACAACTTCCTGCAAACTGATCAAAGTTTTTAATCTGTGGTAAATTCTTGAACTTGTCAGCATATCGACTATGAGTTGTTATGAAACAATCTACTGTGGTTATTTCTGGTATGACTTCAAGGCAACGCAATCTGCTTTCACCATTGTTTATTCCATAATGTTCTTCACCAGTGTACGTTATCAACATAGGTTTGACAATTCCTTGTTTTCGAATATCATTGATCCACAAGTTTAGTTTTACTAGATTTGCAATATCATAAAAGTTAAGTTGCCTGTCAGTGAAGTCATCGGTACGACTGTTTGCCCAGTCACATAGATCTTGCAACTTCTGTTTATAATATATTGCACCTTTTGGCAACATAGGTTGGAAAAATAAACAGTGTTCTCCACCGTGCAAACTATGGATAATGGGATCAGTATCAATCCCATAAGGCAACACTGTGTTGGTATATATTTTTATAGGGTTGTTAAAATAATGCATACATATAATTATTACATGGTACTAGGAGCCTATAAATTATGTATGATTTTATGAAAAACTCATGAGTATACGCACCGACGGAATTTGGGTAGCAGACGATAGAGAAGTAGCAATCGTCAAAGACCTCAGCGAGCACATACTCAGCCAAGGCTATACCGCGACCATACAAGACTCTAACAACTTTGGTTATCCTTATGGTTATACAAAAGACAACAAGAACCTACATTGTCGTTTGATTGACAGTGTGTTTCAACCAACACCAGTTGCTTGGACAGACCCCGATGCAACAATAGTAACAGACAACCATCCACTAAGTGCAGTAGCAGGTAAGATGGTGAGTTTACTGCCAGAGCTTTGGCATATTTGGCGTTTTGATCCTGTGTATGAAGATTGCACCTCACAAGGATACAACTGTTTTATGAACAGAGTACGAGGAGATAGAAACGAAGTTTTCTATGAACTGATACGCAGAAACATACTGCACAAAGGAGCAGTCAGTTACAATATTACACAAGAAGAATTGAACAATCAGTACCAATCAGCTGAAATGTTTCATTATGAAAAAGAACATACCGTTGCACAAGACATTGTACCATATAACGTAGTTGATGTGTTTGGAAGTCTTGAACAGGTTATTATGGAGACAAACGTTAGCCTAATACTAGAAACATTTATGAATGAAGACCATGTGGTGTTTAGCGAAAAACTGTTTAGAGCATTGCAATTGCCACGTCCATGGATGTTGTTTTGCAGTCCACAAAGTGTTAAACTATTAAAGAGTTACGGGTTTGATGTCTTAGATGACTATGTTGATCATGGTTACGATGAAGAGTTTCACAAAGGAAATAGAATGAATATGTTGTTGGATCGACTAGAAACATTTGCTGACAGAGTGTACACTCGTAGAGACTACGAGAGATTTGAAGTAGCTGCGGCAACCAATAAACAGCTTCTTGACGGTTGTGCTGAGAACTGGCCACAAAAGTTTGCCGCAGTAAAGAAAGCAATAGCCGATGCCTGATGCACTAATACTTGGTTGTTCACATGCCGCAGGTGCATTGATGCATGAAGAACCTGGTTTGGTATTAGAATCAGACGGCACAAAAGATGTTTATCAGTTAGAAGCCGAATATGGGGCACAACGCAGCTATCCTGTGCAGTTGGCTGAGATGCTAGGATACACCGCACACAATCATGCTATCAGTGGCGGAAGCAATGATGCAATGTATAGAATATATGCTGAACAAGAACAACACTATGACTTGATAGTTGCTTGTTGGACTGGTCCAGATAGAGGAGAAATTTGGCATAGTGAGCATGAATATTGGGTACCAATTGATGTTGGCAACGGCGATAGTTTTACCAAGACACCCAATGATATACTCAAACAAGGTCGTAATGTTCTTACCAAGTTAAAAAACTTCGAACAGTATGAAGACTACGGTAAACAATGGTTGACTTTTGAAGGCAACGAACAACGTGGATTCAACAACAAAGTTAAAAACATACTCGCACTGAACAGTCTAGCAAAAAGCAAAGACACACGTGTAATCAACCTTGAAAGCTTCGCAGGAATTCACTATCAATTTCCTTGGCCCACAGATATACACCGACCGTGTGATGGTCACCGAAATGAATTCTGTAACTTTTGTGATTATAGAAAATTTCCAACTGAACCACGAGGGCATTATTTTTTTGCAGCACACAAGGCATATGCTGAATATATATTAGGAAGAATTAATCAACTTGGAGGCTTTGGCAAATGATTGAAATACACGGACCTACCTACAAATATGCAGGTGAAGTATTAGACAAACCTGAGATTATTGTTGTCCGTGATCATCACTATAATGAAGTAGATCATTGTTTCCATGTTAAAAAACTGTTGGAAAACAGCACGTGCGACCCTTATTTGCATACACTGATATTTGATCATGTTCTTATCCATGATGATGTTCTTAAAGATTATAACATAATATTATATCCTGCTCTTATAGCAAAAGAAGAACGTGAGTTTAATCAGCAGCTGATTGAAATTGATTGGAATAATCGTAGTTGTATATTTAATTTTATGATAAACAAGCCTCGGACACACAGAAAAAGATTGCTAAAACTTGTTGAGGAATTAAACTTAACAAACTATACATATAGTTTGCCTTGGATAGAAAATCCGTTTACCTCTTTGCCTGTGACCAATTACATGATTGGCACAGAAACACAAATGCTGCAAGGAATACGAAGCGGCAATATAATGAATTGGCAAAACTATAAACAACTATTACAAAAGACTGTGTTTGAACCAAGTTGTATAAGTTTGATAACAGAACCTGTTTTCTTTGAACGTGAAAGTATATTAACTGAAAAAACCATTATGAGTATATACAGTGGAACATTGCCAATTTGGGTAGGTGGTTGGAGATGTGCTGACGCATTGCGTAGTTTTGGATTTGATGTATTTGATGATATTGTTGATCACAGTTACCAAGACTTAGACGATCCGTTTGATCGTTGTTACCATGCTATAGAACGTAACCTCAACTTGTTACGAGACTTTGATCTTGTACACAAGTTTATTCAAAATAACAAAAGTCGTTTTGAACACAATCTCAACCTGTTAAAAAACAATGTGTTCCAGAAAACAGTTGATCAAGTAAAAATAGACGGAATATAATTTTAGATATATACATTGTTGGGGCATCATCTGGGAGGACGCAAGTGTTGCACATTTGTAAGGCGAGTTCGATTCTCGTATGCTCCACCAATTTGGTATTGATATGTATGCAAGAATTAAATTAAAAGAAACCAACTACACCGGAACTATTCCCTACATCACTGCAAAGTTACAACGAAACTTTGCTGCTGATCAAATGCAAAAGATCTATAGAGACTACTGCGTTTACAAACGTTTCCCAAGTGTTATGCCACTGTTTATTGAAGAATATCTATATCCGCAAAGTGATGTGATGTGTTACTATGATGAAGATGTTATGGTGGGATTTACACTTATGTTTAAGTACAATACTCGCAACGTTGCGGCTGCACAGTTTGCATGGAACTATCAT
>Ga0209710_1003332_pt1 | contig 10873 bp, 8 predicted proteins | sample ArcticOcean_MG_C_5_FD_187436 | JGI IMG/M metagenome (GOLD analysis project Ga0209710, IMG submission 187436) | Marine microbial communities from western Arctic Ocean - ArcticOcean_MG_CB4_138 (SPAdes) (version 2) | ecosystem: Environmental > Aquatic > Marine > Oceanic | place: Arctic Ocean: Canada...
CATTGCCTTTCCTGAGCTATTCCCTGATCCACAATAAAGTAAAATTGTTTTCTTAGATTTATTTTTTAATTTATTTATTTCTTCAGGAAGCTTTATAAAAGGTATATTTATTGCATCAGGTATATGGCCTTCATTAAACTTTTCTTCGTTTCTAACATCAATAATTGTGCAAGCCTCCCTATTTGTAAGCAAAACAGCTTCTTTAACATTAATTACTATAATTCCTCCTGAGAGCAATCGGGGGAATAAAAGCAGCAAGCCAGAAGTTAATATAATAAAAACTAATAAGTAGTCATTTAATGTGAAGTCCAAAAAATATCCTTTAAAAATAAAACAAATATGAATTTAGCATAGCTAAATCGAAAAGTGGCATTATAATTGAAGGTTAAGACATAAGAAAATTAATTTTAAACATGATGCAAAAAAACTCAATAGTTTTACTTATTTTAGATGGCTTTGGCCATAGCGATAACCAAGAGTATAACGCTATCTATAAGGCTAATACGCCAAATTGGGATTCTTTAAATAAAAAATATCCACATACATTAATTAATGCTTCAGAATCATATGTTGGGCTTCCTTCAGGTCAAATGGGTAATTCAGAGGTTGGGCATCTAAATATTGGCTCAGGTAGAATAATTGATCAAGATATAGCGCGAATAAATTTAAGCATAAATGATAAAACATTTTTTTCAAAATCATTACTAAATAAAAATTTTCAAGCATTAAAGAGTAATAATAAAACACTACATATCTTTGGTCTTTTATCAGATGGAGGTGTTCACAGCCATATAGAACATTTCGATGCGATTTTGCTATTAGCAAAGCAAAATGATTTAGAAAAAGTTTATGTACATGCATTTTTAGATGGGAGAGATACTCCACCTAAAAGCGCTGAGAAATATATTTCAAGATTAGAAAAATTTTTCCAACATCATAAAATAGGTAAGCTTGCATCAGTATCTGGGCGATTTTATTCGATGGATAGAGATAACAGATGGGAAAGAACTGAAGCAGCATTTAACTTATTAATTCATGCGAAAGCAAAATATATAAAAAAATCCGCTCAAGAAGCAATAAAAGAGGCTTACAAAAGAAATGAGACAGATGAGTTTGTCTCACCAACACTAGTGGAAGTGGATGGTAAATTTGAAGGGATTAACAATAATGACACAATTGTATTTATGAATTTTAGATCTGATCGTGCAAGACAAATAACTGATGCAATTTTAAATGATAATTTTAATCACTTTGATCGAAAATTATTCCCAAAGAATCTAAACTACTTCACGCTTACTGAATACGATAGTAAACAGAAAAAAGCCCAGCCGATTTTTGAGCCAATAAAAATAAATAATTCGTTAGGGCAATTAATATCAGACAAAGGAAAAACACAGCTAAGAATCGCCGAAACAGAGAAGTATCCACATGTTACTTTCTTTTTTAATGGAGGTGAAGAAAATATATATCCTGGGGAAGAGAGGATTCTAATTCCATCTCCAAAAATAGAAACTTATGACCTTAAACCTGAAATGAGTGCATATGAAGTAACAGATAAGTTATGTGAAGCGATAATAAATCAAAAATATGATGTAATAATTTGCAATTATGCAAACGGTGATATGGTAGGACACACAGGAAATATAGATGCAGCCATTAAAGCAATCGAAGCTCTAGATAAATGTATTGGCAAAGTTTCTGATGCAATAAAAAAAATTAATGGTCATATGTTGATAACAGCAGATCATGGAAATGTAGAGCTCATGATGGATGAAAAAAATAACCAATTGCACACACAACATACTACAAACTTAGTGCCTTTTCTTTATATGGGTAAGAATTGTTCAATTAATAAAACTGGCAGTCTTTCAGATATAGCTCCAACAGTACTTTACATTATGGGGGAAAATCCACCGAAAGAAATGACAGGGAAAACTCTAATAAACTTTAATGAATAATAATTGGTCCTCAAAAAATATTACCAGGGTCATAATATTTTTTAGTATATTGATATTTGCATCATTATGTTTTGCAGAAAATGAAGCAACTAAAACAGAAAAAAATTTACTAAAAATAAAAAAAGAAATTAATCAGCTTGATCGAAATATAAAGAAAAATATAGAGGCTAAGAAAGATTTATCATCCGAGCTAAAACAAAAAGAAAAAAAAATAAGTAAAACAAGAAAAGCGCTCTACAATATAAAGAAAGAGTTCAAAAGTAATAAAAAGAAAATTGGAAAACTCAATATCCAACTTCTCAAACTTGAAAAAAAAATAAAAATAAAAAAAGAATTGCTTTCCTCTCGGCTTTATCAAGCTTACACAAAGGGGAGCCCCGGGTATTTGCAAATGTATCTAGATGGAATTAATCCGAGTCAAATCTCAAGAGAATCTTACTATATTGGTTATTATAGTAAACAACAAGATATTGAGATTAATGCAATAAAAAAATCTTATAAAGAAATTGAAGTCACCAAGAAGTTAACAAATAAAACATTAAAAAAAATTACTTTGCTAAAAAAACGAAAAGAAAAAAATGCAAAGAAACTACAGAAGCAAAAAAAAGAGAAAGCTAAAGTAATAAAAAAAATTAATAAAAAATTATTTTCACAGAAAAAAAAGAAGCGAAAGTTAGCTCAAAATGAAAAAAAACTAACTACTATTTTTAAAGCATTGATCAAGAAAATTAAGGCTGATGCTGCTAATAAATCAAGTAAAAAAATTAAAGCTGACAATAAATCAATCCCAGATAGTAAATTTGATGGTATTGATTTTAGAAAACTCAAACGGAAATTAAAGCTTCCTGTAAAAGGAAAAATAATAAACAAATTTAATTCAAAAAGAAAAGATACTGGCGCGGCATGGAAGGGGCTCTTTATAAAAGCAAAAGAAGGTAGTGATGTTTATGCTATAGCAACAGGTAAAGTTGTATTTTCTGATTGGATAAAAGGTTTTGGAAATATTATTATAATTGACCATGGTAAAGGCTATATGAGCCTCTATGGAAATAATTCTTCCTTGCTTAAAGAGAGTAATGATATTGTAAATGGTGGTTCAGTTATTGCAATTGTAGGCAATAGTGGGGGCAATTCAACTAATGGTCTTTATTATGAATTGCGCAAGAATAGTAAGCCGTTTGATCCATTAAAATGGTCAACATTAAAATAACCTACTCTCCAATTAGGTGGATATTTACTTTCCTATCAAATTCATTATAACGATGTTCAAAAATATAAATTCCCTGCCACTGGCCCAATAAAAGTTTTTTGTTTTTTACTGGAACTGATATATTAATTTGAGTTAAAGCTGTTCGGATATGTGCCGGCATGTCATCATCGCCTTCGATCGTATGAGTGAATAAAGTATCTCCATCTTTTACCAATCTAGAAAAAAAATTTTCTATATCGATTTGGACATCTGAGTCATAATTTTCGTTTAACAATAAACTGGCTGAAGTATGCTGAACAAGTAAGGTAAGTAATCCATCCTGAATTTCTTGATTAGCAACCCAATGAATTATTTCAGATGTAATATCATAAAGTCCGCGACCTTTAGTGTGCTTAATCACTTCATCGAATTTTTGTTTCATTATCTTTATTTCACCATCTCTCATGGGTATGAATTATTAATATAGCTCCTAACCCTAAAAAAAAATAGAATTATTATTTCAATTTCTTAAACTGTCTTATTTCTTTTAAAAATAGAATCATAAATTATAATTACTGCCCCTATAGTTATAGCTGTATCAGCTATGTTAAAAGCAGGCCAATAATAATCATTATAATGAAAATACAAAAAATCAGTTACATGCCCTAACGATAAACGATCAGACAAATTACCAATGGCACCTCCCAATATTAAAGACAACCCTAAAGACAAAAAAATATCTTCTTTATTTTTTTTAATCATAAAAATAATAAATACTGATGCTATTGCTGCAACTATGGATAAAAAATACCTTTGCCACCCACCTGCATCACTTAAAAAGCTAAATGCTGCTCCTTCATTTTTAAAATGTACTAAATATAAATATGAATTAATTTTAATGAACTGCTCCCCACTGATATACTCAATTGCTTGTATTTTTGTAAACTGATCTGATAAAAAAACTAAACTAGATAATAAATAATATTTAAGCATGTTTCCTTTCTTCACCCTTTTCGTATAGGTTGCTAATACATCTATTACATATCTCAGGGTATTTAGGATTTTGTCCTATATCTGCAACATAATGCCAACATCTTTCACATTTATTATTCTCACTAGCTTTAACCTCAATCTCTAAATCTTTTTTTGACTCTTCAAGGGTGCTATTTGATGTTATCAAGATATATTTTAATTCGTTATCAAAAAATGATAAGCTTTTATAAATATCTGATGGTGCTGAAATTTTTAACTCGGCTTGAAGCGAAGATCCAACATTGCCTTCCTCCCTAAGAGCTTCTATTTTTTTATTGGCTAAGTTTCTAACATCGATTGTGTGGCGCCATCCTAACAATTCTTTTTCAGAAAGATTATGGTTGGGTAATTCATACCAATTCTCAACAAATATAGTGCTTTCATTTTCTTTATTTATTACATTCCATAGCTCTTCAGCAGTAAAGCTTAAAACGGGAGCCATAAGTCTTATAAGTGATTGCGTAATATGGAACAATGCGGTTTGAGCAGAACGTCTACCATGAGAATTCTCAGCTGTCGTATACAACCTATCTTTTAATATATCAAGATAAAAACTACCCATATCTTCCGAACAAAAAGATAAAAACTTCTGCATTGCTAAATAAAAATCAAATACCTCATAATCCTTAACAACACTATTCTGTAGCTCCTCAATCAAATACAATCCATACTGATCAATCGACAACATTTCTTTAGGGTTGATTAACATCTTCTTTGAATCAAAATCTTCTAAATTTGCTGATAAGAATCTTAACGTGTTTCTTATCCTCCGATAACTATCTGAAACTCTTTTTATAATCTCATTTGAGATATTTAACTCCCCAGAGTAGTCAGTAGTTGCGACCCACAATCTTAGAATATCGGCACCATATTGGTCCATTATTTTTTGTGGTGCGATGACATTACCTTTTGACTTACTCATCTTATAACCTTGGCCATCAACTACAAATCCATGAGTCAAAAGAGATTTATAAGGTGCCTTTCCATTAATTGCACAACTTGTAAGCAGGCTTGATTGAAACCATCCTCTATGTTGATCTGAACCTTCAAGATATAAATCAGCTGGAGATGTCAAATCATCTCTTTGCTCTAAGACAGATTGATGTGTTGTTCCAGAATCGAACCAAACGTCAAGCGTATCATTTATTTTAATATAATTCTCAACATCGTCACCTAGCATTGATTGAGGCTCAATATTGAACCAGGCATCAATCCCATCTTTCTCAATCTTCTGAGCAACAATTTCAAAAAATTTAAGCGTATCTGGGTGAGGGGTATTGGTGTCTTTATGAATAAATATTGGAATTGGAACTCCCCAGTTTCTTTGCCTAGAAATACACCAATCAGGCCTACCGTCAATCATAGACTCGAGACGTTTTTTACCCCACTCAGGATAAAATTTAGTTTTGGCTACTGCTTTTTTTGCTAATTTCCTAAGAGAGTTCTCATTAGAATCTTTTAGCTCCATTCCAATAAACCATTGGGATGTTGCTCTAAAAATAATTGGAGCTCTATGACGCCAGCAGTAAGGATAGCTATGAATAAATTTTTCCTCGTGCAACAACAAATTCTTAGTTTTTAAAATATCAATAACTTTAGGGTTGGCTTCCCACACAGTTAAGCCTGAAAAATATAAAATATCATTTTTAAATTTTCCCTTAGCATCAACTGGGTTCTCTACTGGCAAGTCATATTTTAGGCCAACAATATAATCATCTAATCCATGCGCTGGTGCTGTATGCACTAAGCCAGTCCCTGTTTCAGTTGTTACATGATCTCCACATACAATCGGGACATTTTTTTCTAGGAAAGGGTGCGAAAATAATATTCCTTCTAAATCAGCTCCTTTACATGTTGCAACTTTTATTGCTGACCACTCATAAACTTTAAACCTGATTTCAGCTAAATCCTCTGCAAGGATAATGAAATTATTTTTACATTTATATAAGCCGTATTGAAATTTTGGATTGACTGAAATTGCCTCATTTGCAGGTAATGTCCAGGGTGTAGTTGTCCAAATAACAGCAGAAGCTTTACCTACTTTTTTAACTCCAAAAATATTTTCAATATTTTTAGGATCGATACAATCAAACTGAACATCAATCGCTGGGGAAGTCTTGTCTTCATACTCAACTTCTGCTTCGGCTAAGGCTGATGCACAATCTGTACACCAATGAACTGGTTTATTGCCTTGATACAATAGTCCTTTATCGTAAATTTTTGCAAGTGCCCTAACTATATTAGCTTCTGTTTCAAAATTTATTGTGAGATAAGGGTTATCCCAATCTCCAAGAACCCCCAACCTCTTAAAATCTTTTTTTTGTTTTTCTACTTGAACTAATGCATATTCACGACATAACTTTCTAAACTTATTTGGATCAATATTTTTACCATGCTCTTTTTCGACGACAAGTTCGATTGGAAGCCCGTGGCAATCCCATCCAGGAACATATGGCGCGTCAAAACCAGAAATTGTTTTCGACTTGATAATAAAATCTTTTAGAATTTTATTAACTGCATGGCCGATATGTATATCTCCGTTTGCATAAGGGGGTCCGTCATGCAAGATATACTTTGCCTTACCTTTTCTTGCAGTCCTTATTTTTGTATAAAAGTCTTTTTTCACCCACTCCTTTGCCCATTCTGGCTCTCTTTTTGCTAGATTACCTCGCATTGGAAATTCTGTATCGGGAAGATTTAATTTGTATTTATTATCAGTCATAATTTTTTAGAAAAGTTTTAGCGTTTGCGATATCTTTCATTATCTGTATTTTAAGTGCTTCTAGTGATCCAAATTTTATTTCATCCCTAATTTTCTTTAAAAAAGTGATGTGGACATGTTGACCGTATAAATTATTAGAGAAATCCAAAACATGGACCTCAAGAAGTAATTTAGATATGCCAGTTACCGTTGGTCTTGTGCCTAAATTTGCTACTCCAAATTTGTCATTTAATTTTACAGCAAAGACACCCTTTATTGGAGGGCGATTATGAAACATATGGATATTTGCAGTTGGAAAGCCAATCTTTCTCCCTCTTTGATCGCCATATACAACTTTTCCAGAAATGCAATAATCTCTACCTAGTAAAATCTTTGCTAAATTTAAGTCACCAGAAGATAATGCTTCTCTTACGTGGGTGCTAGAGACTCTTTTATTATTATTTTTGACTTCTTTTAGAATTGAAATTTCAATACTACTTTTTAACAAATCATTAGCACCGAATTCCCTATTGCTACCGAATCTAAAATCTTCCCCTACTAGGATAAATTGAGTTGAGATTTGGTTTTTTAATTTTGAAATAAAATTGTCACCTGACATGTTGGAAAATTTCTTATCAAATTTTACAACGTAAATTCTGTCAATTTTCTTCGTCTGAAAATATTCAATCTTTTCTCGTAGACTTGTTATCCTAGAGGGCGCGTCTTTTGGAGTAAAAAATTCTCTTGGATGTGGTTCAAAAATCATAATTGCAGATTCTATTTTTTTTTCTTTTGATTTGATTAATAATTCATTAATTAAATCCTGATGTCCCAAATGTATTCCATCATAATTTCCTATTGTTAATACACAAGGAGAATGCGAGCCAAATTTAGGAATATGTCTATATATTTGCATTTATTGAATAGTTTTCTTAAGGAAATCAGATATATCTAATCTGCATAATTTTAAAGCAATGAAGTATAAAAATATGCCAAATAATATTAAAGTTAATAAATGTAAAAATCGGGATAAAGCTGAATAATTTATCCATAACTCAACCGTCCCTTTGAAATAAAGTAACCCTAATGCCATCACAAATGTTGCAAAAATTATTTTTAGTAAGAACATCGCCCAATCATCATTCAATTTAAATATATTGCCTTTTTTTAAATGGTAAAAAAGCAATCCTGCATTAATGCATGCTCCTATGCCAATAGCCAAAGCCAATCCTGCGTGCTTGAGATAGCCAATAAAAATTAAATTCATAAACTGCGTACAAAATAGAGTAAATAAAGCAATCTTTACCGGTGTTCTCACATTCTGTTGGGCGTAAAATGCTGGTGCTAGAATTTTAATTAAAATTAAACCAACTAAACCAACACTATAAGCAGTTAATGCATATTTTGTCATTAAAACATCTGTTTCTGTAAAGGCGCCATAATAAAATAAAGTTGTTATTAGGGGAATAGCTAAAATCACTAAGGCTGCTGCAGCAGGAACTGCTAACAACAGACCTAATTTTAAGCCCCAATTAACCAGCTCCGAATAGTCTACTGTCTTTTTGCTTGAAAAACTTTTTGATAAATTTGGAAGCAAGATGGTACTCAGAGCAACCCCAAGAACTCCAGCAGGGAATTCCATTAGACGATCAGCATAATACAACCAAGATACACTTCCTGCGGCAAGAAAAGATGCGAAAATAGTATTAATTAATAAAGAGATTTGCATTATTGAGACTCCTAAGATTGCTGGACCCATCAACCTTAATATTCTCCAAACCCCTTTATCTTTTAAATCTAAATTAAATTTAGGTAAACAACCAATTTGCTTCAAAAAAGGAATTTGAAAAAATAATTGTAAAACGCCTCCAAAAAATACTGCCCAAGCTAAAACTTTAATTGGCTCTTCAAAAGAATCTGAAAAATATAATGCAGAGACAATAAATGAAATATTAAGCCAAACAGGGGTAAATGCTGGAACGATAAATTTTCCGTATGTATTCAATATGCCTCCTGCCATAGATACTAAAGATATAAAAAAGATATAAGGAAATGTTATTTGAAGTAAATTAACGGTTAAATTAAATTTTTCTGGATCTACAATAAATCCAGGGGCGCTAATATATATTAACCAAGGAGCTCCAAAAACTCCCAAAAGAGCAATTAAAACTAGAAAAATGCCCAATAAAGTAGCTACCTTATTTATTAGAAAGCTTACTTCTACTTTTGATTTTTTAGTTTTATATTCTGATAGAATTGGAACAAATGCCTGTGTAAATGCACCTTCAGCAGATATCCTTCTTAGTAAATTTGGTATTTTGAATGCCACGAAGAAGGCATCGGTATCAATGCCCACACCAAATATTCTTGCAATAATACTATCCCGAATAAACCCCAATATTCTAGATATAGTGGTCATTCCTCCAACGCTAGCAAGTGTTTTAAATAGATTCATAAATAATGTTTACAATATTAACTTGATTTTATCATGCTGGGCTCAACTAAATTTAGTTAAGATAAATGTATTCAAATACTTGTATCTATAAGCGAAAATGGATAAAATACGTTTTTATTTAAATATAAGTATATAAGGATGTTATATGGCCAACACGGCTCAAACAAGAAAACGTGCAAGACAAAATGATACTCAACGCATTCACAACGCGAGTCTGCGATCAACATTAAGAACTGCTTTAAAAAAAATTACTAAAGCAATACTTTCGGGTGATAAAAAAGTTGCAAAAAAAACTTTTGATGAAAATACACCTGTTATCGATAGAATTGCTGATAAAAAAATTATCCATAAAAATAAAGCGGCACGCCATAAGTCAAGACTAAATTCTGCATTAAAATCAATGTAATTACTCTAAGCTTCTTACTTAGAAGCTTTTTAGTTTTCCCATAAAATTTTTCTTATTGCATCAGTCTTTTGCATCAAGTCTTCCTGTGTTTGATTTTCTAATCCTAATATTGTTATATGGCCCATTTTCCTTCCTTTACGCGGGTCCGCTTTCCCATATAAATGAAGACTAATTCCAAGCCCTGCAATCATTTCAAATTTTGGCTCCATTTGTTTTCCATTCCTAAACCATAAATCTCCTAAAATATTCAGCATTAAGGATTTTGGAAATTTTGTTGCCTCATTTTTTGGTTTATTTCCGATCAAAGCCAATACTTGCTGGTCAAATTGATTGTAAACACAAGCATCAATAGAAAAGTGTCCAGAATTATGGGGTCTAGGTGCAATCTCATTAACATAAAGGCGATTGTTACTTATAAAAAATTCTACCGCCATAACTCCAATGTAGCTTAAATCATTAGCTATCTTCATAGCTAGCTTTGTTGCCTGCCCTTCAAGTAAAGAAGGTACTCGAGCAGGGATAAGAGAAAAATCTAAGATACCATTTTTATGGTGATTTTCAATCAATGGGTATTCTAAATATTCTCCATTAACTGATCTAGCTAAAACTATAGAAAACTCTAAATCTAAATCTAATTTTTTTTCTAGAATGCATGGTGCATTATCAAAGGTTATAAATGCATTTTCTACTTCAATAATATTATTAACATGTATTTGGCCTTTGCCATCATAACCAAATTGAGCAGTTTTAAGAATTCCTGGAAATATTTTATGCTGCTCATCAATATTTTTTATGGCCTCAATATTGTTAATAACAACATAGTGCCCAACAGGAATTCCATACTCCTTAAGAAAATTTTTTTCTTTAATGCGATTTTGGACAATAGATACTGCTTTAGAGCAGGGATGAACAATAGTGTCCTTCTCAAGATATTGGAGTGTTTCAGCAGGAATGTTTTCAAACTCAGTAGTAATTGCCCGACAGCTAGTCTTTAATTCGTCCAGAGCTTTTAAATCACTATATGGCTTACATATATGTTTTTCTGAAATTCTACCAGCTGGACTTTTTTCATCAGGGTCAAATACAACAACAGAATATCCCATATTTTGAGCTGCCGTGGTGAAAAAACGGC
>Ga0209710_1003336_pt1 | contig 10866 bp, 8 predicted proteins | sample ArcticOcean_MG_C_5_FD_187436 | JGI IMG/M metagenome (GOLD analysis project Ga0209710, IMG submission 187436) | Marine microbial communities from western Arctic Ocean - ArcticOcean_MG_CB4_138 (SPAdes) (version 2) | ecosystem: Environmental > Aquatic > Marine > Oceanic | place: Arctic Ocean: Canada...
TTTTGACATATATACTATATTAGAGGTGTCAATAAACCCATCTTCGTACTTTGTAGTATCAGATATGTCATCTTCCTTATGATAATTAACAAAGATTGGACAGTTTTTATCCGTAGGATGAAACATATAACCACCTACATTCTGAGCTAGAGGCTGTTCGGTCCAATTCAATACACGAAAGCAATCTTTTCTTGAATATTTTCGATAAAGAACAAATCCATTTATATAGTTCTCTTTTTTAAAATCTTTTGAGAATTTATTAATTGAATACAAGGTGTTATCTAATATATATTTTTTAAAATTAAGATTTTTAAGAGCTTGAGTTAAACTCTTACCAGGATTAATATTTTCCCCAGACCTGTAAACTATACTAAATCCATAAATAGTTGCAACTTTTTTAAGTTTACGCTCATGATTTTCAGTAACAAATTTAAGCTCAAGATTATGAAGCGCAGATTCAAAAGTTTCAAAGTTTATATTATATGAAAATCTTAATTCTAAATCTGAGTTAAGTTTTGCAAAACTTGTGAATCCATCTAAAATAAGATGATAGAGAATTAAGCTTTCTTCCACTCGCTTTGAATTATTGATTTCTTTTGAAAAATATTTTAATAGCAACAAATCATCTCCTGAAATGAGATGATACAATTCTTTCTCTTTATTTGCTGCAAAGGCATAAAAAGATGATTTTGAGTATGAAACATATTGAAATGGATCGCGTGAACCATGTTTGATAAAATCCATCATCATCGGTTGGTGTCCAAGTTTGTATTTAAGTAAATCGTAATCTTTGGCAAGGTCTTTTTTCACTTGCATATTAGTGGTGTCAATTGAAGCATATATCAATTCTTTGGTAACTTTATCAAAATTAATGGTAGAGGCACCTGGAAGCATTCTTGACCCTCCTGACATCATTTTCCTGAGAGTATCTTTATTGTATGAAGTATCGCCATAAAGAGCAATGGGCACTAAATAATTGTTTTGGTAATTACCTATAAAATCTATAATGGTCACATATTGTTTTCCTTTCACTTTTCGTAAACCACGGCCGAGTTGCTGTACGAATATGATCGCTGAATTTGTTGGACGTAACATGAGAATTTGATTCACTTTAGGAATATCAATTCCTTCATTAAATATATCCACTGTAAAGATATAATCTAACTTATTTTGGGAACCAGATTCTAACTTTAGTATTGCTTCTTTTCGGGTCTCCTCACTACTATCTCCTGTTAAAGCAATTGTGTTATAACCCCTTTGATTAAAAGCAGAAGATAAAGAATGGCATTCCTCTTTTCTAGAGCAAAAAACCAGCCCTCGTATGATTCCATCATCAGTACCATAACACTCCGAGGTATTTAGTATATGATTGATTCTTTCTTTAGCTTCTAAATATCTGAATTCGCTCTTTTCCTCTATAGCTAGACCGTTTATTGTCAAATCTTGTACGCCATAATAATGAAATTCTGCAAGCATATTTTCCTCTAGTGCTTTGTGGAGACGAATTTCATATGCAATATTGTGATCAAATAATGAGAAAATATCTAGACCATCGGTTCGTTCTGGAGTCGCCGTCATTCCAAGTAAAAATTGAGGTTTGAAATATTCAATTACTTTAGTGTAAGAGCTTGCACCTGCTCGATGTGTTTCATCGATAATAATGTAATCAAAGTGGTTCGGTTTGAATTGATTCATATGAACTGACCTACTGATAGTTTGAATCGTTGTAAATAAAAAATCAGCTTCTGATTCTCTATGAGAACCACTATACAGTCCAAAACTTTTATCTTTTCCAATAACATTTTTAAAAGTATTCATTGCTGCCACTGCAATGTTTCTTCTATGAACAATAAAAAGACATCTACGAGGGTTAAAAGCAGCTACATCAAAAGCAGATAGATAGGTTTTACCAGTACCTGTAGCCGATATTAAAAGTGCCTTGTTACAATCTTTTTTTCGAAGTTTTTCCAAATTTTTTAATGCATCTTGTTGCATTGTATTTGGATGAATTTCTTGAATTTGTTCTCTTGTCTCTTCAATGTTTTTACTAAAAAAATTTGCTTTCTCATAGATCAAAGCATATGTTAATAGCCACTTCTCTGTTACTGGCGTTCCTTTTTGAAATTCGCTTTGAAACTCTTTTAATGCATTGCGCATTATGTAGCTATTTTTTAAAGCTGTAATTTTAAGATTCCATTCTTTGTTTTTACATAACGCAGCTGATGTCATATTAGAGCTACCAACTATCAAATTATAGGATTTACCTTTGCGAAATAAATAACTTTTTGCATGAAAATCACCATGTTCTGCAATACGGAGTTCAATATTTGGAAAATTATTAAGGAGTCTTTCTAAAGCTAGGGGCTGCGAAAAATTTAAATATTTAGATACAAGAATTTTCCCCTTAATACTTCTTTCTTTTAGCTCGAGTAGTGTATTCATGAGTGCCGCAACACCTGATGTAGTAATAAATGCAACAGAGAACCAAAATTCCTCACAATCTTGCAATTCTCGAATTATAGTAGTTAATACTTTTCGATGTTGAGTTGTATCGTTAATTAAAAACTCTGGGAGTAATTCTGGTTTAGATTCGTTAATATCCGAAATATAACCTTTTAATAAACTTTGTTGGAGGTCCTGATTTAATAAACTCATAGCTAATTTTGAAGATATTCTACAATTGGTAAATCTGCCGCAGCCCAATCATATTTATTTAATTTTTCCAAAGGTGTCCAAATGGCCTCTTTATGTGCATGAAGTTTAAATTTAGTTTGGGTTGTCGATACTTGAAAAGCGTGCATGATTAACTCAAAATCTTCATATTTATGAACTACAGTCAAAGCAAATTCAATATCATAAATAACCATTTCCAATTCTTCATCAATTTCACGAATAAGAGCTTCTTCTTGAGTTTCACCTTCTTCTAGTTTACCACCGGGAAACTCCCATTTTTCAGATAAATAGGCAAATTTATTTACTTCCCTTTGACAGCATAGAATACTGCCATTATTTTTTATAATTGCAGCTACTACTTCAATTTTTTTCATACGCTAAATATACAGAACTGATATGTTTTATGCACTGTTAATAGTAACCTTTATTCATTACACAATGTCTTACACCTCCTCTTGGATTGTCAACATCCCCTTTAAATCTTGGTATAACATGGCAGTGAAAATGCATGACTGTTTGCCCTGAAGTTATGCCGCAATTCATTCCAATATTATAACCATCAGGAGTTATTTCTTCTTCAATGATAGACTTTGCTTTATTAATCATTTTAGGAAGTTCTTGTTGCTCATCGATAGTTAACGAAAAGTAATCTTCTCTTAATTCATTTGAGATTATAAGTAAATGATTCTTAGATACTGGGTAAGCATCGTAAATCATAAAAAAGTATTTTCCTTTATAAAGGATTCTGTCTTCAGAAATAGCTAAAAATATACTCATTAAAATGTTCCTATTAGTTCTATGTTAGGCTTCCAAGTTTGGATGGAATTTTCTATCGCTAAGTTATAATGTTTTTCTAAAAACCTTTTACGCTTTTCTTTAGTAAAACCCGTTTGGTTAATAATTGTTTCTGCTAATGGATGTTTACTGCTAATATAAAATTCATTTCTATTATACAATCGTTTCAGAAAACGCTTTTCAGGGATTTTTGCACTCTTTTGTCTATTCTCACTACTATCAGCTAAAACAAGGTTCCAAACACCATTAATGTTAGCTCCATCGCGTGAGTGAGCCACTTTGTTTGTGTGCGGTAAAAAATGGTCTACATCACAGATATTTTGACTGTTAGAATTTATAGAGATATTTTGAAAACTATAAAAACATTTCCCTTTTTGGTACCCATTTAAAGCATCTTTAACAGAGGTAATGTCTTTACGTTTCATTATATCACTTTCAATAAAAAATAAAACATTTTCTTCATCATATTTAACCTCTAATAAATTAGGGTTAATATTAAGATTCCATGCTGTCTCAACTAAATTCCAGCGAGCTTCAACTTCTTGATTAAAATTTTGGAAATGAAAAGATTCTTTCAGTTTTAAAAGATTGTCTTTAATAACTATTTCTTTTTTACCTGATTTGTAATTTTTTTCATAAAAAATATCAGGAATTTGTGCTCCGTTTAGATTTTGAAATGCATCTACTACATTTACAAAACCTAATTTTTCAGTTTTTGACCATAGCTCGTTATCCGAAATTTCTCCTTTTATATGATTTCTACAAACATTTAAAAAACTACTTGATTTTGAGTTTCCTTGTTTATCGTTTTCTTTTAAATGTTCAATGATATTTTTAGAAAATGGCTTTGATAATTCCGTTAGTGAAATTTTGGTTGTTTCCTTATCTACCAGTTCTAATAGACTTTTGGCAAACGCAAATTTATAAGTAGCACTATTTTTTCCAAATAGAATTAAAGCTCTCCATTGAGATTCTAAACTTGGGTCATTTATTTGAAATTGTGTCATTTAGTTCGTTTCTCAAATGTGCTACAACGTGTTTGTATATGGTTTGTTGCGTGTTTTAAGCGGTGAATTTAGTAAATAAAACACGAACCAAGAAAGTCCGTTTGGACTTTCGTAAATTGGCTAAAACCAGCAATTAATTTTACACGGTGTTGGCTGTAGTTTTTGTTTATTTTAATTCAGTTACTATTCTATTAAATTGTTTATCTGTTAAAACAGGCTCAAAGTATTTTATATAATCATTTAATTCTCTCAGCAGTTTTACACTAACGTGTTTAAATTGACCACTCGGTTTATTATTAATCATTACTATAAGATTTCTAATTGGAACTCTTTGTTCCCCCCAATGGTGTTCATCTAAAGTAATATTTTCCGAAATGTAGACATAAAGAGCAAAATTCGACCTTTCAATTTGTTCAATTGGTGACCTTAGGCTAATTGTGTTGACAGATGATTTACTCCAGTTTTTTGTTTCTATCACAAAAATTCCTGCTTTTGAAATTAGAAGATGGTCAATTTGTACAGAGGATATTCTCTGATTCTGTTTTTTGTAAAAAATTGGACGAGAAAAACTCAAATTGAAATCATTAATTAAAACATAATCATCTGAAAGTTTAGCAATTTCTTTAACAACTAAATTTTCTCCGATTGCTCCTGAAATTAGATTTTTTGAGTTTTCTAAGACATTTCGAGTATATTCTAGTTTTTTAATTTCAGATTTTGATCTTTTTTCAATCAATTTTTGTTTTTCAGTTTCGTATTTTTTTATGAAATGTTTGTCATTTTCAATAGTTCTATTAATGTCATTTACTTTTGAACTTATTAGTTTCGTTTTGTTTTTTACAAAATAATTAGATTGATTTCTTAAGAAATATAGCCTTATACTTGAGATTAGTTTTTTTAGTAAATGAGCATCTTTAGCATTAATAGAATCAATTTTTGTTTGTAAAATAGAAATTTGATTATCTATTTTTTTAGTTTCTAAATTGATTTGTTCAGATTTGTTCTGTATTCTTTGTTTTAAGTTAGTACTCGTTTCAAAATATTCTTTTTCTAGTTTATCAGATGCATTGTTAAAAATTACGAGTCTTTCTGAATTATAATTTGACAAAAAATCATTAATTCCTTTTACAGAATTGAATCTGGAAATTCCATTATTCTCCAATTCAGATTTTAGGGATTTCAGTGATTCTATTTTGCCAATTATTCTTGCCATTTACGGATTTTCTCAAATTACTGCCAACGGTCTTGTGTATGAAACGTAGCGTATAAATAAACGCTAACTTTTCGAATTTAGCACGAGCCGAATTTTTATTTTTTATGTTTAGCTTTTATTTTCTAAATATACAAAAATAAAAATTTGGTGGACTTAATTAATAAGTAAAAATCTCTCGAAACACCTATATTAGCTATGTTTTATACACGTTGTTAGCCACTGGCTTTATTCCGTAAACTTGCTAGCGTTGGCGTGAAAGCTTTTTTATTTTTTGAGGCACGAAAAAAATAAATGTGCTTGAACATTGTGTTGCTTTAAGATTCTAAAAACTTGATAAAATCATTCTTTTGAATAAAGTTACTAGAGTAATTTAAAAATTTCTCAATTTCTAAACAGTGTAACTTTGATTCATAATCCTTTAATCTTGAAAGCATTCCTTTAGTTACTCTTTCTTCGTGTATTAAAGGAGCTAAATAAAGTGCAAAAATCTTTTTGTCAGGATATTTTTCCTCTATTAATCTAATGTGGTCAGGAACTGACGCTCCTTCGGCAGACCATTGTTGTGATTTTGCTTTTATTGTTGTTAGCTCAACAACTATTATCATATCATCAATAAATAAAAGAATGTCAGGAGAGCCAGTTGGACCACCAGGAGATGGAGTTGGTATTCCATATTGGCCAATTTTACCATTCCAGATAACTTCGTCAATAATGCTATCATTTTCTAACTTTTCAAAATATTTATAAAATAAATATTCAAGTCTCGAACCTCTTAAATTTTTACTTTTCTGAAGATTTTTATTAACTATTTTACTTATAATTAAAATATATTTTAAGTAATCTTCTGAAAAATCTCTTGAATTTATATGTTCAATTATTTCTTTTTCTATGTCGTTAATATTTAATTGATTAACGTTTTCAGAGTTAATATTTTTTATTTCTATTTTTTCTTTATCAGAATAGACATAATTAACTGTTTCTATAATTGATCCATCAGTTTTGTTATAAACGTTAATTTCATAATTGTTTTTTTCAATAGCTGGAAACAAAATTGAATCGTTAGGATTGATTAGATTACCGTTTACAATTAAATTATTTTCTGAAATAACGACTAATTGCTCGTTACTTGTTTTATTTAAGACAGAAACATCTTTAGGTGTATTAAGTACTTCTGTGTTCCCTATATATTGTAACCACAAGCTTAGATTATCTTTAAAATCATAAGGTTCGAAATTATAATCTTTTAAAAGATTATCAATTGTAGATTCTTTTTCGGAAATAATCTCTATTGTATTTACTTTCCTTTTTTCATTATCATTTTTTAGCGTCACAGAAGATTTATTTATTAAACCAGTATAACTACATAGTTTTTGATAATAACTTGCTGTTGGAGCTTGTACAAGTGAAATATTACCAAGATGAGTTTGTTTGAAAGCTTCAACTAATTGTAATTGTTTCTTGTATTCTAAATTTCTAAAATTTTCTATTTCAAGAGTAACGAATTCAATGTCACTTTGAGATTTACTTCTAAATATAAAAAGAGCAATTTCTTCATAAGTTAAATACCTTGTTTTCTTTAAAACTTTTAAGGTGAATATTAATGGAAAAACTAATATGCTTTCGCAGTCTTTAAGAATTACTGGATTCGTTAATTGTAATTTTAAAAATTGTTTTAGATAAGTATTTGAATAATTTATCGTGCCTTCATTTCTTTCAGCCTCTCTCAAATTAGAATAATCATAATTTTCTAGTAAAGATTCTAATTCTTTTACAATTGTGTCTCCTGCTTTAGTTACAAATAATGTATTAGGTGTTGTATCTGTATTTATAAAAGTAAATCCAAAATATTGAGGAATACTAGCTAATAATGTTCGTAATGCTTGAGGAGTAATATTTCTTCCGCTATTTGTAGCTCCATTTTTACCAAGATATGCTCCTAATCTATCCTGTTTTGAACCATTCCAAGTTTTACCGTTGTAATTAGATTCTAAAATACCTTTTAACAGAACAACAGATTGATGTAAATTTGCACGTTTTGGTATTAACCAAAATTCTTTATCTCTATTTTTTTGAGCCATATTTTATTTGTTTAATACAATTATTCTATCATATTTTATTAATCCGCCTCTTTTTTTTCTTGGTATTCTCAAATATGGATTTCTGATTAAGTAGGAAAAAACTATTGAATTTGTATAATGATTTTTTTCTGCAAGTTCAATCAGATATTTGTATACTGGAAATACAATTTTTCGAATTTCACAATCACCTACAACTAAAACATATGAACCGTCTTCTTTTAAATATTTTCTGATGTTTATTATGTTTTCTTCCATATCTGCAAAATACTTACATACTATATGAGCTCTTTTTTTATCAATTTTATATAGTTCATCTATTTTATTGTCTAATTCTTCAATACCAAATTTATACGTTTGCTCATTATATTCATTGGCATAAATTTGTTCTGTTCCTATTTGATTTTTTTTATGCTCAATAATATTATTGTCATCAAGGTTTCGAAGCCAAACATTTTCTAACCTTAAAATCCTAACATAATCAAATGCATTTATGTAAGGTGGTGAAGCACAAACTAATTTTATTTTATTGTAATATTTTTTTGATTTGAAATTTCTAGCATCATTGCCAATAAATTTTGATTTAAAATGTAAATTAAATTCATCAGTATCTAATTTTTCAATATACTTCTCGACTATTGTTTTGAATAGTTGGATTGTTTCTTTTGGTTCTTTTTTATATTTAGTTGATATGTATGGTTTTGGAGATTGCTCATCAGAATAGGAACTTTTTCTGATAGAACTTATATAGCAAACCAAAAGAAAATCTTTTATTTTTTTAGATGCCTTTTGTTCATTAATGTAAAAATATAATGCATTTAAACTTTTTATATTTTCTTCAGGAAACCAATGGTTAAGGTTTTTAAGCTCTGGGAGAGGTTTATCAATATATTTTTCTTTATCAAATTTTGATAAGATTGTTTTGATAAGTTTTATATTTTTTTCTGAAAGTTGAGTGCTTTTTACTCTAGATAAAAGTCTACTGATTTCATCAAAATCAACACCCAAGCATTCTCTGTTTTTAAGAGAAGCTTCTATCAGAGTTGTTCCAGAACCAGCAAAACAGTCAAGAACTATATCGTTTGTATTCGTAAAGTTATTTATTGCCCAAGCAGGTATTTGAGGTATAAATTTAGCAGGATATTTAAAAAATGAATGGGTAAAATAACCAACATTATTAGTTAAGATCTCATATATTCCATTGTTTTCAATGTTTTCTATATCAGGAAGTTTTTCTACACTTATCATTTTTCAAGAATAATTATTGATTCACGAATATATTTAACCAAACTTCCTATTTTGGCATATTGTTGAGAAGAAGTTTCATTCTTCCGAGCAACAATTATTTCTTTTACTTTGAAACCGCAGTTATTAGCTATTTCGGTCAATATTAAATCTGTTGCGACAGGAATTCCAGCATATGCAGAATTACCAACGACAATTGCTACAAAACTGTTGTTTTTTTGTTTGGAATAAAGGTCTTTAATTACGTTTTGCATATCAATAAAATATAGCATTAACATTGTTGGTATTCTTTTATCCCATAATTTTTCGGCACCAATTTGTCCTATAACATTTTTGAAAATAGATGATTTAATTTCATCAATGGATTTATCTTGTTTTAAGTTTGCATTTAAATTAGAAGTTAGAGCAGATTTTCTTAATTTTCTTAAACTCTTGTAGTCTTTTACAAATTTCCCAATCCACAATTCTATTTTATATACTTCGAAATAGTCAAAGCAATTTGCATATGGAGGAGAAAAGATTGATAGGTCAATGGAATTGTCTGCAATAAGATTATCTAGTTCTGTTACGTTAGAATTAAAAATTTTAATTTTTGAATTTGATTTTCTCCCTTTAATGTCTTCTAAAATTTGATTTAATTTTTTATCAAATTCTACAAAGACATCTGCATTATTAGTTTTTTTTCTCTTTTTTAGTCCATTACCTCCTTTTTTATAGTTAGAACAAAATTCTAGAAGTGAGAATAAAGTAGCTTTTAAAATTATTTTCGCATCATCATCTTTTATTTTTTCTATAGAATTTCTAATTAGCTCGATTTTTGTTAAGTTTTCTTTAGAATATAATCTTTCAATCATTGAAAGTTCATAGTCTTTATGAATATTCTTAATTTCTCTGTAAGGAGGAATTTTAAATTTTTCACAAAGTTCAATTACATTAGAACTATAATTTTTAGTTTTTGCTTGAGCCATAAAAAAACTAAAAGGATTTAATTCTATTCCTACTGCTTCAATCCCATTTTCTTGTGCAGATACTAGAGTGCTACCCGAACCTGTGAAAGGGTCAAAGATTACAGATTCTTTTGGGTTTAAATTAAGGTAAGTAAATATTTCATTTACAAGGTCAGGTGAATACCCTTCTTGATAATAATGCCATCTTTGGAAAGGTAAATCTTTGTGTAGTGAAAAATTAACCAAAGAGGCAAATTTTTCATCAGTTCTTAAATTAAATTTTTCATCAAAATGGATATATAATTCATCTAAATTAGAACTTGGAGTCTTTTTTTCTTTAACCTCTATACTATTCAACATTTTTATACTTGCTTCTTTCAATTAATAATTCCTTTACTTCTACATTTAGAATTTCTGCAATCTTGTATAAATCCTCCAAACTTGGTTGCCTTTTATTCTGTGCGTATGAGTGCACCATATTGTAGCTCTTTCCAAGTTATTCAGCCAACCAGATTTGTTTTATTCCTTTTTGTTCTAAAACCTCTTTTATTCGGTTCATTTTGAATTTTTTTAATTCAGTCCACTAAAGTAAATAACATTTTCAAAATACTCACTAAATGAGTATAAAAATTATTATTCCGTATGCGTAAGTGGTGGGAAAAGGCAAGCTCTTTTTATTTTTTGAGGCACGAAAAAAATGAAATGTGCTTGACTGCGCGTTGGCTTTTCAGAGCTTGTGGCTAACTGGTTATATGGAGCACAAAGTTCTCGTTTACGGGTATTTATTTCCGAATAACAGGAACTTTTGTTCTCGATTAGCATTTCTTTTTACGAGATAGCATTATATGCTAAAACATTACTATATGGTATTATATAGGCTGTTTTAAAATCGTTTAATGAAAGCTGTTTGT
>Ga0209710_1003337_pt1 | contig 10865 bp, 11 predicted proteins | sample ArcticOcean_MG_C_5_FD_187436 | JGI IMG/M metagenome (GOLD analysis project Ga0209710, IMG submission 187436) | Marine microbial communities from western Arctic Ocean - ArcticOcean_MG_CB4_138 (SPAdes) (version 2) | ecosystem: Environmental > Aquatic > Marine > Oceanic | place: Arctic Ocean...
ATGAGTATTCGACCCTAAGGCCAAAAGGTGCCTTTGTAGCAGGCGCAGGTGCCTACACAAGTGGTCCACTTTCGTTTATGGATATATATGATCGTATGTGCTTTACGGTTTCTAGTGCAGGGGGCAGACGTGGAGCGCAAATGGCCACATTTGATATTGCACACCCTGACATTACCGACTTTATTAAAGCAAAGAGGGAAGATGGTCGCCTAAGGCAATTTAACTTGTCTTGCCTCATTACAAAAGATTTTATGGAAGCAGTTAAATCAGATTCAGATTGGAAGCTTGCTTTTCCAGTTACAGAAAAAGAAGTAAAAGAAGATAAGTTGGACTTAACAGACCCTCAAAAAATAATCTGGAAAAACTGGCCTGTAAAAGAAAAATATCTGACTGAAACACAAGGGACTAATGCAGGAAAAGTTGCTTGCCGTGTTTACAAAATAATCAAAGCTCAGCGCGTTTGGGACATCATTATGTCATCTACTTATGATTATGCTGAGCCAGGGTTTATTCTTGTTGATCGCGTGAACGAAATGAATAATAACTGGTTTTGTGAGGATATTAGAGCTACGAACCCGTGTGGTGAACAACCACTGCCCCCCTATGGAGCATGTCTTTTAGGATCAATTAATTTAACAAAATTTGTTAACCACCCATTTACTGATAAAGCATATTTTGACTGGGATAAATATAAAAAGGTAGTAAGTATTTTTACTAGAATGCTTGATAATGTTGTCGAAGTTAATGGTCTTCCTCTTGAAAAACAAAGGGCTGAAATTGCTAGAAAACGCCGTCATGGCATGGGTTATTTAGGATTAGGCTCTTCACTAAGTATGATGAAGATGGTCTATGGGGATGATGAATCAATCAAATTTACGGAAGAAGTAACAAAGGTTTTAGCTCAGATAGGCTGGGAAGTAGGCATTGAATTAGCAAAAGAAAAAGGAGCGGCTCCAATAATGGATGAGGAATTTGAGATTAATGCAGGAATGTTAGCAATGCGTCCAGAAATGAAAGAAGATGGGCATAAGATTGGTGACAAAGTAAAAGGGAAAGTGCTTTTAGGAAAATATAGTCGCTATATGCAACAATTTCCGAAAACTCTTCAAAACCAAATTGCAGAATCTGGTATTCGCTTCACCCATCATAGTTCAATTGCTCCGACTGGGACTATTTCTCTTTCATTGGCAAATAATGCAAGTAACGGTATAGAGCCTTCTTTCGCCCACCACTATAGCCGAAATGTAATTAGAGAAGGTAAGAAAAGCAAAGAAAAAGTAGATGTATTTTCTTTTGAGCTGTTGGCATATCGCCACCTTATAAATCAAAAGGCAATGCCATTTTCAGACAAAGTAGATGAAAAATTACCAAGTTATTTTATTGACTCTTCAACTATTAAAGCAAAAGCTCATGTCGATATACAAGCAGCTTCGCAGAAATGGATTGATAGCTCAATTTCTAAAACTATTAACGTCCCTACTGACTATGATTATGAAGATTTTAAAAATATTTATTTGTATGCTTACGAAAAAGGACTTAAAGGTTGTACAACTTTTAGATTCAACCCTGAAGCTTTCCAAGGGGTTTTAGTAACTGAAAAAGACCTAGAGAATACTACATATCAATTCACTTTAGATGATGGAGCAACAATTGAAGTTAATGGGAACGAAGAGATTGAATATGACGGAGAAACTCATTCAGCAGCAAATCTATATGATGCATTAAAAGAAGGTTACTACGGAAAATTCTAAGGATTAATTATAAAATGGCAGTAAAAATCGATAAAAAAATTGTGGGCTATAGTGTCCTAGATAAAAACGTACAGGAAAAAGAAGATGCGCAGCCAGCTGAAATATTTCAGCTAGGAGACCCACTAAGTAGGCCTGATCAAATTACTGGATCAACTTATAAAGTGAAAACTCCAGTAACAGAACATGCTCTTTATATTACTATAAATGACGTTTTAATGAACGAAGGAACAGAACAAGAACATCGTAGGCCCTTTGAGATATTTGTTAATTCAAAAAATATGGAACATTTTCAGTGGATAGTTGCTCTCACTCGAGTTATGTCTGCAGTTTTTAGAAAAGGTGGTGATATTACGTTTCTAGTTGAAGAGTTAGAGAGCGTATTCGATCCAAATGGTGGCTACTACAAAAAAGGTGGTAGGTATGTTCCAAGTCTTGTTGCTGAATTAGGACAAGTTGTTGAGCAGCATTTGATCAACATTGGCATGCTACAAAAACAAAAACCAGACGAACATCAACAATCTCTAATTGATGAAAAAAAAGCAAGTTTTATCAAAAATAATCCTGACGGTCTAGATGCAGATACAGGCTTTCCAAATGGATCTCAATTATGTAACAAATGTAACGTTAAAGCATCTATTATGATGGATGGTTGTTTGACTTGCTTAAATTGTGGCGAAAGTAAATGTGGCTAGTTTAATATGAACTAAGGTGCTAATTTATACTCTACTACGCACTTCTAATTTAAGCCGATAGTGTATTATGAAAAACTTTTTATTTCTTATTTTTTTCGTTTCATCTTGTGCATCATCAACACCTGCTCCAGAATTGTTATTCAAAGTAAATAGATCAGTTGTTAAAGTCAACACATCGAACAAACAAGGTAATCATGGGGTTGGTTCCGGTGTTGTAGTTAAAAAAGACCATATTGTTACTAATTGTCATGTAATAGCCGATGCGCAAGGAATCAATGTTAATAAATATGGAAAAAGTTATACGCCTCATGCAATTATTGCAGATTGGAAAAATGATGTATGTATTCTAAAATTTAAATACCTAGAACTTGAACCGATTAAACTTTCCTCAAATGATTTTTTAGAATATGAAACGGAGGTTTTTGGTAAAAGCTATGGCGGCAATACGGTTAAGGCACATACTTCATTTGGTCGCGTGAAAGGCATACACAAGCTAAATAGCTTTAAAGTAATTCAATCTTCAGCTTGGTTTGCTATGGGGGCTAGTGGGGGTGGGCTTTTTAATTACAATGGTGAACTCTTAGCTATAACAACTTTTAAAACTGCTGGAAACACCGCTTTTTATTACAGTATGCCAGTTGAAATAATAAAAGAAATGCTGGCTAATGGCAAAGAAACTTCTGTCACAGCGCAACCAGAACTTCCTTTCTGGGACGCACCACTTGAAAATCAGCCTTTCTTTATGCAAATTATAGGGCCTATGAGAAAAGAATCATGGGGTGTACTTAAAAAAATAACTTTGGAATGGCTACAAGAAGCCCCCGATGAAATCGAAGCAAACTATCACTACGCATTTTCATTATATCAATTAGGAGAGTTTGTTGCTGCTAAGAATATTTTAAAAAAAATAATTGAAAAAAATAGCAAGCATGCCTTGTCATTTTTATATTTATATAAAATAGCTAAATTTGAGAACCAAGGAAGCGATATGAGTTACTATGAGTCTCAAGTATTAGAATTAGACGCGTCATTAATCAATTAAGAAGATGAAACCTAACTACTTTTTACTATTTATTATTGCAAACCTCACTTACTCATGCTCTTTGGATAGAATCCCAAAAGTTAATGATATTTTCTCAAATACTATAGATGAAAAGACGGTTCGGCCTGAAGATTCTATTCAATATAATTGTAGTAAAAGAAAAATATTTTATTTATTTTATTTAAATGAAGGGAAGTCTGTTTGGCTTGTTCTACCCGACAGAGAATTCAAGCTAACCCAAATTGAAGAATCTAAAAATATTTATTCAAATAATATTACAACTCTAGAGATTTCTTCTGAAATCACTCAAATAAGAAGTGGGAATGAGATTCTATATGATCAATGTGCTATGAAAAAATCTGAGATTTAATGTTGGTTCATTCATAAAAAAGAAGGGATGAAATATTGTAATTGTAAAAACTCCAAACTTTATTTTTGTCCAACCAAGAAAGACCTCCAGTTTGAAAAATGTAGTGAATGGCAAAATGATATTCCTTATCATTATTTTATTCTATCGTTCACACCACAGATTATTAAATAATAGATTTTTTAGATTCTTATAAATATCTAGTAGAATAAGTCTTTAAATTATTGAAGGTAAACCATGTTAATTCAATCTGAGTCTATTGATCTTGATACCCCAACAGGAAAAATGAGAACTTATGTTCATCGACCATTTAAAACTGGTAATTTTCCAGTAATTTTATTTTATTCAGAAATATTCCATCAAACTGGTCCTATTGAAAGAGCCGCTAAAATAGTAGCAAGTCATGGGTATGCAGTTCTAGTCCCCGAAGTATTTCATGAGTTTAACCCTATTGGCACAGTGTTAAATTATGATGATATTGGAAGAAATAAAGGGAACTCGGATAAAGAATCTAAAGATGCTCAGGCATATGACTCAGATAACCAAGCTATGATTAATTGGGTTAAACAACAAGTCTGGTCTAATGATAATATTGGGGCAATGGGTTTTTGTATCGGTGGGCATTTAGCTTTTCGAGCGGCACTTAATCCTGAAGTTAGGTCTACTGCATGCTTTTATGCAACAGATTTACATACTAATACTATCCCAAGTAAATCAAACCAACACAGTATGGAACGCCTATCGGACATTAAGGGTGAATTATTAATGATTTGGGGAAAGCAAGACACTCACATACCAGAAAATGCTCGAGCTCAAATACATCAGAAATTACTAGAAACTAGTATTTCTTTTAGTTGGCACGAATTTAATGCTCAACATGCGTTTATGAGAGATGAAGGTGAAAGATATGATCCTGAATTAGCAATGCTTTGCTATCAGATGTGCTTTAGAATGTTTGCAAGAACCTTATAAAATTATACGCAATCTGAGAATGCCTCAAGAGAGCGGTGAAATTGAATTTTTTCATATGCTTTCTTTGAAATTAAGTTACGGCCTGAAATATTAACCTTATTCTTATTGGAGCCATTTTTTTCCAAATTAATATCTCTAGCTTTATTTTGAACTTTAACCATTTTCATTCCTTTTGGGAAAATTTATAAGTAGGAATTTTGTCCCTATACTTTAGTTGATGCAAAATTGATGCAAAAATTCAATTTAATAATAAAAAAATAGGTTATATTTAAAATATTATCGGGCTTATTGTAATATGAAAATGTATATAAATGGAAGTATCAAAGAATTCAATGGTATAAAAATTACTGCCAGAGAGTTAATAAATCAACTTAACTTAAATGACAAGCGTTTTGCAATTGAAAAAAATGGGGAAATAATTTCTAAAAATTTTCTTGAAGGGGTTTATTTTAATGAAGGTGACAAAATAGAAATTATAGGAGCAGTAGGTGGGGGATAAAAATTCAAATATTAATGATAAGCTAGTTATTGCAGGACGCTCTTTTCATTCTAGATTACTTATCGGTACTGGAAAATACTCTGATTTTAAGGAAACTAGATCTGCTATTGATGCAAGTGAATCAGAAATTGTAACGGTTGCGATTAGAAGAATAAATCTTGGTCAAAACATAGATGAGCCTTCCTTACTCGATTTCCTTCCTCCAAATAAGTTTACTTATCTTCCAAATACTGCAGGCTGCTATTCATCAGAAGAAGCTATAAGGACCTTACGTTTAGCGAGAGAATTATTAGATGGTCATAATCTTGTAAAGTTAGAGGTTTTAGGAGACCCTAACACTTTGTATCCCAATGTTGTTGAGACTATCAATGCAGCAAAGATTCTTATTGCAGACGGATTTGATGTTATGGTTTATACCTCTGATGACCCAATAGTAGCAAAACAACTAGAAGATATTGGTTGTTGCGCAATTATGCCATTAGCTTCACTTATTGGCTCCGGCATGGGAATTTTAAACCCCTGGAATTTACAAATAATTATTGACAATGCAAATGTTCCTGTAATTGTAGATGCAGGGGTTGGAACTGCTTCAGATGCGACTATTGCTATGGAACTTGGATGCGACGGAGTACTTATGAATACCGCAGTTGCGTTGGCTAAAAATTCAATTTTAATGGCTTCAGCCATGAAAAAAGCAATTGAATCAGGACGAGAAGCTTTTATTGCTGGTCGTATGCCTAAAAAACCTTATATGGCATCACCGAGTTCCCCAGTCGAGGATTTAATCAAATAAATGGCCAAAAAACCTACAAGGCAATATCAAGTTTCTATTTCAGTATTAGCAGAATTTGTTGAAGAACGATCAAACGTTAAAGAGAATCAATATTTTTTTTCGTATACTGTGTCAGTTGAAAATCAAGGACTTCAATCTTTGCAGCTTATCTCACGTCATTGGATTATAAAAAATGCTCATAACGAAAGATTTGAAGTAAAAGGAGAGGGTGTTGTAGGGGAGCAACCTATTATTAAACCTGGTGATATGTTTACATATACAAGCGGGACAGAAATTGATACGCCGATTGGAAGTATGCTAGGTTTATACAATATGATAACTGAGGAAGGGGGAGAGTTTGAAGCAAATGTCTCCGAGTTTGAATTAATCATGCCAAGGACGCTACATTGATCAAAAAAATCTTATCATTAATTCTCTTATTATTTTTTCTGGTTAGCTGTGGGCAATTAAACGTCCAGAATTCATGCGATTGTGAATTAGAAAAAAATTCTATAGCAGAATTGGAATCTAAACTTATAGAATTAAAAAAGCGCCAAGATAAGTCGACAAAATTACCTAAGAAAAAATTTTCTGAATATAGTTTATTACATAAAACAAAATGGGAAGAAATTGATTCTAAACTTCAAAATGATCAGGTTAATCAGGCTTGGTCTGCATGGATTCATGGATGCGAGAAGTTAATAAAATTAGACGACTGGAGAAGTGTTTGTGAACAGGCGAAGAATTTATTATCGCCAACAAACATGGAGGTTATTAAATATTTACATACTCATTTTGATCTTTATAAAGCCAATAATGAGGATGGTTCTAAAAAAGGTTTAATTACTGGTTATTACCAACCTTTATTGAAAGGTAGTCGAACCCAATCAAGAAAATATAAAATTCCACTATACGTACCTCCTCAAGATTTAATTACAGTAGATTTAAGTAAAATTTATCCCGAATTAAAATATAAAAGATTAAGGGGTAGAGTTGAAGGAAATAAATTAATTCCTTACTTTACACGTGAAGAGATAGCTAAAAAAAATTATCCATTACAAGGCAACGAACTACTATGGGTTAAAAATCCCGTCGAAGCTTTTTTCTTAGAAATTCAAGGGTCTGGAGTTATAAAATTTGAAGATGGCTCAACAACTCAGGTTGGTTATGCAGACCAAAATGGGCACCCTTATCGATCAATGGGGTTAGCTTTAATTAGGCAAGGAGAATTAAAAAGACATAGAGTATCCATGCAAAGTATTAAGTACTGGGCGAAAAAAAATAAAAGAAAACTACAAAAATTTTTAAATACTAATCCTAGTACAGTCTTTTTTAGAGAACTTCCTCAAGGCCTACCTGGCCCAATTGGTGCATTAGGTGTGCCAATTACATCTGAAAGGTCTGTAGCTATTGACCGAAGATATATTCCTTTAGGAGCCCCTATCTTTCTTTCAACCACAGAGCCAAATTCAAACATCTCCTTAGACAAATTCATGATTGCTCAAGATACAGGTGGGGCAATTAATGGAGGAGTAAGGGCTGATTTTTATTGGGGTCAAGGTAAAAGTGCAGGGGCTAAAGCTGGAAAAATGAAACAATCGGGAGAAATATGGGTGATGCTCCCAAAAAACTTTTCTTTTCCTACTACAACTAAATAACTATATAAATTAATATTTTATTCTGATTGACTTGAAGAAGGGTTTTTTCTTTTTTTATAAGCATCCCTTGCTTCTATTTCTTGTTCTACATTATCTTGTGTAATGTGAATATTATATTGTAATGACCACCGATCCACATTTTCCATTTCTAGCTGTTCTACGCCGTGAAACGAGTTATTTGTTTTTATAAAACAGAAAGCGGAATTTGGTGCATATGGCATTGTAATAACTTTATGAAAATCTTCTTTTTTGTAATGCAAATGCGGTAAATCCAAATTAAGCTTACTAGGATCTTTTGGCATATAGATAGATGTACCCGTTGAAACCTGCGCACAATCTTTTGGGAGATATATTAAAAGGGATACGACCTTACTTGGTTGATCCGTATGTGGCCCTAGTGAATAATTTTTTTTATCGCACACTAGCTGCAATTGATCTGTATATGAAACATTTTTTAAATACTTAAAACGCATATCAAGAAAGTTTTTAAATTTAGCTAGAAAAATATTACGGAGATTCGGGGCCATCTTCTCATAAAAGGATGTCCAAAACTCTTGCTTACCCTTCGTGACTTTTTGTATTGACTCCTTCTTATTAAAATCTATCACTAATCTATCTTTGTAGATTGCTAAACCAGGAATTTCTGGATTCAGACTAGCAATAGAAGTCATTTCGTTTGAATCAAGAAGATTCTCTTGTATTTCAGAATAAAATTTTTCTGAGAATATATTTTCTATATATAAATGTGGAAAAGGAAAATTCAAAATAGGAGAATTTATAAGCTTATAAGCAGCATGTAGTTCATCTTCTAAAAACATATTCACTCATTCCTTCAAAAATGCCACCTTTATTTTTTTCTGCAGCCTTGTCAACTTGATCTTGGGAAAATTTAAACCCTAAATTTTCTAGCTGTTCTACTGCGGCAAGATGTTCATGGAGTTTTGGATTTATTTCTATTATTACTGATTTAACTTTTTTATTTCTAAGCGTTTCCTTTGCGCCCTCAACAACTTTATGTTCAAAACCATCAACATCGATTTTAACATAATCCGGCACTGGTAATTTATTATCCTCTACTAAAGAATCAATTTTATAGGTTATACAGCCTTGCGCAAACTCTATAATATTTGAAAATGACTGAAGGTTCATATCTAAGGGTTCACCAACCGCATGATTTGCGTCACCTGCAGACAGATTTCCCATGAAAATATAATCGAAGGTATCCTTATCTGATACTCCAATACAGTAGGCAACTACTAAATGATCGAGTTTATTAAGTTGTATATTCATATTCAGGAGTGAATAATTCTGAGATTCTGGCTCTAATGCAATAACATTAGCCCCTCTTACTGCCCCAGCATAAATTGAATACATACCCACATTAGCCCCTATATCTAACAAGGTTTCCTTTGGCCCTATTTCATTTAACCAATCAATAGTGTGTGGTTCTTTTGTAAGTAGAGTATCTACTCTCCATCTTGTTAAACGATTAGGAGTTTGAAAAGTAATTTTCTTGCCTTCCACTTCTATTGTGTACTTTGGATCGAAGTTTTCGTACTCTTTTAAACTAATATCCATATTAATTATTTACAATTAAAAATTAAAAGTTAAAAAATTGTAACATATAAAAAAGGGAGCTATTGCTCCCTTTTTTATATGTTTTAAGTAAATAAATTACTTGTTCATTACGTACATTGTTACTTCAAAACCAAAACGCATTTCTGTTGCAGCTGGTGTTGTCCACATAATGTAATCTCCTTTTATTTTTATAAAATCTATTTGTAATTATTTACATATAGTTTTAATACTATAATTTACATACCTTATATATTCACTGACTTATGTTATGAAATTAACCTAAGTATAATCATGATTAAAATTAACAAAAAAAAGCCCATTTTCATGGGCCTTTCTCAGAGCACTCAAATTACAACAGGAGGAAGTAATTAAGAGTGGTAGGCTGTTTCACCATGTGAAGTTGAATCTAAACCGGCTCTTTCATCTTCTTCAGAAACACGAAGACCAACAGTGGCGTCAACAATTTTAAACAGAATAAAACTGATTACACCACACCAGATAATTGTAAATCCAACTGATTTAGCCTGAACCATGAATTGACTCATCATAGTAATGCCTTCATCGTATCCAACACCACCAAATTGTGGTGCCATAAGAATCGCTAAACCAACTGCACCTACAATACCTGCAACCCCATGGATGCCGAATACGTCAAGTGAATCATCATATCCCAGAGATTTTTTTAGGCTAGTACAAGCCCAATATGCAACGATACTAGCAATGACTCCTAGAACGATTGCACCCATTGGACCAACTACTGCACATGCGGGAGTAATAGCTACAAGCCCTGAAATTGCTCCAGAAGCACCGCCTAACATTGAAGGTTTTCCACGAGCCATCCATTCCATCATGATCCAACCCAATACACCTGCTGCAGCTGCAACTTGTGTATTAATCATAACCAAACCAGCAGTGCTGTCAGCAGCAAGCTCACTACCTACATTGAAACCAAACCATCCAGCCCAAAGTAATGAAGCACCAATCATAGTCATTGGCATATTATGTGGAGCCATGACTTCTTTCCCGTAACCAAGTCTTTTACCAAGACAGATTGCAAGAACAAGTGCTGCAACACCAGCATTAATATGAACCACAGTACCGCCAGCAAAATCAATAGCACCCCATGAGCTAATTAAGCCGCCACCCCATACCATATGACAAATTGGAAGGTAAACAACAGTTAACCAGAGTGTTAAAAATACTAGCATGCCAGAAAACTTAATTCTCTCAGCAAAACCGCCCACAATAAGTGCAGGAGTTAAAGCTGCAAAAGTTAACTGAAAAGTTACGAATACATATTCAGGAATAGTTCCAGAAATTGAATCTCCTGAGATGCCCCCTAAAAACGCTGCGCCAAGTCCACCAATCCAAGTATTGTATGGTCCCTCGGTGAAAGCCAAACTATAGCCATAAACTACCCATAGCACTGACATTAATGAGAAGGTAACAAAGACTTGCATCAAGACTGAAAGCATATTCTTGGACCTAACTAAGCCTCCATAAAATAATGCTAATCCTGGAATCGCCATCACAA